>ENA-ORBV01008980-ORBV01008980.1-microbial-mat-metagenome-genome-assembly--contig:-NODE-8980-length-16608-cov-3.345472_pt1 | contig 16608 bp, 25 predicted proteins | sample MGYA00237777_ERZ505514 | MGnify/ENA primary metagenome ERZ505514 (study PRJEB26160, sample SAMN06269048) | microbial mat metagenome | isolation source: Oligotrophic lake microbial mat | place... | reverse complement strand
AATAGATCCGCCGCCAATGACTCTCAGATCGCGAAGATGGCCGTGTGCATTTAATTTGTCGCCAGAGTGACCGGAGCATGACAAAACAGCAACGAAGGCTCGTGAACGAGTTTGCGCATCGAACCAATTAACAAGAGCTGGCATTGAGATGTGAATGAGGGAGCGCCAGGTCACCATCAGCAAACAAGTCTTGTGCGCATGTTTGCACAGTCTTCAACCCTGAACTCCGCAGGTCTAGCGCCATACAGTAACTCGGCTGCATATCACTTGCTGCACTCATGTCGATCTTTGACAGTACAGTCATCGCGATCCGTCCAGTGCAGACAGGCGAAGCCTCCAACCGTGACCACTCCGGCTGCATACAATTCCTCAGTCTCGATCAGCTCATGTCGTCGAGATGGAGGCACAATCGATCTCGGTGCAATCACAGTTTGCTAGTACTGGTGCGGGGGGTCTGCACTGCGTCCGTCAAAGTGCTGTCCTTGCTGACTGCGGGTCCACCATTCACTACCACAAGGATGACAGTGGCTGTACACACCGGGGTGCTGATGTCCAGCTCTGATTCGTCGCAGAAGACCTGAGATTCCACCACGATCACCACTCGTCCCTTGCGCACGATACGCGAACGACACCGAAGGAACCTCCCCACGGCAGGTCTGAGCAACACTATATGGAAAGATGATGTCAACACGTATTGCCCCTTACGCAACGCGGTTGATGCTGCCGCGCCTGCCGTATGGTCCGCCATGGTAGCGCAAACACCGGCGTGGATCACACCCGTGTGCTGGTCGTGCTCTGGACGCACCAGCATTTGCGTCTCAACAACACCATCTGCCTTGGAGATCCTAGATGCCTGGATCCCGAGTAGATTGATAAATGGTGCTTGCTTCAACACCACGGAAAGGTCGTCCATGTCTTCGGCCATGTCGAATAAGTGAGCAAATCAGGTCAAATCTGACAGCGCTTCTGTGCCAGGGCTTGGCGTCGAGCAGAATGCCAAGGCGCTTTCAGCGTGATCACACCCAGGTTCTGGAATCGCAGCAACATCAGCAACGAGGTAGCATGCTTTTCAATGCATATTTCACTACCACTCAGCTGATCTCTATGGCACCTCGTCTATGGCAATTGATAATAGAAGCATTACCGCGCGATGATGTCAGCTGAGACATCTTCAGCCTCGCTGGAGCACAAGAAAGATGGCGTCTTTGAAGGTGGCTGTCACTGTGGCAATGTTCGCTGGCGCCTCACTGTGAAAGCGGACGAATATAAAGCCATCATTTGCAAGTAAGCCTCACCGCATCTACCTTGATTAGTGGCAATCTGCACTGTTGCTGATCTCCTTGCATCTGGACGCGCCAGCTGCACCATGTGTATCAAGAAGGGGATCGTGCATCTCATCGTGCCTTCAACGCAATTTCAGCTGCTCAACGTGCTTCCACCAAAAGATCCGGTCAACTGGCTAAAAGCTGCTGTTATGGACAGTCACAATAGTGCATCGAGCACATCTACTGCTTCAGATCACAGCGCTCCAGCCTTTGAGGATGTTGTATCATGTTACAGCTTCAACACTCACGTTGCACGTCATTACTTCTGCAAGACATGCGGCATTCATTCTTTCTATCGACCGCGGTCACATCCCCACGATGTCGACGTGAATCTACGATGCTTGGACAACGCAGAGCAGAACCTCAATTTGTTTGCCCTGGACAGTTTTGACGGGCTGCATTGGGAACAGAATATTGCTCGCATCTCATCAGACGCTCAGGTCATTTCCGCTGCTGCCTCATTAGCTGCAAAATGATATCGGCTAGCACGCTCGATTGCTGTCTGATGGAGTGTTGCGGGGGGGTAATGCGCCCTTTCGTTTGTCATCGATTTCGCGACAGCAACTCAGACGCGTGAAGTAATTCCTAGCGTCACGATATATCGAATGAGGTTATGGGATCATTGTCAAGAATTGAATGCTCATTGAGATCTGAGGAACACAGGAATACGATTACAAGTACTCGCCAATCAGTGTATGCAAAGATGCCATGGGTATGAACACAGCAAGATAGATTCAAACGTCGCAATCAGAAATCGGATAGCCGATTGGTCATGGGCGCGTGCGGTTTCAAAATATGGCCAAGCACGTCAGAAATCCTCAGCACACGTAGCACGTGTGACACCAGTGCATCCTTAGTCTGCGCCAGTTCCTTGTCCTTCACACGTCGCGCGTAGACGGCCACGATGAACACACGAGGCTCAACCTGCGCGAACATGTACGTGATGGTTTCCTCCGCCGTTGGAATACGGAGTGCAGCTCCGGTCGCAACGCCACCGCCCGGCCTTAGGCTAAGGCCGCTGCGCGGAGGGCTAATGGGCGCTGCGGACATGTGACCTTTCAGCGTGGATGCAGTGGGTGGAGCTGCAGTGGGAGATGCCAGGCCACTGCTGTTATGACTCGTGTTGGCACCACTGGTTGAGCCTGCCGTTGACGGGGGCGCTGCGGAGGTGGCAGCAGAGGTTGATAAACGCGCCTGTGGAAGTTGCAGCCCGTACTCTTGGTCAGGCAGACCAGTCTCACTGAGGAAGTCCTTCTTCTTCAGCAGCACGGACACGATCTCCGGCCAGTACGCTGCCGGGTATCGAGCCTGTAGTGGCGGAGCGCACATCGTGATCATGCTGATTCATGCTCTGGATTATGCGTATGCCATACCGGTGGTACAGTACACAGCGCAGGATATGCCTTGAGTCCCACCAGCTGCTCGTGAGGCTGCTGCTTGTCACAGCACTCATAACTGCATTACAGTACACAGGTACATGAACAACGATGAGATGAGCTACCATCCCACAAGATACCCGCACAAGACATTGCATACCCTAGACCATCTTGGAACGATATCCTGTAGTCCAGCCCCATGCAATCGAACACTAGGGACAAGCAGTAGGCGTTGGTGCGAGTTTGAAATTCGTGCAGCCTAACAACAACATGCGCCACAAATGCATCAGGTTGAGATCGCCGCGCTTCGGTTGAGCAGGTTCGAATTACGCTTGTAGGGCAGCGCCTTTGCCCTTGGCGATCAGATGCTGTTGAAAAGCTTCTGCTTTGTCTGCCGATGCCCGTAGACAGTCATAGAAGTAGACCGTGGCCTTTTGAACTCTGCACGGCGAGGTCACATGACGTGCAAACATCTAGCGTGACTGTCGTGCTCCACAAGGTGCACAATGGTCAGAGAGGAACGTACAACGCGTTGGCGAATGATTGCGCCCAAGGCAAAACCGCAGGAATATGGATGCCCGCTGCTGATCCGACGATACTCTGCAGGTTCATCACCAGCATAGATCATCACCAATTAGCACCGCTGTAGAAAAGAATCCGACACCCAGTAGTTGACAACGCATTGACGTGAGCGGTCAATTACCTTTCGATCATCTCGAGTGCCGCCCCGAATCTGAAGCAAATTTGGTGTGAGCACGGTCACAGATCCGAGCAATTCAAGCCGTTGTAAACGGTCCTTGTGCACATGATCAACATACATCTTTCGCCGCGGATGACGCTGGCTTCTCTGCAATGCCGACTAGAGCAGGATCAGGTTTGAAATGCTCTGATCGCACCACCAACGGCATGCGGAACGCATCTGCTGAGGCTGCGTCGGTGGTACCGCTGGATAGGGACGAGTTCTAAGCACGTGGGTGTAAAGCATATACGCTGGATTAGGACCAAAAGCAAAAATGAAACTCCCGCTGAAAGATCAGTATATGCATAATCTGAACGGACAAAGCCGGAACGGACGAAGTCAACCGCTACCTTGAGGCCTAGGAGACTGTTGTAATTGGAGGGTCGTTGCAGAATGCGCTGTGCCCATGACTCGCGCTGCTGCTGCAGTGAGTGCAGTGCTAGTGTGGCCTCCAGGTACTTACGGGCGGACACGTGAGCATACGTGTCGAACAGCTGGGTCAGCAGCAGCAGTTCACTCCTGCCACGGTGCACACAAGGGCACGCGTCAGCAACTGTCAACGGTCACGATCAGGCGACAACACAAGCTGCAACAGCGTACAAGATGTCATCTCGAGCGGCGCTCAGCACCGGGTGTGATAATCTATCTTCGATATCGCCTGCGCAGTTGAAACATAGCGAGGCCAGCGTGCTCGCCTCCAGCGGAGTATCTGTGCACACACGCATACATCGATCCACATGTCAGTGTACAAGCGCAAGATGACCACAGCAGAACAGGAGTACAACGGTGACCAAGACCTGCGATCTAGATGCTTTTTCAAGCAAACATAAGCATGCGGTCGACACAGCTCTGTCATCACGTACAAACTTCTCGGTGCACCACGCGCTTCCCCACAGTGGCTGTTGAGGGACCGCCCACAGGGATGAAGGCTGCACCTGCTCCACATCGCGCCAGCTCGCGGTAGAGGTCGATCAACCGCATGCGGATCTCGATGATGGAGATGTACTGCTTCAGCAGATCGGTGCTGAGATGAGCCTGCTCGGTGTGTGCGGGTTGCCGCTGCGGATATCGTGAATGGGACCAGGGCACAGTAAGAGCTTAGAGCTATATCAACAGTAAAGCGGTCTAACATATTGACGGAGGAATTACAAGGCTAGAATGAATGAATGAAGAGGCTTTCGTGCATACCGGATGTAGCACAACATGACGAGACTACGCCTGTTCACTGACACATGCGCGCATGACTCCATCATCATACCTTGACAAACTGCGTGAGTGCGGTGATGACGTGATTCAGTTTTGGTATGAGACCCGAGTATACACTGCGCAATTCCTGCATAACATGTATCAGCATACATAGACCACAGCATCCCCAGTGTTCGATCAGCTTGGCTGACGGTGCGCACAGCGCGATAATACAGCCGACCGATGCCCCCCAAACGCATGATGGACAGCACAGCTCACCTCATCACCTGAGCCGCTTGATCCAGCATGCTGCAGCAAACCATCCCCAACATTTCCGCCTCCCATAAGAGTGGTAGAGGCTGTGGACCCCCCGCTCTCCTCCGTGCTGCTCTGCAAGCCGAAGAAGGCTCGCACTCCAACAGCGGGAGTCTTGGGTGTGCGAGGAGGCACTTGCTGTTGCTGATTGCTGTTGACTGATGACGGTGCATGCAGACCCTGAGGTGGCTCTGCAAACTCCAGATTGTGATACGCCATCTCCGCTACTAACAAGCGTCGGAAGGGTCGTGTTGCGTCCCGCCAAGCTATTGAATCCTGAATGATTGACAGATTTCCACATGTAAAAATGTATCAGAACACGTTCCTGGTCGCGAAACTTACTCTCGGGCCTGCGAACGCTTCCATGGCCTGTGCACCATACGCAATGAGCAGTGAACAAACGGGAGACCATCACCCAAGATCAGGACACCCCATCTACTGTACCTGATCTAAGCGCAGCTCGCTCAAACGAGAGAAGAATAGGGGTATCGTCAGCGCCAATGCCGATAGGTGCTGGTCATTTTGCTCGACCGCATTCTATGGCGCAACAAACACGCAGATGGATAACGAATACAGATTGAAAGCATTTGATGGGTGAAGCACCACGTTGCAACCGTGGCTAGCAGGCCAAAACATGCACTGAGCAACGATCACGCGCAGCGATAATATGACAAACGTGGATTCAATGAACCTACCACCACTGCAGCACGTGTGTGTGCTGTATTTATCGCAAACGGTCCGGACGCAGCGGTCTGTGTCGCCATTTTGCTGAAGGGCAGATCAAACAGATCATTATGACCACGCGTTTGCTTATTTTGGAGCTTGATGGGCGTTGGAGTTCTGTCACCGTGGCAGCGGACCCGGATTTGCTGAATTGCGAAAATCCAGAAGCTCGAAAACGTGGCATGAACGCTTTGCCACGGAGTCACCGTGGCAAGTGATCTTCGTCGGCTGAAGTTGAAGCCAATACGCAGCCGTGCTGTAGACTCTGATATTCGGCATACGGTGCACGCATCGATATCGCCGCTGCTGTGGCTCAAGTGATTTTGCGGTAATTCGACTCGATCGATCTGAGTAGACTTCGATCACGCGAGACCAACATTTCAAGAGGAGTGAATCGCGAGCGTTCAAGCAAAGACGAGAAAGCTCGCTCAGATCAGGCCGCATCTGGTACGTGCACGCATCATCATTCACGTACTTCCAAGCTCGGCGGACCGGCGTAGCGAAGGTGGAACGGCAGCCTATAGCTCCCCAATCAAGAGTCGACGACAATCGAGCCTGGTGATACGCCACCCCATATCACAACACTGCAAGCGCGACCTCCAACATGTCGGATCATGGCGGCCACGACGGGATGCCCATGCCTGGAAACAACGCGAGTCACGATTCCACCAGACCAATGGCAGCGCCGTTCGGCGGAGTGCTAATCTTCCACATGGTCCTGATGTCGTTGGCCGTGTGGACGGTTTTGCCAGTAGGCATTTACCTGGCACGGCTCAAGCGTCGCAAGCAACATGGCTACGTGCAATTCGTGCTGCTAACGCTGCTGACACTTGGAGCGTGCGTTGGCTTGGCGCACCGGTACCAAGGCTCAAATCACGGCAATCATGGAGGCGCAGTGTCAATTCATGCAGTGCTCGGATGGACCATTTTGGTGATGGCTTGGCTGCAACTCATCGGCGGCCGAATCATCATCACAGCTGCTGTCTGATGCGGTTTCAACATGTTCGAAAATGCCAACGAACGCGGGTCCATGGCCTCATCCCCCGAGGAAACTGTGGCCATTTCCGCAAGTGCACCGGTAGCTGGCGCCACAGAAGATCGCGAACGTGAGATGCGAGATAACTATCATACAAATGTTGCCACATGGCTATGGACTCGCTTTCGATCCAGGGCTCTGCATCAACACGTCGGCAAGTTGTTGGTTCTGTTGCTGATCTCTCAGTGGGTGATCGGCGTCGTTGGAGTCCTCGATCTTGATCACGGTGACTATCGCAACCCGATGCTGGGACACAACATACCCGGGTTTGCCATCATTGCGTACGCCTGTTACCTGCTGTCCATCATGGATCAGGCGCTGCCCTATCTTCGCGAGAACGTCCCCAGGACAGAGGCCCGCAGCATGCTCATCGGTGGCGCCTTCTACATCCTGATCGACTGCATTCGCCAGCTGGTGGAAGATGGTAATGAGAACTTGAACAACGCGCATGTCTCTACAGCCATGGTTTGGGTGTTCTGCGGCAGCTTCTACCTTCTGGCCCGACGAACGGGCGTGCATTCTGACATGCCCATGATACTGGCTGTGACTGCCCAGACGCTGCTTGTACTGCACCATCCCCAGCACCATGCTGTCATGACCAGCTTGCACCTGATGCATGCGGGCTTCATGATCATGGGATTCTTCTACCGCGTTCGCCTGGAGCTCTTCAACGCTCACGCGTGCCTCGTGCTATCGGGCGTATCCTTCATCATGTCCCAAGACGGAATGATTGCAGGGTACATGGGACACGTTCGCTACTTCCGAGACCCAGTTTATCTGATGGGGACAATGCTGGTCGGCATCGTGTGGATCGGTTTCTCCTACCTTGTAGTGGGTCCTGTCAACACGAAATCGGGGACACCCGATTCTCCAATCGTGGTCGGACAAGTGCAATACTCGCCTGTGGAGGCTGATCCAGCAGAGCTCACGGCGGAGCCTGCGGCAGAAATGGCCACGTATACAATCGATTCATCATCCACGGCGGTGGAAATGGCTTAGAACCCGTATGCGCGCTCAAGCTTGGACACTGATGACATGGCGCGATCGTAGTTGCTTCATACGTATACCATACTCGCCGGTACAGCAGTGTTGCAAATGAAAAGTCGTCGTTCGTTATCGGCGTCGATTGTGAGAATACATATGTTATGCTGATCTGAATTTGTGCTATATAAGCGTTTTTTTTTATTGTTGCCCTCTTTTGCGCTTGTGCTCTCTGCCGCTGTGATTTTTGCCTGTGTAATGATCATGTTATCGCACCAAACGAGCAGTCCCCCAGCTCGTTGAAAGATGTGTACACTCACTTGTCTTATTTGAGTCGTAAATGATCGAATACAATGTTGCTCTGAACATGTGCCTGCGTGTCGCAGATCTGAGACGAATATCGGCGATAAATAAGCGATAGAAGTTGCCATTTTTGCTCGTTCGCAATCTACATCCAAGCAAACCGTACGTGTCACACGAAGCGTTGAATCGACAGCATTGATCAGATTTGAGGACATCCGTATTGTACCTGTGCATGCTTGTTGGTCGGGTCGTCATATTGCTTCTTGGCAGCCATGCACAACGATACGCACAGCCGCATCGCGATCAGGTATGGTAAACCTGTAAACATGCGGTCAATCGTGAGTAGGAGAACCACATAACCGCAGGGTGGATGAGCTGATGACAACATGACCTACAGGCTAGCTCTGATTCTAGAAGGGGCAGCTTTGAAATGTACCCAGCCACCACGTGGTCGAAGATCGTCCAAGCGTTCTGACACCATCCAGCAGCCACGATCAGACGAAGAGAGCAATAGCACGCACGGTCAAGCCTACCTGAAGATCCAGCAGCATGCAGTATGTAGCTAGGACAGCGAGCTCGTTGATCAGGCTGGTGTATAGGCAGTCACCAAAGTCAATCACACCCGTGACACCGAGCAAAGCTGAGTTGTCGTTTGAGCGAACAGCTGGAGGCACTGTTGGCACAGCGGCACCGCTTTTGCTGTCGATGACCGGTTGGAGGGTTGCGCGACCTATGAGGACCTGTTGGAAACATGGTGAGGCACTCGCGACAAGTAGAATCTTGTATAAACTCACAATCAATCAAGCCCATCTGAACCATGCATGCAAGAATCACTCACGTTCTCTTCGTTGCCATCATTGTGGATGACGCTTTTACGCAGCTGCGGCACAACACACGCAATCCTCGCTTTGTAGGCATCCGCCACTCTCCGGACCAGCTCAAATCCAACCGGCGCTGCCGGCTCAGGTACTGCAGCGGCTGAATGCTTGGCCACTACTCGATTCTCATGCACGCTATGCGAGTCTGACGGGTGCGGCTGCGCGCGTACACCTTTGTCATTCGAGCCTGATGCATGCTGTAAAGGGGCATCATCACTGCGCGGTTCCAGGTAGCCAATCAAATCCTGCACCACGTCATAGCACCGATCAAGATCCCACACACTGAACCTTTGGGCCCCTTGCAGCCAAGCTTGATCCGAGGCGTGCTCTGCAGTCCATGTCATTAGGCTGCGGTCCATCTGACCAAACGTACTGCCTAGATTGTATGCCAGAGCGTGAGGGTTTATACCGTGCGCGGTTGGGTCTGAAGAGGAAGTGTGGTTCGAGGCAGATGACATAATCGATACAACAGGCTGTTCGATCGCTTCTGTCAGCAATGAAGAGCCCACAACCACTGATGGCTGCGACTGGAGCAAAGCAGAGGCGTGATCTCGCAACAGGTCCCCGTCAAGATATCCAACCAAGCGCACACCGTATGTGTTTGCAAGCGTGTCCTTTGCGAGACCGTCTGCTGACAGACATGACGACAGTTGAAGCGCACTCGACGGCGGCACAAGCTCGACAGATGATACGGGCGATGCTGATGCGGATGGCGCAGGCGCTGCAGCTGATGATGATTGCACACGATATACTGAGGGTACAGTGATGCCCGCGGCGTGCAGGTGCTCCATGACGGAGTTTTCGAAAGCAAGAGATTCTGACAATGTGCGCAACATTGAAAATCAATACAATGGGAGAAGTGAAACTTGCAATGCGATGTAGCGGGACGCAAGCTGGAATACACCAGCTTAGTGTCCGTAATGGTTTACCTAGGGGAACAGACGGATTTGCGATCTTCAGCACTGCGGTGCGCTGTACATGCCTTGAAGTCAACAGAGAACCTGTGATTTTGTGCGACAGCACCCATACAGCGTGCATTCACATTTTGGCCACCAGAACTCACCGCTGAGACCGCGAATCTATTGCGACCATGCTGAGACCAGATGTGAGAGGGACGCACCTGTCACCTTGAAGTTTTGATCCTCATAAGAAGGTAGATCGGTGATAGTTTCGACTGCAAAAGCAAAATGATGGCTACAGATGAATTTCACCTGCTGATGTGTCAACTGCGGACGGCAGCAATCTCCAGCAACGGCTGGGGTGGATGTGTTCATCCTATCAGAGAAGAAGTGCATTCCATGAGAGCTGAAACATCAATGTTGATCAACACGTCTTTTAGCAGAACGTTCTGCTTCATTCACCAGGTGAACGCGTCTGCGGTCCAACATACCCGGCCGCGATCTATGCACCACACGAGGTTCAGATAATGTATAATTTTCGCCGCCGCGCTCAGATTTCATGACAGCTATAGGCTAGTTAGCATGTTGTTTCTGAATCAGCGCAGCGCGGGCTCGGATCGGTCCTCCAGTCCGTCGCGAACGCGCAGATCGTTATCTTCCAATGCGACCCGTTGTCTTGGCAATGGGTGCATGGAGATCTTGACCAATATCCGCCGCAAATGCACGCAAATCTGGTCATCGCCAAGAACGCCGCGACTTCGTTTGCTGTTTCTCACATTGGCAGCGATGGCTGTCATGATGCTGGTCTGCTTCCGCTGGCAACACCAGGCTGCGTCTGTTCGATCGGACGGTTCGGTTAGTACACGCACAGCGCCTGCCGCGCAACCTGATTGGAGACGAACAAAAGATTCTGCCATGGCAACTTCGTCTGCAGCTCCATGGACCGCCAATCTTTATAATGCGAAGGACTGGCAGCCTACCAATGGCCCTCCTCTGGAGATGACGCCCCTGACTGCTGGGCTGAATCATGACATCCTGCCCCAGCGTCGATCGTTCCCTACGTTCACGGATGTGCTTGCCTCGATTCGAGCATCCGATACTCCTGTTAGCAAGCTGCGCGTGCTGTTTGTGACCTTTGCCTTTGTGGGGCCTATCAAGAATGGCGGCATCGCCACTGCGGATACCGCCTTAGCAGAGGCGCTCAATGATGCAGGACACGCGGTGAGTGTACTGTATCTGTGGGGTACTGGAGTGCAGCTGTTCAACATGGATCATTGGGTGGAGTACTACAAGCAGCGTGGCATTACACTCATTCCACTGAGGGAGCCCACAATCAAACTGCAGCCTGCAACGCCGTCAAAGTATGTGCGCAAATCGTACGAGGCGCTACTGTGGTTGCTGGAGCACGAAGGTCGATTTGACGTGGTGCACTTTCACGAATGGCACGGGCCTGGTTATTATGCGACGCTAGCTAAGCGACAAGGCTGGGCTCTGCAAAACACCACTCTGATCACGACCATCCACTGCCCGTCGCTCTTCTATCTGTACGGCAACTTTGGCTACCTCACCGGCTGGAACAACTTTGCCAGCGACTTCTTGGAGCGCAAGCAAGTGGCATACTCGGACGTTGTGGTATCGCCCAGTCGCTTCATGCTTGACTGGGTGCAGCGGCACGGCTGGACTTTGCCCGAACACACGCTGGTACAGCACAACGTGCTCTCTAATGCCATTGTGCAGGCCACGATCGATCCGGTGTCACCGTCATCAGCACGGCGTGATGCGAGATCCAGCCCTGACAAGTTCATGGCTAGTGCAGCTGCTGTGAATGGCGTGGATCAAGCTGGCGGTAGTGCAGGTGACGTGAATAGAGCTGCTGCTGGTGGTGTTGCAAGTGTCAGCAATCGGGACGATGAGGAGAGTGCAGATGCTTTGACAGATGATTCACTCACGGATGAGAGTGCCGCTGATGATGTGCTGCTGGGGCTGCCGCCAGTCATCCGCAAGACTGACAAACAGCGCACAGCGCGCCCTGAGCGGCATTCAGGGACACAGGCACAGGGTGACCGCAGCAAGCTCAAGTTGAAGACTAGCCTGGGTAGAAGGGTTAACAAGGCACCGTCCCGGAAGTCTCCGTCACCAACGGTCGATGATGAGGGTTGGCCGGATGAAGTGCTCGGGGGCAGTGCCGGATTTGGGATGTCCCTGGATAACACAGCGACGGCGCAGTCTCTAAAGTTGCGAAAGAGTGTGCACTCGTCTGCGCTGCCACACGGTCGTCTGTTTGCCACTGGCACAGTGGTCACGGTGCAGGAGGTGGTATTCTTCGCCCGCTTGGAGGTGTTGAAAGGCATTCACGAGTTCTGCGGAGCGCTGGATGTGCTTGCCCAACTGGTCCGTCGGAGTCAGCTGCGGTTGTTCAACGTTACGTTCCTGGGTAACGCAAACATGGGCCAGATTGACGCGGTCAAGTTCCTGAAAGATCGAGCTGCAGCTCAACAGTGGCCGTTTCACCTTGAGATCTACACAGATCGGATACAGCCGGAGGCCATTGCTTACATGCGCGGAGGAGCAGGGCGCGTGTCAGTGCTTGCATCGCTGGTGGAGAACTCTCCGTACACGGTGCTGGAGTGTCTAGCGTTGGGCTTTCCGTTCATCGCATCGGACGTAGGCGGAATAGCTGAGCTGATCCTGCCGGAAGATCGACCCCGTGTGTTGTTTCGGCCCACCGCGAAAGATCTGGCACAGCGCCTGCAGAGTATATTGGAAGGTGGCATCATTGTAGCTCGAGGCAGCTCAACGCCTGTGAAGACACGAGAGCAGTGGCTTGATTTTCACAATGCGATCGCTCATGATCACTTTAGGACCGCTGTGCCGCTGCCCAACGTGGCTGGAGCACCGGGCTTGAGCTCAAATGACAAGTTGCAGCTGCCGCACGTGACAGTGTGTGTGCCGACTCATGATCGAGGCGAGTTGATTTTCAAGACCATCGAAGCGTTGATGGCTCAACGTTACGCGGGTAGCTTTGACATCATTGTGGTTGATGACGGGAGCACTTCTGAAGCGCACTTACGCGTTCTAGATCAGCTCGTCTTGTTTGACTCAGAGTCTAAGGCTTCAAGAGCTCGATCTGGTGATGATGCAGCCGTTATGCCGATTCCGAGCATTCGAGTGATACGGCAGGCTAACCTGTACCCGGGCGCAGCCCGCAACCGCTGTGTGCGCGAAGCGGCGTCTACACCCTATGTAGCCTTCATGGACGATGACGATATACCCAAGCCTAACTGGCTGGATCGAATGATGACCGCGGCACTGCACACCAACGCTGACGTGGTCACGTGCATGTTTGACTTCTTCTATGGGGATGGCGTGCCGTCTGCGGATCAGACTCCGGCGTTGCGGTACCTGCCCCTGGGCGATGCGCTCGACTTGGGCCTGTGGCACAATGTGTTTGGAGCTTACTCTGCCCTGGTTCGACGATCAGCGTTCCTGGAGATTGGAGGTACGCAGTCCCAGATGTTTCAACGCCAAAGTTCGCGGTAGCTGAGCGAGCAATAGCGACGTTGATCAATGTGTTTGTGACGAATGATGAGCCATCTTGAGTTCTCCATAGCATCATCTAACTGTTATCTATGCATTACTCAGGCTTCTCGGAAGATCGTGGCTCAACCTTTGAGGACTATGAATTCTTCATCAACGCCGTGTTGAAGGGCTATTCGCTTCAGCTGGTGCCCGAGGCTCTACTATGGTATCGACAGAACTCCAAGACTCATCTGATGAAGGATACGAACGGGTTCCTCAACCGCATGCGAGCGTTGAGACCGTATCTGCACTCGCTGCCTCCGCAGTGGAGGGTGATGCTCCAATTCGCGTACGGTGCAGCGCGCGGACTCAAGGAAGAAACGGCAGCATAGCGTTGCTGCTGCGATCTGTGCATTCGTGTGGGTGCTACTGTAGCTGTGTTGACATTTGTTGAATTGAATGTGCACCTGTGCACTTGGGAAAATGAGTCGAGCTCGAAACCGCGCGTATGATTTGAATGATCTGTAATGAATATTGAGGTCTGAGCTCAACACCATGTACGAGTGAAACTCCAGAGAATGGATAGTGCGCAAATCTACACGATCGATCGATTTTGCAGCACGTTAATGCGCCTTTGGTGCGGCGGTTCCCACCGCCTGGGCCGCCTCATGTTGCGCGCGCAGTTGACGAGATCTGCACACAGCCCCATCGCAACGTCGAGCGAGTGTACATTAAAGCACAGTATATAGATCAGGCTACGGTAAGCGAGTACATACAAGTGATTTTGTTGCATGATGAAGTTGGCCAGAGATACTGTTCTGATCTCTGCCTTGATGTGCTGCCATTTGCTACAAACAAACCAGAACTCATTAATGGAGGTACCACGACAAAGCAAGAAGGCGGGAAGTATTCCGAAAATATGATATCACCAACATCAACAGCAATCAAAGTAGCCAGCAGACACGCAGGCGGATCATCGAGCGGTCGTTTCGCACCCACAATCGAGGCCCAGTTCCTATCGCAACAACATAATGCGTGTGCACGGTGCAGCGAGACAGCGCCTGGACTTACTTGATTTTCTCTGCTCGCACTTTGTAGATGTATAACGCAAGCGCCATGCCGCCTCCAACGACCAGGTACGTCCCCAGACCCGTCAAACCGTAGTTGGGCAGATTGCGACGAAACTTGATGAACGGGTAACCACCCGGCGGCGGCATATCCTGACGTGCACTCGCCATCTTGTATTTGATAGGAATACACGGACAGATGCCCCGTACGCAAACACCGGTCGAGGGGAAATTGCCTTCGATGAGAGCGGCTGCGGCTTGCAAGCCTCTGCAATTTCTGCTAATGTCTTTAGTTCTGCCTAACTATCGAATGGCTCAGAGTCACCCCTTTTGCAGCAATTAGCCGCTGTTCAAAATGCATCACATCTCAGAAATGCACGATTGATGTCGCATCGAATAGCTCCGCTTCACCATCTTGAGCGTGACGTGCTTCGATGTCATTCGGCGGGTTTTCCCGTCGTGGTTTCGCGTCGTTCAACGACAACGTCGACCACGGAGACGAGGAAGAGAACCAGCCCATCCTGGGCCCAACGTCATCGTCACCGCGTGAGGGTACGTATCGATCATGCAGTGCTTGCTTTGGTGCACTGATGATGATCACAGATGCCATACATGTCATTCACGATTGTTTGAACGCTCTCGACAGACATCATAGGACCCGGCAGTCGGCGTAGCGGCACCAGTAGCTCGCAGCGCGGCCGGTATGCAGGCATTGATCACGATGGAGTTTGATTGCGGTCTTGATGACTAGCAGCGTGTACCCGGGTGAATCAATCGACACGCATGGTGCTCGTAGCTCAATCTGTTGTCCCGCGTTGTTTGTAGGCAAAATGGGTCGCAGGGCTATAGCGAAGGTTCCGGCACCGCTGGTCCGGTGTCCCTGGAGCTGCAGCGGGCGGCATCCAATAGCACAGGCGCTAAACAGCCCACGGTTCTGTCCCAAGAGCAGAAGGTATGCTTGGCTAGCATGACAACACATCGCTACCATGCGACACATCACCCATCATGCAGCGACTCGATGAAAATGATGGCCTTCACATGTATCTCTGTTGTTGAACAGCAACTGATCGCTCAAGAGACCAATGAAGTGCTGCAGGATATGGAAGCAGCAGTGCTGCGCCTGGGCGCTGTCAGTCGCGTGATCGGAGCGGAGTTGGACGAGCAGACAGAGTGCGTACACAGGGCTGATGCAACCGGCACTCAACTGAGGTTTGCGCTCATCGGCATATCTCTCTGGCAGGATGTTGCAAGAAGTGACAGAGAATGTTGAAGATACAAATGATGCTTTGCAACGCACGTTGGCTAAAGTGGACCGATTGATAGAGCGATCAGGTGTGTGTGTGTGTGTGCATATATGTGTTTATGTGCATGAGTTGACGCATAGCTCCTCACAAGTACTGTTGTTGATATTTTTCACATGCTGCAGGCTGTTCTCATATCAAGGTCATCTTGATCTTGTCCGGCATCGCAATATTTCTCTTCTTTCTTGTCATCTACCTATGAAGCAAGTTCCACCTGTGGTGGTCAAGCAAACGATGTGCGCGCGTGGTACAATCGCCATTGTGCTGAACGTCGGTCCAGTCACCCAGCAGGCTCCGCGCTGTACCAGCCAAGCGCATCTGGCGCATTCCGGACACAATGCACAGCTGACACCTATTGAAGCTTCAGAGCAGACTGCTACGTCTGACTGTCTACTCAAAGCAGATATCTGTGATCACGAACCAGACCCTCAAGTCGTCAGAGTTTCTGCGATGCTTCCAACAGGCAACATCTGCTCTGCAATCGATCAACCTCCGTCAATCTCCTGGAGTCTTCTCATTGGTTATCAATCCCAAGCTGTATTGGGTTTCATCTCCAGGACATTCAGGCCTGTCGAGCCTGCCATCCTCGGAAGACCTCATCGTTTTTCTTGGAGCTCTCCGCCAGCTCGTGGCATTCTGCTGGTTTCATCAAGTGTTCTGGCCAGTAGGCATTGGCACAGTACTTTCAGCAGTACGTCCGCAACCTTTTGTCGACGCGACAATCCAGCCTATGACATGAGGGAGTAGTGAGGCTGTAGCAGCACGTCGATCCCGAGCTCCTCAAGCTGATCACGAGGGAAGCCCTTCGCGACTGTAAGCAGCTGACGATCATCTCTTCATCATGCCATCTGTCATTCTCGCACCTATCTCTCTGTACATCTAGTGTGGTCGCTCATATTGTATGGTATATGCCTTATATGTTCCATGCGTCATGCCCTGTCTCTTATACACATCTCCGAGC
>ENA-ORBV01008977-ORBV01008977.1-microbial-mat-metagenome-genome-assembly--contig:-NODE-8977-length-16612-cov-9.238948_pt1 | contig 16612 bp, 13 predicted proteins | sample MGYA00237777_ERZ505514 | MGnify/ENA primary metagenome ERZ505514 (study PRJEB26160, sample SAMN06269048) | microbial mat metagenome | isolation source: Oligotrophic lake microbial mat | place... | reverse complement strand
CGTCCACCGTCCACCGTCCACCGTCCACCGTCCACCGTCCACCGTCCACCGTCCACCGTCAAAGAGCTACATCTGCCGGAACAGGTTCCCGCGCTGCGCCCAGGCCCAGGCGTTGTTCGGGTCGAGCTCCACGGCGCGCGTGAGATCGATGTAGGCCTCCTCGAAGATCGCGAGCGACTGGTAGGTGGCGCCGCGCCGGCTGAGCGACCAGGAGTCCTCGGGGTTCAGCTCGATGGCGCGGTTGAAGTCCGCCAGGGCTGCGTCGAACTGCTTGAGGTTGCGGTAGCACTCGCCGCGCTCAGCGACCGCCCACGCCGCCTCGGGGCGCAGCTCCAGCGCGCGGCTGAGGTCGGCGACGGCCTCCTCGTAGCGGCCGAGGGCGCGGAAGGTCTGGCCACGGCTGCCCAGCGCCCAGGCGTACTCCGCGCGCAGCTCGATGGCGCGGCTGAAGTCGGCCAGCGCCTCGTGGTACTGCTGGCGCAGGCGGTAGATCTCGCCGCGCTCGGCGTAGGCGCTGGCGTGGTTGGGGTCGAGCTCGATGGCGCGGCTAAAGTCGGCCAGGGCTTCGTCCTGGCGGCCCGCGCTGCGGTGCAGCATGCCGCGCTGCGTGTAGATCCAGACATAGCTTGGGTCGAGCTCGATGGCGCGGCTGAAGTCGGCCAGGGCCTCATCATCCTGGCCGTTGGAGCGGTAGGCGGCGCCACGGCTGCCAATCGCCCAGGCGTACACGGGGTCGAGCTCGATGGCGCGGCCCAGATCTTCCAGCGCCTCGTCGAGCCGCTCCAGCAGGCGCTTGGCCTCGCCGCGCTCCGCGAGCAGCCAGGCCTGGTTCGGGGTAAGCTCCAGGGCCTGATCGAGGTCGGCCACAGCCTCGGCGTAGCGGCCCTGCTCGCGGTAGGCGATGGCGCGGTGGCCGATCGCCCAGGCGTAGGCGGGGTCCTGCGCGATGGCGTGCGAGAACTGAACGATCGCCTCGTCGAAGCGCCCAAGGGAGCGCAGCGCCTCGCCCCGCTCGGCGAGCACCCAGGCCATATCGGGCGTGATCGCCAGGGCGCGCTCGAAGTCGGCGAGTGCCTCCTCATGGCGGCGCATGGCACGCAAGGTCTGGCCGCGGCTGCCAAAAGCCCAGGCGTAGTTCGGATCGAGCTCGATGGCGCGACCAAAGGCCTCCACGGCCTCGGGGTAGCGTCGCAGCACGCGCAAGGTCTCGCCTAGCTCGGCCTGCACGGCTGAGTCGTCGGGGTCGATCTGGGCGGCGTGGCGAAAATCTTCCAGGGCCTCATCATGGCGACCAAGCTCACGCAGCACCTGGCCGCGCTGGTAGCGCGCCCATAGATAGTCGGGGTTTAGGTTAACGGCGCGGCTAAAATCCAGCAAGGCGGCCTCGCGCCGATCCATTTTGAGCGCTTCGAGCGACATAAAAACCTCACGAAGGGAACAGGGAACAGGGAACAGGGCCACCGCCCCGGAGCGCCTAGAGCTTGCTTAAGCATAACGGCAAGAACGACCGAAACTTGAACTATAGTAGCGCGCTGCCATAACCCGCACAAGGCATACTGGGCGAATTGATCTGCCTGCGCTCAGGCTGCCGCCCCCTGTCCCCTGTTCCCTGTCCCCTGTTCTCTTGCTTCATCCTAGCAGGCCGCCGTGCCCAAGGGCCACAATATCGTGGCGGCGCAGCGCCTCACCGGCCATCAGACGTGGCAGCAGCAGATCTACGATATTGGCATCGCGGGAGCGCACACAGCCAGGCGCGCCGAGCACGGGGAGCACAGTATTGGGCCGCAAGCCATCCAGGTACGCCAGCAGCAGCAAATTGCCCGGCTCGACGGGCGCGCCGTAGTGCTCTACCCGCCCGCCCGCCAGGACGATCCCGCGCGGCGTCACGTCGTCCATGTCCACCACCGAGGTCTCGCCCGCCACGATGATCAGCTCCAGGCCCAGGGCGCGCAGCTCGCCCAGCGCCGCCGCCACCTCGGCCTCGGCGGGCGCCACCAGGCGCCGGGCGGCCACCGCCCCGCCCAGGGCGACCACGCGCGCCTCGATGGCGGGGTAGACCCCGCGCTCCACGCGCAGGCGGGCGGCCAGGCTGCTCACCAGGATCACGCCCACGCGCTGCACCAGCAGCGGGCGAACTTGCAGCACCCCCCCGGAGGCGCGTCCGGCTGCCTCGGCACGGGCCAGCTCGGCCTCGGGCACAGCGAACGGAATCACCTTGATCGTGGCGAGGGTGCGACCGGGGCGCACAAGCTGGTGGCGCGCCAGCGTGGCAACCGTAAGCCCGTCCACCTCGTTGATCGCGAGCAGCGCGGCGGCATCCACCACCAGCGGGCCAGCCTGCTCGGCGCGCAGATTCACCCGGCCACTGTGCGCGGGTGTGGCGCTTACGCCAGGGCCGGCCACGGCGGCGGCGAGCCGGGCGGCCGCCTCGTCCTCGCGCACGTCGTTGGGGGCGAGCAGCGCCACCCGCAGCGCCGCGACGCCAAGCTCGCGCAGGCGCGGCAGATCCTCGGGCCGCAGCACGCGGCCCTTCGCGAAGGCCTTGCGCCCCTGGGCGTCGGCCAGGTTGTGGCAGAGGATGTGGCCTACGGCCAGCTCCGGGGTCAGCAGCTCAAGGCGCATTGCGAAAGTCCTGTTCGAGAGCACGGCCCCTCATGGTACCATGGCAGCAGATTCTAGCCGAAAATGGGCCGGAAATCTGCGTCATCTGCGTCATCTGCGGATAACATATGGAGCTTTTTATGACTTCGCACCCAGCAACGGGCGCCGCACGGCAGGAGCGGGGCCTCGGCTACGCGCTCGCGGGCGGCCTCGCCATCACCCTGGTCGCCGTTCTGATCGGCGGGGCGCTCTTCGCCTGGCTGCTGCTGGCCGCTCGCGGCCCCAGCATGCCGGAGCTGCTGCCCGCCGACACCCAGTTCTACGCGGCCCTCGCGCCCAACGTCGGCGGTGTAATCGAGGTCGACCAGCTGCGCGCTGCCATCCGCCAGAACTTTGGTGTGGCCGACCCCGCCGCACTCCTGGCGCCGGTCGAGCGCCTGCTCGGCGTGAGCTTCGGCGACGACGTGGTGGCCTGGCTCGGCAGCGAGCTCGCGGTGGCCGTGCGCGGCATAGACCCGGCTGTGGTCAGCGGGTCGAACGCCGCCGAGGCCTTGCTGCGCAATGGCGAGCTGCTGATCATCGTCAGCTCGAAGAACGACCCCCAGGCCGAGACGTTTCTGCGCAAGCACCTTGCCGCCCGCGAGGCCGCCGGCGAGCGCATCGCGGCCAAGGTTGTGGGCGAGAGCACGCTCTACGTCGCTGAGGGCGGCGCGCCCAGCCTGATCAGCGCCTTTGGCCTGGTTGATCATTATGTCGTGTTCAGCAATAGCGGCGCGGCGCTGGAGGCGTTTGCGCAGGCCGAGGGCGCCACGAGCCTGGCGAGCGTGCCGGCCTTCGCGCCATTCAGCGAGCAGCTCGTCCCTGGGCGGCCAGGCGCCGTCTACACCGATGGCACGCCCGCCGCAGAGGCGGCCCGCGCGGCCCTGCGCGAGCTGCTCACGGGGCTGGTGGAGTAGGGTCGCCGCCCTTGCTCGCCGCCACGATCTGTTGCAGGTAGCTCTGCCAGTGCTGCTGGTTGGCGCGCGTGATCCGCCGCACCGCCTCGATCTCGCCGCTCTCGCCGGCCTCGTAGGCGGCGGCCAGCGACTCCTGAAACGTGCGGGCGAGCTCGGCCACAGCTTTGCGCAGCTCGCCGTTGATCGCGCGCTGCCGCTCTAGCTGGCTCTGGAGCCAGGCGATCAGCCGCTCCTGCTCTGTGATCTGCTCTTCGCTCATAGTGGGCGCTCCTGCGAATCGAGAGCGCCCTTCCTGGATCAGGAAGGGCGCTGTGCCGCCAAAAACCGTTGGCGGGGAGGGGGAGATTCGAACTCCCGAGGGTTTTCAGGCCCTACTCGTTTTCGAGACGAGCACGTTCAACCGCTCCGCCACCTCCCCGCATAACGCCGCCATTATACCGTTATGCGTGGCGGCGTCAAATCCAGCTAATCGATATGTCACCCTGAGCGGAACGAAGGGTCTCAGCCGAGATGCTTCGCTCCGCTCAGCATGACATGCGGTGTTCCTAGCAGAAATTGGCCTACGGGTTGGCGGGCGCTGCAGGCACTGCGGGCGCGGGCTCGACGGGTATGGCCGGCGTCACCGGAGCCACCGGCTGGGCCTCCGGCGCGGTGGGCTGCGGCACAATGGCGGTAGATGTGTTGCCGCCCATCTGGTTTAGCAGCAGCGTAAGGTTCGTGTTCGGGTCCACGAACCATAGATTGTCGTTGGACATCATCTGGACGATCAGCTCGCGCTTGCGCAGCTCGAACAGCTCGGGGTTCTCGCGCCAGTAGCGCCCCTCGATCGTGCGCACCTGCGAGTCGCGGCTGGCCGCCTCCAGTGAGGCCGCCGTCTGGCCCTTCTCACGGGTCAGGGCCACCGTGGCCTCCTGCTCGGCCTGGAACAGATTGTTGGTCTGCTGGGCCTCGATCTGCTCACGGCGCTTCTGCTCGGTCTCGATCTGCACCTCCAGGTTGGCCTTCTCGGCCAGCAGCTGGGCGTACTGCTCGCCCACCGAAATGTCGAGCACCTTCACGGCCTCAAGGTTTACGTAGATCTGGTCGACCGGCGCCTGCTGGCCCTCGCCGGGCGGCGTGCGCAGAAAGCCGGTGATCCGCGTGCTAAAGCCGTTGCGATCAGAAAGCGCCTGATCCAGGGTGAGCTGGGTGCTCGCGCTCTTCAGCGCGTCGTTGATAAAGCCGTCCAGGAAGTTGTTCAGCTGCTCGTCGCTCACGCCGATCCGGCCGTACTGATCCTGAAGCGACTGCTTGTCGGTCTTGCGGCTGTAGTCCACCTGGATGCTCATGTCGTAGAGCTGCTTGTCGAAGCTCGCGACGTTCTGCGTGATCTCGCGCGTCTGGCGGCGGATGTTCACCACCTCCACGGTCGTAAATGGCGCAAAGGGGCGGAAGAAAAGACCCGGCTCCTGAATACCCTCCACGCGGCCCTGGGTGACGATAATGCCCCGCTCGCCCTCGTTGATCTGGGCGAACTTCATGGTGGAAAGGCCGATGCCGAGGATCACCAGCACCGCCAATGCACCACCGATCAGCCCGATCCGCGGCCCTGTCCCACCCGGTCCTCTGCTTCGCTGCGTTGTCATGCCTGCCTCATCTGTGTGTTGAGCTTCGTCGACAAGTCTGTGCTACGAATGCTCGCTTCGGAAATCTGCCCTGTTGCTCCATTATTATACGCAGCCTGGCCCCTTAAGGTTTCACCCCGTTTTCACTTCTCGCGCCTGGCTTCGCTCCGCCTGTGCTGCTCCTCGGGGTAGCCAAGCGCCTCGGCGACAATGTAGAGCGGTCGGCCCTTCACCTCGTCGTAGATCCGGCCCACATACTCGCCGATAATCCCGAGCGAGATCATCTGCACCGCGCCGATGAAGAGCACCGCCGCGAGCGTGGAGGCCTGGCCGTAGAAGGCCGCGTCCTGGGCCGTCTGGCCGCCGAGGCGCAGCGCGAAGATCACCAGAATGAACAGCAGGCTCAGGCCAGCGGTGATGAAGCCCATATAGGTTGCCAGCTGCAAGGGCAGGTACGAGAAGCTGGTGATCCCGTCGAGCGCGAACTTGAGCATCTTGCGCAGCGGGTATTTGGTGGCGCCGGCCTTGCGGGCGAGGCGCTTGTAGGGCATGCCCGTGCTGTTGAAGCCGACCCAGACCGACAGGCCGCGCATAAAGCGGTGATGCTCGCGGATGCGGCCCAGGGCGTCCACCACCTTGCGATCCATCAGCCGAAAGTCGCCCGCGTCCACGGGCAGCTCCACGCTCGTGATCTTGGCGATCAGGCGGTAGAAAAACGCAGCCGTAACCGTCTTGAACCACGTCTCGCCCTCGCGCTCCTCGCGCACAGCGTAGACCACCTCGTAGCCCTCGCGCCACTTCGCGATCAGCTGCGGGATCACCTCGGGCGGGTCCTGGAGATCGGAGTCGATCACCACCACGGCCTTGCCCTGCGCATAGTCGGCGCCGGCGGTGATCGCCAACTGGTGGCCGAAGTTGCGCGAGAAGTTGAGCACCTTGATGCGCGGGTCGCGCTCGTGGAGCGCACGCAGCAGCTGGGGCGAGCGGTCGCGGCTGCCGTCGTTCACCAGCACAAGCTCGAACGGCTCGCCAAGCGGCTCCAGCGCCGCTACGCAGCGGCGGCAGAACTCCTCAACCAGCGCCTCCTCGTTGAAGACCGGCGCTACCACCGAGAAGGTGGGCATGCCCTGCTCCATCACCGCCTGCGGGGCCGCTTCTAGCTGCGGAACCATCACCATGCTTACCTCGTGTCTGATACACCCATGCGCGGGGCGCCCACCGCCCCAATGAAATGCGCTACCGTCCACCGTCCACCGTCCACCGTCTATCGCGCAACATGGATCGGCTTCAGCTCTTCCCAGTTCGGCCCGCTCTCCACCTCCACACCAAGCGGCACATCCAGCGTGTAGACGCTCTCCATCACAGTGCAGACCAGGCGGGCGGCGGCCTCGACCTCGTGGTCTGGCGCCTCCAAGATCAGCTCGTCGTGAACCTGGAGCAGCAGGCGGGTAGCGAGCTGCTGCGCCTGGAGCGCCTGCTGCACGTTGATCATCGCGATCTTCATCAGGTCGGCGGCGGTGCCCTGGATCGGCGCGTTGATCGCCTCGCGCATGGCCGCCTGCGCCTGAGGGCCCTTGTCGCCGGCGGCGAGGCCCGCGAAGTAGCGGCGGCGCCCGAACAGCGTGCTCACGTAGCCTGTCTCGCGCACCGTGCGCTGAACTTCGTCGATGTAGGCTTTGAGGCCGGGGAAGCTGGCGAAGACGCCGTTGATCAGCTCCTGCGCGGTGGCGCGATCCAGCTGGAGGCGCTGCGCGAGCCCGAACGAGCTGATGCCGTAGATAATCCCAAAGATGGTCATTTTTGCGATCCGGCGCTGGTTCTTGTCCACCTGATCCTGGGGCACGCCGAACAGCCGCGACGCGGTGGTGGCGTGGATGTCGCGCCCCTCGTTGAACGTCGCCACTAGCGCGGGATCTTTGGTGACGTGGGCGAGCACGCGCAGCTCGATCTGCGAGTAGTCGGCGGCGATGAATTTGTGGCCGGGGGCGGCCACGAAGCCGCGCCTGATCTCACGGCCCTCCTGCGTTCGCACTGGAATGTTTTGAAGATTGGGATCTACACTCGACAGCCTTCCCGTAGCTGCGCCGATCTGGTTGTAGGAGGTATGCACGCGGCCGGTGTGGGCGTTGATCAGCGTGGGCAGGGCGTCGATGTAAGTGCTTTTGAGCTTAGAGAGCTGGCGGTAGCTGAGGATCTCGGCGGCGATCGGGGCGATGAGCGCCATCTGCTCCAGCACCTCGGCGGTGATCGAGAAGCCGCCTGCCTTCAGCTTGCTCAGGTTGAGCGCCTTCGGGTCGAGCCCAAACTTGTCGCGGTCGAAGAGCACCTGGTTCAGCTGGGCGCCCGAGTTGATATTGAACGGGCCGCCAGCCATATCGTGAATATTCGCCTCGATCGTGCGGATGCGGCCCTCCAGGCGCTCGCCCAGGCTCTGGATGTAGGCCTTGTCGAGGCCGATCCCGGCGCGCTCCATCGCCACCAGCACAGGCACCAGCGGCAGCTCCAGGCGCGTGAAGATCCCGTTGATGCGCTCGAACTGGGCCAGCTGCTCCTCCAGCAGCAGCTTGAGGCGCAGCGTCATGTCGGCGTCGGCGGCGGCGTAGGGCACGGCGCGCTCCACGGGCACCTGGTCGAAGCTGATCTGCTTGCTGCCTCGGCCGATCAGATCCTCGATCGGCGCGAGCGGCTCAAGCAGCTTGAGCTCGTAGAAGGCCAGCTCCTTCAGGCCCACGCGCTGCTTGCCGAGCAGCCCGGCGGCGATCATGGTGTCGAAGGCCAGGCCGCGCAGCTCGATGCCCGCCGTGGTGAGCATCTCGATGTCGAACTTGGCGTTGTGGGCATACTTGGGGCGGGCGGCGTCCTCGAAGAAGGGGCGCAGCGCGGCGATCACGCGCTCACGCGGTAGCTGCTCGCCGCTGCTGTGGCCGAAGGGGATGTAGACGGCGGCGCCGGGGGTGGTGGCGATCGAGATGCCCACCAGCTCGCTCTCAAACGGGCGCAGGCCGGTGCTCTCGGTGTCGAAGGCGAAGCCGGGGGCCACGTTGAGCTGGTTGATCAGCTCGGAGAGCTGCTCCTCGCTGGTGATGGCCCGGTAGTCGCCGTGGCTGGGCGGGGCGGCGGGGGCGGCCGGCGCCGCAGGCGTAGGCACGTCAAACAGCGTGAGCTGCATCGTGCCGCCGCCCATGTCCACCGAGGCGGCCTGGAGCGTGGCGGGCAGCGCCTCGGCGAACATATCCTGCTGAGGCGTGGCGCCAGGCGCCGCGAGCTGGGGTGCGGGCTCATCGGGGCCCGCTGATACGGCGGGCTCGCCGCTCACCGGCGGGAGCTTCTTGAGCAGGTTGGAGCTAGCGCCGATCTCAAGCTCCTGGAAGAGCCGGATCACGGCGGCGCGGTCGTAGTCGCCAAGGGCGGCGGCGGCGAGATCGAGCTCAAGCGGCACATCGCAGACAATTGTGGCGAGGCGCTTGCTGAACTCGGCCATAGCGCGCTGGCCCTCCAGCGGCTTCTTGTAGCGGTTCGGCAGCTCGTCGAAGCGGTCGTAGATCGCCTCGACCGTGCCAAACTGGTTGAGCAGATTGATCGCGCCCTTCTCGCCGATGCCCTTCACGCCGGGGATATTGTCGGAGCTGTCGCCCTTGAGGCCGCGCAGATCGGCGAGCTGCGTGGGGGCCAGGCCCTCGTAGCGCTCGCGGACGGCGGGCTCGTCGTACATGGTGGTGTTGCGGCCCTTGGCGTAAGGGTTGGCGAGCAGCACGCGCACATGGTCGTTCACCAGCTGGAGCGTATCGGTGTCGCCCGTGAGGATAATCGTCTCGACGCCTTGCGCAGATGCCTGCTCGGAGAGCGTGCCGATCACATCGTCGGCCTCGAAGCCCTCGGCGGTGTAGATCGGGATGTTGAGCGTCTCGACGAGCTGCTTGATGCGCGTGAGCTGGGGGTGAAACTCCTCGGGCGTCTCGGAGCGGCCGGCCTTGTACTCCGCGTACAGGTCGTCGCGGAAGGTGCGGCCAATGTCGAAGGCGACAATCACATAGTCGGGCTGCTGCTCCTGGATCATGGTGAGCAGGATCTGGGCGAAGCCGAAGACGGCATAGGTAGGCTCGCCGCTGGAGGCGCGCAGGCCGGCCTCACGCATAGCGTGGAAGGCGCGGAAGGCCAGGGCGTGCCCATCGATCAAAGCCAGGCGCTTGCGTTGCGACATGTGGCGGCTCCCGTGCGCAAGGACGTGCTGGGGAGCATTATACCATCCTGTGTCCGGGAGCTACCGCCTCGCACCCCGGCGCAAAGGGCTGATGCAACGTCGCTCGACGCCGACAGCCCGGTGGCGGAAGCGCCCCGGCGTGGAGTGCAGGGCGCTAGCGCCCACAAAGGCATGTCGTAGAAGCCTTTGACACCCCGCCGTCAGGCGGTACAATGGAGCGGCAACCGACCCCCCTACCGCGTACTGCCAATGCTCACACGGCCCGACCGCTCAATCGAGGCGCTCGCCCTGCTCGCCGAGGCGACGCGCATCCTGCACGTCGAGCAGCCGCTCCAGCAGCGTTTGCATCGCCTGTTCGAGCTGCTGCGCTCCGCCGTGCGCTTCCGCGACGCGCGCCTCACCTGCTGGCTCCAGTCTGCGCAGCCCGGCACGCTGCGCCAGCAGTTCTACTCGGCCGATGGCTGGCCGTACCCGTGGGACGAGGCGCTCACACGCAGGGTGGCGATCGGCGGCGCTGTGGAGGCGCGCAGCATCGTGGTGAGCAACGACGCTGCCGTGGCCGGCCAGCTGCCCGTAGCCAAGGCCGCGTACCTCGGCGCGCCGATCCTCTGGGGCGGGCGGCTCTGGGGCGTTCTGGAGCTGCGCGGCGAGGCTGGCGCCAGCCTCGCCGACGCGGCCCAGGAGCTGATCAGCGCCCTGCTGCCCCAGCTCGCCATCGCCGTCGCCCAGGAGGGCCGCCGCCTGCCGCCGCCCCTCGCCGGCGCCTCCGATGGCGAGACGCCGACTGGCCTCACTCTCACCCCTCAGCGCCAGCGCCAGCTCGCCGAGATCGACGAGCGCCTGGAGGAGATGCTCAACCTTCACGCGCTGCTCAGCCTGCTTCTGCGCCGCGCCCTGGAGAGCACCGGCGCTGAGTCGGGCGCCGTGGCGCTGGTCGACCACACGCGGGGCGAGCTGGTGCTTCAGCTCTACGAGGGCTACCCCGAGGATGGCGGCGGCCTGATGGGCGCCCGCCAGCGACTGAGCTGGGAGACCGGCCTGGCAGGGCGCGCCGCCCGCCTTGGCCGCGCCTTGCTCGTGCGCGATGTGACGCTCCAGCCCACGCTGCCCCCTGCTAGCGTCGGCGCCCGCGCCGAGCTCGCCGCCCCGATTATGGTGGGTGGCCGCGCCGCCGCCGTGATCATCCTCGATAGCCCACGCTCCAACGCCTTCGGCGAGGAGGCGCTGGCCTTTGTGCGCGCCCTCTGCGACCGCGCCGCCCACCCGCTCAGCCGCGCCGTCCACTACCAGGACGCCCTAGAGAGCGCCAACTATCTCGGCCAGGTCTTCAGCAGCCTGCCCACCGGCCTCGCCCTGCTCGACGCCAACGGCAAGGTGCTGCGCGCCAATCCCGCCTGGGCCAGGCTCTGGGGCCTTAACGGCGGCGGCCGCGCGCCCTTTCACGTCTCGCTCGATCTGGTGGAGATCCTGCTGCCGCGCCTCCAGGAGCCGCTCAAGCTCACCGAGTTTTGCACCGGCGGCCAGCGCGCCCCCGCCGAGACGCAGCGCACCCTGGTGCGCCTTGCCAACCCGCCCCAGGAGCTTCAGGTGCTCTCCGTGCCTACGCACGACAGCCAGCGCCAGATATCGGGGCGCCTCTGGGCCGTTACCGATGTGACCCGTGAGGGCGAGTCCGAGCGCCTCAAGACTGAGTTTGTCTCGATTGTTTCTCACGAGCTGCGCACCCCGCTCACTTCGATCCTCGGCTACACCGAGCTGCTGCTCAACCGCGAGTTCTCGCCCGACGAGCGCGCTCAGTTTATCAACACGGTCTATGTCGAGGCGGGTCGCCTCTCACAGCTGGTCGAGGATCTGCTCAACTTCTCGCGGCTGGAGGCTGGCAAGGTCACGCTGAACTCCTGGGTTACATCGCTCTACACGATTGTGTACGAGCTCACCACCCAGCTCAACACGCAGCTTCAGCGCCATCGCATGCTGCTCAAGCTGCCCGAGCGGCTGCCGCCTGTCTACATTGATCGCGACAAGGTGAAGCAGGTGATCTTCAACCTGCTCACCAACGCGATCAAGTATAGCCCGGCTGGCGGCGAGATCTCGCTGGAGATCCACGAGGCCAACGAGGCCGAGCTGCCGCCTGATCACCCGCGCGGCCGCTGGATCTTTGTGGGCGTCTACGACCAGGGCATCGGCATCGCCCCCGAGGATCTGGCCCGCATCTGGGAGCGCTTCTACCGCGTGGATAACACGAATACCCGGCGTATCGGCGGCACTGGCCTGGGCCTGAGCATCACGAAGGCGCTGGTGGAGCTGCACGGCGGCCGGATCTGGGTGCGCAGCCAGCTGCGCGAGGGCTCGCAGTTCTGCTTCACGCTGCCCATCGCCACCGCCGAGCTGGCCCGCCGCACGCCGTGATCAGTCGCTCCAGCCCTGGGCGTTGCGCATGCGCACCAGCGAGAAGTCCACGCTCGTGCTGCCTCCCGCCGCCCTCAGATGATCTGGAAATCTGTATCATCTGTGGATAAAACGTCCGGCGCGCAGACGTTGCATGCTGCTATACTCTGTGGCATACACATGTCCGCTCGCATCATTCGTATGACGGAGCCGCGTGGCTCTCCGGAGCGCCCATGGCCAAGCAGCCCAATTTTGATGCCGCAAAGCGCCAGCTCGACGCCGCCCTGAACCGCCTCGACACCGCTGATACGCAGCCCGATCCGCTCCCTGCGTGGGACGAACCGCAGCGGCCCGCGTGGGTAGCCGTTCCAGAGGCGCCCGCACCTGCGCCGCTGCCGGTCCAGGCCAGCGAGGCGCTCACGCGGCTGCTGATCGGCGCCGTTGTGCTGGGGCTGGATGGCCTCGGCGCCCAAGCTGGGCGCTGGGAGCGGGCGGCGGGCCTGGAGCGCGGCATCCCCACACCCAATCAGGCTGGCCTCGACATCCCCGTGCGCGCCCCCGGCGACCCCCGCTTTCGCCACGGCCTGATCGGCTGGGTCTTCGAGACCGAGCAGGAGCTGCGCCCCCAGGGCAACCCGCTCCAGTGGCTGCGCGGCGTGGCTGGCCACTTCTCGGGCAGCGTCTTCTCGGCGGTGCTCGATGGTCTCCCTCGCTTCGTCCCAAACATGCAACGCGCCGAATCAGGCGAGCAGGATACGGCCCGCTGGGTGGCGCGCGGCCAGCTGGAGGAGCAGCGCAGCCGCGCCTTCGCCAGCGCCGCCATCGACGACATGCTCAACCAGGCTATCCCCTACCTCGCCAGCCAGCGCGGCGTGCAGCAGGCTGTGTCTGCCCTGGTGCGCTCCCCCGCAATGGACGACGCGATCGTCGTTTTGGCCCGGCGCGAGGGCGTGCGCCAGGCGGTGGCCGAGCTTGTGCGCAGCCCCGTGATGGAGGACGCCGTGACAACCCTGGTGCGCAGCCCCGCTATGGAGGACGCCGTCACCTACCTTGTGGGCACCAAGGCGATGGACGAGGCCATCAGTACGCTTGCGCACTCGCCAGCCCTGGTGGAGCTCGTGCATACGCAAAGCAGCTCCATCGCCGACGCGGTTGTAGAGGAGGTGCGCGAGCGTGCCGTGAGCGCCGACATTTTCGCGGAGCGCCTCGCACGGCGGCTGCTGCGCCGTCCGCCCCGTGCCAAGCTTCCGCCCGAGGCCCATGGTCTGTTTGTGAGCCGATCCCGACAGCGATAATCTTCTATGAGCAATGTGATGCAGCAAGATCAAGCCAAACCGCTGCCGCCCGGCGTCACACGGGTGGCCAGGATCAGCCCGATCTACGCACGCTACGCCGGCTTCGTCTCACGCGTTCTGGCCATGCTCGTCGATCTGCTGATCATCGGCGCCGTCCTGATCGCCGGCGGCATCGCCATAGACTTCTTTGTGCGTACCTCTGGCCTCACGCAGCTGCTGCGCTTGCTCTCCAACGGCCGCGGCTGGGCGCTGCCAGTGTCGGCCTTCTTCGTGAGCACCAGCTTCGAGCTGATCATGACGCTGAGCTTCAGCTACCTCTACTTTGCGTTTTTCTATCTCTTTGGCGGCGCCACGCTCGGTAAATACCTATTCGGCCTGCGCGTGGTCAGCGCCGACGGGCGCCGTCTCACGTCGACTCAGGCCGCCCTGCGCGTGCTGGGCTACGCCCCCTCGGCCCTGGCGCTCTACTTTGGCTTCTTCGCCGTGCTGGTAGATGATAAGCGCCGCGGCTGGCATGATCGCATCGCGCGCACCGTCGTTGTCCATAGCTGGAAGGCCCAACCCGACGAGGAGTTTCTGCGCCGTGAGATCGCCCAGCTCAATTAACGCTGCAACCAAGGTTCTAGATCTACCACAGTGGCACAGAAGGCACGTAGTTCGAACCGCAAGCTGTCCGGCTCTGTGCCCTCTGTGCCACTGTGGTACCATCCGGTCATAGCGTAGACCAAGGAGTTATCTTATGCCAATGACGATCTACCAGGAGAAGGCTGCCCAGGCCGCCGCGCTGCTGCGCGAGCTCGACCTCGACTGCTGGCTCACGTTTGTGCGTGAGACCGGCCAGCACCCCGACCCCGGCGTCGATCTGATCCTCGGCACCAGCCTTACCTGGACCTCGGCGCTGCTGCTGGGTCGCGGCGGCGAGCGCATCGCCATCGTGGGCCGCTACGACGTGGAGAACGTGCGGCTGGCTGGCGTCTTCCCCGACGTGCTCGGCTACGACGAGGATATCCGCGCGCCGCTTGTGGCCGCCCTGGAGCGCCTGGCGCCGCGCAGCATCGGCCTCAACTACAGCCTGCACGACCACACCGCCGACGGCCTGAGTGTGGGCATGCACGAGCTGCTGCGCGCCACGCTCGCCGATACCCCCTTTGCAGAGCGGCTCACCAGCGCCGAGGGCGTGCTGGGCCGGTTGCGCGCCCGCAAGACGCCCAGCGAGCTGGCGCGTGTGGCGGCAGCCGTGGAGACCACCGAGGCGATTGTGGCCTGGCTCACGCCCCAGATCCGCGTGGGCGCCAGCGAGGCCGAGCTGGCCGCCCTTGTCCACGGCGAGTTCACGCGCCTTGGCCTGCCCGCCGCCTGGGACTGGGAGTACTGCCCGACGCTCAACAGCGGCCCCGACTCGCCGCTTGGCCACGTGGCGCCCCAGCCCCAGATCACGGTGCAGCCGGGCCACCTGGTGCATATCGACCTTGGCGTGCGCCAGGCGGAGTACTGCTCGGACTTGCAGCGCATGTGGTACGTGCGGCGCCCCGGCGAGCAGGCGGCCCCCGAGGAGCTTCAGCGGGCCATGGCAACCGTGGTGGCGGCGATCGACGCGGGCGCCGCAGCCCTGCGCCCCGGCGTGCGCGGCTGGGAGGTAGACGCTGCGGCGCGCAGGGTGATTGTGGAGGCTGGCTACCCCGAGTATCGCCACGCCTTTGGGCACGGCCTCGGGCGCGCCTGCCACGACGGCGGCCCCCTGCTCGGCCCGCGCTGGCCGCGCTACGGCAACGCGCCAGAGCAGATCGTCGAGCTTGGGCACATCTACACCCTAGAGCTAGACGTGCCCACCTCCGCAGGCCACCTGGCCATCGAGGAGGACGTAGTGGTGACGGAGGAGGGCTGCCGCTTTATCAGCAGCTTCCAGCGCGAACTTATTCTGATCTAAAACGAAAGGTATCACCATGGCAGAGCGGCAGCGCTTCAGCACGCGTGACGAAGTCTATCTCAACAGCCCCGGCTTCGAGCCATACATAGCAGCCGGGCTGGTGTTCGCCCTCGTCTTAGGCGCCATCTTCATCGTGAGCATCAAGGTTGGCTTCGCATGGCTGATCTGGCCGGGCATGTTCGTGGCCGTGCTGGCGGGCTACATTGTGCTGAACCTGTTCCAGCGCCGCGAGTACGCCCGCAAGCTCGCCGAGGTGAAAGCCGATCCGGCGCCGTCGGAAGTCACCCCCCAGTAATCTGACTGTTCTGCTCCTGTCATCCTGAGCGGTCGCGCGGCCTGCGCTGGCGTGCTACGGTACGCCAATGGCCGCCGCCGCTCAGGAGCCAGCAATGCAGAACCTTCGCACCCTCCGTCGTAGCCGCTCCCTCACCTTCCTGGACCTGGCCGCCCTCACCGGGATCTCCGCCCGCCAGATCGCCGAGATCGAGTACGGCCTGCGCCGCCTCAGCTCCAGCGAGCGCGACTCGCTCGCCCTCGTGCTTGGCCTCGCCCCCACCGGCTTCACCGGCGCCCACCGCCGTCCCCTTACTCAGACTGTAGTGTCCGCCCCCTTTGTGGATCGGCGCGCGCTCCAGGCGCTAATGGCCGTCGCCCTCGCCGCCACCATCGCCACGGGCAGCGTGGTCGGTGGCGCGCCTGCGCTGCGCCTGCCTGTCCAGCTAGCCCCCGCCGCGCTGGAGCATGCGGCGCCGCAGCCATCTGCTGATGCCGTCGGCGCCACCGGCGCTCTCGGGAATCTCACGTTCGCCCCCGCCGCCGATCAGGCCACCGCACTGGTACAGCTTACCCAGTCCATCCTGGAGCTGCGGGCGGCCCTGCCCAAGCTCGCCATCAGCCCGAGCCTGCTGGTGGGGCCAACGCCGCCGGAGGGTGTGGCGCCGCCTCTGCCCGTGATCGAGCGCGCCCCGGCCTTTGTGCTCGGCGAGGCGGGGCCGCTGGGCTGCCCCGTTAAGCCCTCTGTAGGCCAGGTGGTCCTGACGCAAGGGTACGGCGTTGGCAGCCACGCCCCCGCCGAGACCTGGGGCGCGGTCGATCTGGCCGTGGACGGGGATGGCGACGGCTACGCCGACAGCGCGGCCACCTGGTACACGCCCGTGGTCGCCACCCACGACGGCCACGCCACCGTGAACCTCGACAGCTGGCCCGCCGGGAACCATGTCTGGGTCAACGAGCCAGGCGGCATCTGGCGCAGCGGCTACGCCCATCTAGCTGTGGTTCTGGTGGCAAGCGGGCAGTTCGTGCGCGCGGGCGAGCAGATCGGCCTGATCGGCAGCAGCGGCCAGTCTAGCGGCCCGCACCTGCATTATCACGTCTGGCGCGGCGATCTGAATCTCGACCCGACGGAGCTAGTGGGCTGCTGACCTGACACGGTGACGTGCCCTTGCTGCGCGCGGGCTGACCGGGTGACACGCTCGCTCCGCTTGCGCTGACCGGGTGACATGCTCGCTCCGCTCGCGCTGACCGGGTGACACGCTCGCTCCGCTCGCGCTGACCGGGTGACACGCTCGCTCCGCTCGCGCTGACCGGGTGACACGCTCGCTCCGCTCGCGCTGACCGGGTGACACGCTCGCTCCGCTCGC
>ENA-ORBV01008976-ORBV01008976.1-microbial-mat-metagenome-genome-assembly--contig:-NODE-8976-length-16613-cov-5.283140_pt1 | contig 16613 bp, 19 predicted proteins | sample MGYA00237777_ERZ505514 | MGnify/ENA primary metagenome ERZ505514 (study PRJEB26160, sample SAMN06269048) | microbial mat metagenome | isolation source: Oligotrophic lake microbial mat | place... | reverse complement strand
CTCGTTGCACTACTATACAGTGCCCGGCACTTGGACGACGAAACATCCCGCCACCCCCTTCGATGAGGCCGGCTGGAAATCCGTGATGGCCCTCGGTTGGAAGATGGAAGCCCTCGTCCGTGGTCACCGCGCCATCATGGACCGTTACGACCCGGCCGCCACGGTCGGGCTGGTCGTGGACGAGTGGGGCTCGTGGTATGCGGTCGAGCCAGGAACGAATCCCGGCTTCCTCCACCAGCAACAGACCGTGCGTGATGCGGTGCTCGCGGCGCTTACGCTCAACGTCTTCATCAACCACTGCGAACGCGTGCGCATCGCCAACCTCGCGCAGATCGTCAACGTTCTCCAAGCCTTGGCGCTGACCGAGGAAGGTGGCGGGCGGCTCGTGCTCACGCCGACTTGGGACGTGTTTGCCTTCTACGCGGCGCATCAGGGTGCGCGGCGTTTGCCGGTGCACAGCGAGGCGGCGCAGTTGGCTCACGACGGTTTGGGTTATCCCGCCGTTTCGGCCACCGCCTCGCTGGCGACGGATGGCTCGATCACCGTCACGCTTTGCAACACTGCTTGCACCGCGCCAGCCTCGATCACGCTGGCCTTGGTCGGACGGGCCCCGGTGCTGAAGACGGCTCACGTGCTGGCCTCGGCGGATCTCACCGCTAGCAACACCTTTGATCATCCGCGCACCGTCACCACGCGTCCACTGGACGGCGTGCGGGTAAACCGTGGCGAGGTGGCCCTCACCCTGCCGCCCGGGGCCGTGGCGGCGCTGCATTTCGTATGAACTACGTTTCCGCACTTCCGCTAAACCGCGTCCGTTTCCATCGCGGCTTTTTCGCCGAGCGCACCCGGCTCGTGCACGAGGTCATGATCCGCGATGCGCCCGAGGGAACTTGAGTATTCGCGGTAATCCTGCTTGATGGGCCAGCGGTCGTTTGCTTGACGCACTGCAGTCAGGAGTGCCGGCGACGACCGACGCTCAGACCGCCAGAGCCCTTTGGAGCACGTCTGTCCCTTGAAATTTGCCCGTTAGGTACTTGCTGAGGGCGAAGGCCAGGCGACCACTGCCGCAACCCACGTCAACCACGTTATGTTCCGGACGGAGGCCTTGAGTGATGAGTGCGCTGCTCTCCAGTATTCCGATGGACCCATAGTGGCCTCCTACAATGAGTGACATCGCTTCCTCGAGTCCATGCGCGCTGATTCGGGAATCCAGTAAGGCCTCGTAGCTTTTGAGGCAATTTGGAACTTCCATGTGGAGGACCGCCATTCCTTCCATTTCCGCCTTTCTCTCAAGAAAAACTTCCGAAGGGGGTAGAGCTTACTGGTAACTGGTAGGAAATTACGGAAAACGGGGCTATGTCATCATGGCGGCGATTGTGACACGCGGAGCCGTTCGCTGCAGTGCAGGGGTGGCCGTTGCGGTCATTTGCTAAAGATACGCGCCACCTGTTTCCACGAACTTAGGACTGAACCGTCTTTCAAGGATACTTTGGCTGCCGTCACATCCTTTAGATAGGCGTCCCAAAACGCCAACGTGCTGGCCTTGACTGCTTCGGTGATTTCGCCAGGACGAGCGCCTCCGAAGGAGACGTGGTTAGCACCCTCAATGAAGACGAGATAGTTGTCTCCCGACGGGCTAAGCTCAAAAGGTTGCCTCTTCCATTCCGGTCCCTGACCGCCCGCGCCTCGGTCGAGCGAACCCGTGACGCTGAGCATCGGGATCGACAAGGCTGACCAACTCGATGCAGAGAGACCCTGCTGGCCTGCGCCCTGTCCTGAGATCGGGAGGATGCAACGAACCCTCGGATCGCGAAAGCTGCGGGACTTCTGGTCGTTGATGTCTGCGGTGACGCCGCCAACCAGCATGGTCGTGTAAGCACCCAACGAATGGCCCGCGACGCCGATGCGAGTAGTGTCAATACGCCCCCGCAATGACGACGCTAGACCCTCGACCTGTTCAATCGCATCAAGGATGAATGTGACGTCTCGGACCCGGTTTTCGGTCTTGAGTGCGGCTTTTGCCATGAGGGCTGGAAGACCGCCCGCTGGCAATGGGTTGCCCTTGTCCTTGCTCTTGCCGGAGCCGTCGAGATGCGAGGGTACGACGACGACGTATCCGTTTGCGGCCCAAGCTTGGGCAATGTGCGAAAAGGCGGTTCGATCCGCGCCGAACCCGTGCGAGAAGACAATCAGGGGCAGTTGGTCGCCGCTCTTGGGCGCGTAGCTTCGGCACTCAATCTGCCGGTCGCGTTTGGCGTCGCGAAGCGAGAACTCGTCCACCTGGACTTCGGATTGGGCCGCGAGCGCACAACCAAACGCGCCGAAGAGTGCAAGAGCAGCTATGCTGAGTGGATTCATTCGCTGGAAAACGAAGCAACGGTTAGACTGAATGTTTCACACGCGATCCGATTTTGCGAGTATGGAGGCCTGCCGGAGGGCAAAAGTGGCTGCCCTTGACTGGTAGGAAATTCGACTTTCAGGGGGGGCCACTGGTAGGAAATTCGCTCGATCTCGCACAGCTCGGTCCGAGAAAATCCGCCCCTCAGAAGGTGCTTCTGGTCGCAGCATTGAAGGAGAGCACTTCCGTGTCCAACGGTTAATTGAGTCAGCGGCTGGGCATGGGGCAACCCGCCTCCGCCAGCCAGTTTGTGCGGCGACTACTGCCGACACTGAAAGGCCGGGCGGCGGTCAAGAGCCGTTTGTCAAGAGTCAAGACATGACGTCATTTCCGATTCTCTTGGCGGCCTTTTCGGCATCGCGAATTTCCCGGAAAGCCTTGTCGATGATTCGACGGGGGATGTTGGTCCCGAGCTTTTCCTGGACCTTTGCGACGAGCAAATCGGTCGGCACGTAGCCGGCGGCGGTGATGGCGTTTTCGATGTGTTTCATGTTGTTCCCCCCACAATAACAGGCTTTGGGAGCTTTTGGGTTCACGTCTCCGCGAAAGATACTCCCGCACCCTTTTCAGCGGACGGGGCCGATCTCGGCGAATGTGATCCTCGTCTTATCCCACTGATTGAGTGGGGGTGGGGGTTGCAGCCGCGGATCACCGAAGGATCTCTGCCATGTGACGGAGACCTGCGTCTCTGATTTGGCGGACTCGCTGGACGGAGACGCCAATGCGGCGCGATACTCCGTCCGCTCCCGCTTCCGAAAAGAAGAGGGATCGGAGAACGGCAGCCTCCCGGGCCGGGATCAGAGTCAGCGCCCGGGTGACCGAATCGACGTTGTCGGATGCCACGGCCGATTCGGCGGGGGTCGGGCCTGCGTCGGGCAGATCAGCCGAGAGAGGTTCGGTGGGAGATTCGGCCAGGTGACGGATCCGGAGGATTTCGTCGTCAGGTAGCCCGGTCACTTCGGACAATTCGGCGGCCGTTGCTTCACGACCGAGGGATTGTTCGAGTTCGCGGGCCTGAGCCTGCGTCGCACGAATGCGCTGCCGGAGACGCCGGGGAAGTGGGTCCTCGCGACGAAGCTCATCAAGGATCGCAGTGCGGACCTTGCCGGCGAGCTGGCCGGCGTTCTCCGGGGTTAGATCCTCAATGCCGGACCGGACAGCAGCCAGCAGCCCCACCCCACGGAGGTCTTCACGAGACACGTAGGGAGGGAGCCGGCGAGCAACCCGCGCAACCACGCGGTCTACCAGCGCCAGGTGGCTTGAAGCAGGGATGTGTTCATGGAGAGCGACCATGCCTCAAAGATAACAGGATTGGGACACGGTTCATCGGAGGTGCAGGAAGTGAGTCCAGTCGCGGTGTTTGGCTTCGCGGATGGCCAGCGACATTGGAACGGAGGGAGGAGCTTTCGGTACCCGGTGCAAACGCAGTCCTGCCTCATGCGGCAGGCGATCCGACTTGGCCGAGTTGATCGCCTTCTTCGCCCAGACCAGGTTGTTGAAGGAGTCTTTGCCGCCGCGGGAACGGGGAATCACATGGTCAAGGTTGCCGCCATCCCGCCCGACGTACTCGCCAGAGTACTGGCAGACGCCGGCGTCGCGTTGTAGGATTGTCTCCCGTGAGAGCGACGGACGCATGACCGGCATGCTCGAGTAGTTGGTCGCGACCAGGACGGTCGGAACCCGCACTCGGCGGTTCGTCGTCGTGATCATGTGATCGAAGTCACGGATGGGCAGTTGCAGCCACTGATCCCACTTCACGGGATTGAGGTATTGGGGCTGGGTGAAGTCCCACGTGCCATCGGGCAGCGTGCCGTAGCTGATGTCGAGGGCGACGGCCGGAGCAATGCCATCAGCGCCGCCGCACATGGCGACAAGCGCCTGCTTGACCGTGCGGTGGCCGATGGGCTGCCACGCGCGGTTGAGGAGGAGGACGATGGGTTTGTCGAGGACGTCGGACATGATGAAAGAGCAAGGTATGCTCGTTTTCGTGGTACTAAATGGCGGAGGACGGAGGTCATGCTCCCCAGCGGCTTGACGCCGCCCCTTCGCTTTCGAAGCGAGGTCGACCACTCGGTCGATTCATCCTCCAGAAACTGAAAGTGGCGGAAGGCGCCGGTCCTGCCCCGGAAGCGCTGAGAAGCGCTCGCGCCGGTTTCCAACCGGGCACCGCACCTTGGCGGCTTTGCCTTCCAAAAGAACTGGACCCCGCGCCTGGATTCTCGCCCGGGCCCCGAGGTTCGAAGCCTCGTATGGTATAAATTCCACCACGCGGAGAAAATGGAGCGCCCGCCCGGACTCGCACCGGGACTGTGTCTCGTTAGGATCGAGGATGACTTCTATTTGCCGACGAGCGCCTGGGTGGTCTCCGCGGAAGGACTTGCACCTTCATGGAACCGCTTAGAAGGCGATCGCCTGATCTGTTCGAGCCACGCGGAGAGAAAATGGAGCTCCGTCCCGGATGTGCGCCGGGCTCTCCGCCTTACAAGGGGGGAACGTCGCTGTCTACGCTTACGGAGCAAAAGTGGCGGAGAACAGAGGTCACGCTCCCCAGCGGGACGGGCCCGCCGATCCGGATTCAAGCCGGTCCCGTTCCTCGAACGGTTTATTCTCCTTGGTCGTCGCGTCCGGGATTGCACCGGAGACCTCCTGCATGTCGGGCAGGCGCTCTATCTGGCTGAGCTACGCGACGAGAAAGCGGCTGCACGGCAACAGCCCACCGTAGCTCACGGCAACGGAACAACCAATTGACGAATCCTAGCTGCGGTCGCTTTGCGTCTCAAGACGCTCGCGGCCCCACTGGTGCGTCGACTCTGGTCGGCGGCGCATAGCAGCGCTCGACACTCTTCGCGAATGCGGATGTCGGGATTGAGGTCTCGATTGTACCGGACAGCGTCAATGCAGTCCTCAGCAAGACTCTGGCCGGAAATCCACGTGTTGGTAATCGATCGTAACGGAAGACAGGGGTCATCCCATGTCCAAATCGACAGGTGTGATTTTGGTTCGCAGATCGACATCGGTGAGGGGAGCAATTGAAAGGTTGGAGCGCACGATCTTTTTTGCAAACCTCTCATGAGCCTCGATCAAGATCGACTCGTAGGAAACGTTGGACAGGTGTCGGGAAAGGAATCGGCGCGTATTGGCTTCAATCGCGTCCGTCGCGATCGCCAAAGGTCCCGACGCTTTCGCATACCGAAACGGGTTTTCGCACAGCATAGCGCGAAGCGTTTCTGAACTCGGGTGGAGAACCGCGATAATCGCATCGATATCGGGCATGTCTTTCTGCTCGAATCTTTCGCTGTCCCACCGGAGCATCTTTTGCATCATTGTATCCAGCGGGTGCATTATACGAAATTCGCGGCCGAGAGGGCCTTTCGCGGAGGAAGTCCGCGTGGACCAGTCGCCCATCATTCGAAGCAAGCCTTCGTCCATGAACTCAACTTCCATGTCCCAATGGAATTCATTCTTACCAGAAAGGAATTCATCGAGCGGCTGTAGGGTAACGATGTCGATATCCATGGTGGACCGATTCGGTACGATCGTCAGCGCCAATGCCGATGCGCCGCAAAGAGTGTATCTTCCTTGTTCGCCGCCCGCAGCCTCATAGGCGGCAATCCCCTTCTCAAGGGTCGCCAGGGTTGAGAGGATCCCAGGGTCGATCGGGAATTGATTGATTCTACCCGTCGCGTAGATCCGTGCGATATCTCCCGTTCGCACTTGAACCTCGGTGCCCCGGAAACGGATGAGGACGCCGTCGGTCAGGGGTTCGATCTCCTGGGCAGCAAGCACCATTTGATTCCCTAAGATGACGATATGGTTGCCTGCTAGTTTTTCGTTCACTTGGTTAAGATAATGGAGTGAGCCTAAGGGATCGTGAAACGGGCTGCTGCCGTAGTCAACTGTACGGCCAATCCGCAATCGAAAGCAGTTGGTCCAGGTGAAAGGAATTGCACCTCCGATGCCGATCTCTCGGCGACGCGTTTACAGCGCGTTGCATTGCTGCTCTGCCACACCTGGATACAAAGTGGGAGCACGGGTCGGATTTGCACCGACAACCTTCGCCTTATGAGGGCGACACTCTGCTGATTGAGCTACCGTGCTGTGAATGGTGGGGGCGGTGGGATTGTCGCCCACGACCTGCCGGGTAAGAACCGGCTGCTCTGAAACACTGAGCTACACCCCCAATAAAATGGCGGAGGAGAGCGGTACTGCCCCGCGCCGGGCATGACCCCGGGTCCGGTTTAGCAAACCGGCGGTCCTTCTGGTTTGGACTCCTCTCTTCCTCCGAAAACTGGCTCCGGGACGTGGACTCGCACCACGATTCTGCGGTTCAAAGCCGCGTGTCCTGCTATTAGACGATCCCGGAACAAAAAATGGTCGGGACAGCAGGGGTTGCACCCGCGACCTCACCGTCCCGAACGGCGCGCTCTGCTGCTGAGCTATGTCCCGAAAGAAAGTGGCTCTGGTGGAAGGTAACGCTCCTTCATGGGTCGAGTTAACAGCTCGGTGCCTTGCTTGTCGGCCACACCAGAATGAAAATGGTCGAGACGGAGGGACTCGCACTCCCGGAATGCCTGGGTGTAGGCCAGGTGCCTTAGCTGCTTGGCGACGTCTCGATAGAAAAGTGGCGGGAACGACGGGACTTGCACCCGCTGACTCGCCCGTGACAGGGGCGCGATTCGACTCCTTCATCTCCGTTCCCTAAAAAAAGTGGTCAGGCAGACGGGATTCGCACCCGCTTCCCCGTCGTCACAGGACGGTGCCCCTCTCACTGGGCCGCATGCCTGATGGTCCGGGCGGGGAGAGTTGCACTCCCGATCCCTCGGTCCCAAGCCGAGTGCGTTGGCTGCTACGCTACGCCCGGATGAATCTGAAAAATGGGAGCAGGCGCGGAGTCGAACCGCCTCCCCTGGGATATGAGCCCTGGTGGATCCCGGATCTGCCTGCTGTGAAGTTGGTGGAAACGACGGGACTTGCACCCGCCCAGCGGCACTGCGAATGCCGCTCGCCCCTATGGAACATGCGTTCCCATGAAAAGTGGTGGAGGCCCCCGGAGTCGCACCGGGTTCTCGCGCTCTTCAGGCGCGCGCCATCACTGGATCGGCCTGACCTCCGTGAAAATGGTCCTCGAAGACGGTATCGCGCCGACGTCTGCCGGTTATAGGCCGGCTGCTCTGCTTTTGAGCTATTCGAGGGAAAAAATGGCAGGGGCGCCCGGGATTGCACCGAGCCGCGGAGTTTTGGAGACTCTGCAGGTCACTGGACCATCCGCCCCTATGGGTGCAGGACCGGGACTCGAACCCGGGACCTTCTGAGTATGAGCCAGACGAGCTGCCGCTGCTCCATCCTGCAACAAAGTGGTGCCCGTGGCCGGTATCGCGCCGGCTACCCCTGTGTGGAAGACAGGCATGTATCTGAAAACACCTCACGGGCATAAGACCGGTTCGAATCAACGAGACCGGGGAAAGTGGAGTCGGCGGGAATTGCACCCGCAACCTGCTGCATGCAAGGCAGCCGCTCTGCTGATTGAGCTACGACCCCGATGAATCGGGGAAAATGGACGACGGCAGCGGGATCGCACCGCTCAAGACGCCGGGTTGCAACCGGCCGGATTCGCTAGCTTCCTCGCCGTCGCAGAAATTGGTCGGTCCACAGGGATTTGCACCCTGGCATGACGGCTTAAAAGGCCGCTGTGCTGCTGTTACACCATGGACCGGTGGTGCGCGCGCGGGGAGTCGCACCCCGATCTCCGCCTTGGCAAGGCGGCGTGTTGCCTGTTGTACTACGCACGCAAGAAAAAGTGGCAGCCCGTGCGGGAATCGCACCCGCGTCTGCTCCTTGAGAAAGAGCCGTCCTGCTCCTAGACCAACGGGCCACAGTGAAAGTTGGTCGCCTCAACGGGATTTGCACCCGTGTCCCCCAGGTGAAAGCCGGGGATCCTGAACTGCTAGACGATGAGGCGAAAAAAGGTCAGGAGGAGGACAGGGCCGGTCATCCGTTTACACCCACCTCGGGCGCACCCTGAACTTCTCCTGGTTGATGCGGAGGCTTTGGGAAGCGGGCCGCATCGTACCACGAAAAAGAACACACCCCTCGATCCCTCTCGACTCGGCTGGAGTCGGATTGGATCGCCGCAGGATTTTGCGGAGTTGGCTGATTGGCACTGGGCTCAGCGGTGAGGCCACGTAGAACTGTAAAGTCTTGAAAGGAGGACAAAGCTCCGCCTGAACCGGTGAGTCGGGGATTCCGGAGTCTTTCCGGAGAAACAAAAAACCCACTTCCGGGGAGGAGGTGGGTTACTCGAAAGTCACGCCTGATTCGCAGTCAGGTTCGATTTCCCCTACCTCTGATCGCATCGCGATCCCAAATCGTCTGTTCACTAAAATAGGAACACATTTGGGTTTGCACGGATGCGCTTCTCGCAGGCAACAGCCCGCGATGGCCCTGTTTTGGGAGGGCCGGTCGAAGCGAGACTGTTATTGTTGAGAACATTGAAGGCGGTGAATTATTGGTTCGCTTGTAGCTACGTCACAATGACGGAGAAAAACAAGACTTGGTTACACGTGAAACGATTAGACTGTTGAAATCCAGCGAGTTACAGGCAGAGGAATTTCCGCGGAGCAAAAGCAACTGGTCACCCGTGTTTCAAATACAGCTCCAAGGCCTCGTCGAAGGGGAGCGTGTTGAGGATGACGGCCGCCCTATTTGTTTCGCGAAGCCTCAAATACGCGGCCTCGGACGGTGCCATCCCGAACACGCACGGACGGTCCGTGACAGGCGTCATCGCCACCAGGTGGCCGAACTATTCGGAGCGTTCTGGCGCAGGGCTAGAGCGGGTGAAGCCAGAGGGGAAAATCCAACTGGCGCCGAACACGTCCAGCCAGGTGGCCAACCGACAACAGGGGGCCCAGAACGACAATCGCCAGCAGCTCAATGAAGATGCGCAAAAGGGTGAGCGAAAAAAACGGAGTGCGAACAGTCCTGTTTTCACCGGGAAGGTTGAAGTTTTCGCGTGCGGAGTTCCCGGATCCGCAGGGTGAGCTCCGAGATGTTCCCGCAGTCGTGGAGCGAGGTCAGTTCGGCCCAAACCGGGATAAGGGGTGCGAATGCCGGGCATGCGTTGGCCACCTCGCCGAGTCTGGTTGCCCAACTCGGATAGCGTGCGAGGAGTCTGGCGCAGCGACCGAAGTCATCGGCATCGTACGGGGCGTCGCCGACGACGCCGCGAAGAGCGACCGGACTTCCCATGAGGGCTGCGAAAATGGTCTTGGAGCTGGCCCCGCAATCGCCGGACTTGAGCCAATCGCGATTTTCTGCGGATACCCCGAGGTGCGATTTGAGGGCGGCCTCGTGCGCTTGGTTGGAGATGACGAGCGCGGCACCGATCGCATCGGCCACACCGGGGAACATCGAGTCGAAACCGCGCCTTTTAGCGATGGTCGCGATCTTCGAGAAATCGGATAACGTCAGGTCGCCGCGCACGACGACCCCGTGGTCCAGGTGCTCGATGGTATAGGTGTTGTGCATGGGTGCGTTCCCCTTGGATGGGTGTGGGGTCACGGGCTCGGGTTGGCTCAGAACGGGACTGGCTCGTTGGCAAGTTCGTGGAGCCGAAGGAGCAACCGGGGATGGTCTCCGACATTGAGCAGCTCCGAAAGTTCGTCCCACTGACGAACGAAGGGGGTGAAGTCGCTGAAGGTATCGCACACGCGAAGCAGCAGGGCCTTTTTTTCCTTGATCAGCTCCAGGAAACGCTCGCACTGGGCGAATTCATCCACCGTGGCAGGAGGCGGTGGTTCCGTCCCGGCTAGTCTGGATTTATTTCCGGTGAAACTGACCCACAACGCGGTGGCCGCCGGGCAGAGCGTTTCCTTCTTTGGGAAATCGAAGACCGATGCCGGGGCGCCCAGGGCGGTGCGGAAGCGTGAGACAAAGTCGGGATGCGAATATGCGAAGGCTGCACCGACCGCATGGGCCAGTCCGGTGAACTGCTGGGTGAATCCGGCGGTATCGGCGATGACCTGGATACGGGGAACCTCGTGGGAGCGCCAGGGTCCGCGAATGAGCAGTCCGAGCGAGTGCAATTCGGCGGTGTAGCCCACGCCCGCGGGAGTGATGTTGGTGAAGGTGCTCATTGTTTTTTTGCTTTGAGGGTGAACCAGACAGCGATCGAGAGTCGCGCCAGGAGATAGATAGTGGCGTAGTGCAGGACAATGATCGTGGCGTTTTCTGCAAAAAGCCCGCTAACCAGTCCGGCGTCGCGGAGGGAGCCCAAGGCGAATTGGGCCGGCAGAGAGAAAAGGAAAGCGAATAGTCCGTACAAATCGCCGTGGACGCCGCCTGCTGTTTGGAAAAGAGCAGGCACAATTGCGAGAACGCACAGTGCAGGCAGACCGAAACAAATAAGTCTGTGTTTCGTTGACACGATAGTTATGCGGCTTGGGCCGTGCACCAGAGGGCGAGCATGGCGTTGAGGCTGCCGGGTTTCTTTTCGGTCTTTACGCGATCCCACTCGGAGGCCGCCGCTTCGTAGTTGGCAAAGCGTCCTTCGGTGACGGCATCGTTGATCGCCGCTTCAGCGCGAGGGTGGCGAGCCGTGGTCGCAGGAGAGGGGTCTGCATGGGTGGCACCGCTGCTGGCAGGAACAGAGGTTTCGGTGACCTGCCTCGCGGGTGCAGCGACCTGGGGCGTCACGACTGGAGCGGCCGTGGCATAGACGGCAGCCTCAATCCGCTCTGGCATTCCGCGCCAAAGGTTGCCGGGTGCGTCCCAGAGCGTCATGCCGGATTTTCCGGAACGAGACCACAGGACCCGGATGCCGCGCTTGGTGATGAGGCCTTGGCGATCCCGCTCGCAGACCAGTTCGAGACTCAGGTTGAGGATGCGGTCGAGACGATCGCGCTCGGTTTCCGTGATCGTTTCGGTGGTCCGGTCCTGTCCGTTGAAGGATCCGTCCTGGAGGTGCCAGACGAAGAGGAAATCGCAGCCGACAAAATTGATTGCGTCTGACAGGAGGGACATGGCGACCGCCTTTTCCTTGAAGACGGAGGACTTGTTGCGGGGTGCGTCACCGTTGGCGGTGATTCCATCGGCGGCCAGTGTCGCCCGTGCGGTCATGGGCTTGATGATGGAGGTGAGCGAATCGACGATCAGGGTTTTGACGCCTGAGCCGGGCAGATCGCGGCGGAGGATGTTGTCGATCTTGACCACCGAGCAGTGGTCCTCGGCCGTTTCGGAAAGCGTGTAGACGCTGTCCGCTTCGACGGCGCCGGAACGAATCATTTCGTCCCAGCGGTGGTCCGCATCGATGACCATGAAGGGACCGCTCAGTGCAGTGGCGAAGGTGGACTTTCCATCTTCCGGATAACCCGCGATTGACCAGCAGCGGCGGGGACGTTTCGAGGAGTTGAATTTGATGAGGGCCATGATGTTCTTGGTTGTTCCTCGTAAGATAGTTCGCCGAATTTTCAAAAAACGGTAGTGACTGGTTCAGGACTGAGAGCACGCCAGGACGGTCCATTCGTCGAATACCCCTTGGGCGTTGTTGGATCGGCTGAAGCGCAGCACCATGCGATAGTTTGCGCCCTCCCGCCACACGGCACGCGCCTGTTCTTCGTTGGCCCAAGTGACGAAGAGGGTTCCGATGCGGGTCCGAAATCCGGCCTTCAGTGCCCAGACCGACGAATCGGACCGGCGGGTGAGTTCCTTGGGTCCCCAGCAAAGGACGGCGTTTTCGAGGGTGAAATACGGCGTGGGGTTTCCCATTCCGAAAGGAGAAAGGGCTTCGAGGACTTCGGCGCTTTCGTCGACCGGCAGGCCATCGGCGTCACCCAGAATGGGGTACGTGGTGACCGTCTCGATCTCGATGTCGCGCGTCTCCCTCAGGAGCCATTCGTGAATTTTGGGGTGTTGTTCGGCGGTGAACTTCACTCCGGCAGCAGCCGCGTGTCCGCCGCCTCCTGCGAGTATGCCTGCGGCCACGGCCTTGGTGACGAGGGCGCCCAGATCGAAGCCGGGGATGGAGCGAGCGGATCCCTTCCAGAATCCATCCTCCATGCGGGCGGCCACGATTGCCGGGCGGCGGAACTGTTCGCGGATTCTGCCTGCAACGATGCCGACGATTCCTGGATGCCAGTCTTCCTGCGCGAGGAACAAGACCTTCGTCTCCGGCCAAGCCTCCATGAACTGGGCGGCCTGGGCGGTCGCTTCATCGAGAATGCGCTCCTGAATCTGTTTTCGTTCGTTGTTGGTGGCAACGAGCTGCTCGGCCAGGGGCTTTGCTTTCTCGATACGGCGCGTGGAGAGGAGTTGGACGGCGGTGCGGGCGTGCTCGAGGCGTCCCGAGGCATTGAGGCATGGACCGACAACAAAGCCAAAGGCGTAGGTGGAGAACGCCTTCAGTTTGCTCGCCATGCCGAGTGCCGCGAGACCGGGAATGGACCGAAGAACATCCGGGTTGTTGGCGAGGGCGAGCGCGTATTTGACGAGTGCTCGATTGGTGCCGACCAGCGGCATGACATCGACAAGAGAACCGAGTCCGCCCAGGATCAGAGCTCGATCCCGTTCCCAGGTCGGAACTTCGAGAACACTCGCGATCGACTCAGCGAAAAAGTAGCACAAACCTGCAGCGCTGAGGGTGGTGGCGTCCTGGGTGACCGCGGGATTTAGTCCGAACTCAGCCTTGGGATTGAGGTGGGCGTATGCGGGGTGTTTGCCTTCGGGGGATGGGAGCACCGAGTGGTGGTCGATCACGATCACGTCGATCCCCTGCCCTTTGAGCCACGCGATTGTTTCGAACGAATTGGACCCGCAATCGACGGCGATGATGAGGGTTGGATGTTGGCGTTCGATGCAGGCGGAGGCCGCCTTCAGGCTCAATCCGTAGCCCTCGATCATCCGGTCGGGGATGTAGCACCGAAGGGAGCCGGTGGGATGTCCGGCCGCGAGAAGCACGTCTCGGACGAGGACGCTGGAAGTGACTCCGTCGCAGTCGTAATCGCCAAAGACGGTGATCGTCTCGCCCTTTTCGATTGCCTGACTGACGCGGTGGATGGCGCGGCTGAGTCCGGACATTGCGACCAGCGGATTGGTGAGCGCGGGACTGGGTGAAAGAAACGCCTCGATTTCCCCTTCCGTTTTGGCTCCCCGCAGTTGCGCATACGCATGGAGCAGGGCGCGTGGCTCCATCGGAGTATCAGGCAGGATGGGCTCGGCCATCCAGGGAAGCGGAGGGAGACTTTGGGTCTGCATGCGATAAGATAATCAGGCCGCAGAGACGAAATCGGCAGAGGTCCGCCTGGTAGCGGCCAGATCGAGGGTGTAGAGCAAATCAAAGGTCGTGATGCCGGGACACTGCTGGAAGTCCGCCGCCCGCCACTGGCGCATTTGCATGCCTTCCGCGTCGTTAAGGGCGAGATAGTTTTCGAAGATGAAAAGGGTGGATCCGCTGGGGAGCGGGATTCTTCGCGCCCGCTCTACAGTGCAGCCGGAAGCAACCGAGAGGAGCACTCGCCGGATGGCGGTGAAAGAAGCCATCTCGGCTCGGATCCCGTTTGGGGGGATGATGGCTTCGGAGGCGACACACCCGCCTTCGTGCACGGCGCTCAGATGCAGGCTTCCGTCGTCGCGCGTCGAAAGACGCAGTTCAAGGTCGGCGGACAGTGGTGCGCTCGTTTCCATTAGCTCAGGTCTCCCCGGGTCGGGAAAATGAGGGTGATGCCGAGCGACTCGGCCTGCTCGACGGCGTCTTTGCTCACCAGACCGGAGACAAAGACCAGGATCTTCGAAGCGGCCTCGGCCGTAGCTTTCGCGACGACATGGTTGAGAACGTAGCGGGTGATCGGCCATCCCCAACGCAGGGGGGTTGCGGCGACAACCCGAGTGCCGTCAGGCTCTTGGCAAAGGACGATCCCTCGGCTGGCGTCCGCAGTGACCTTGGCCGACAGTCCGGTTGCCGTGAGCGATTGGACCATCCACCCCACAGGATCCCGAGAGGAAACAGCGCTCGGGGTTGTCCAAGAGAGGAGACGTGGAGTGTGCATCCCCCACCATAACAGCCTTTCGGCGGATTTTGGGAAAACCGTCAGCCGCTGGCCTGTGGATCAGGCAGCGTTGATCGACTGGGCGATGGAGTCGATGGCTTCCAGGCGCCTACGAAGGACCGGGATCAGGGCCGGGAGGGGAGAGTCCGGCATTTTGAGGACAATGTCCTGAATCGGGTTCAGGGCACCGGCGTGTGCCAGCTCACCGAGCGAATATAGGGACAACCACTTTGCGGTCAGCAGGCGTTCGGCGGAGCGCCGGTGTGCTTTGGGCGCAAGGTGGGGGACGAATTGGTGTTCGATGGGCGAGACGATCGATTCCGGCAGATTCCAGTTTCTCAGGGCAAAGGCGGCGGCGGTCCCCTGATGCCAGCCCAGGACCTGCTGCTCCTGTTTGATGATGATCCGGCTTTCCTCCAAGTAAAAGCGGGTGCGAGGTGGAACCGCTCGATCGACCATGATTTCGCCGATGGAGTGCAAGAGGCCGACGAGGTGGTAGTCAATCGTCGCTATTCCTGCCTTCTCAGCCAAGAGCTCCATGGCGTACGCGCAGGCCACGGATTTGCGCCAGAAAAAGTCGATCGTTTCGGCATAGGCCGTGAGTGGCACCGCGACCTGCCGCATCACGACGTAGGACACGATGCGGTTGATCTCTTTAAGGCCGAGCCGAATAAGCGCCTCGTTGAGGGATTCCGGCGGTGATCCCCGACAAAATGCCGGACTGGAGGCGACTCGCATGATGCTCGCGCTCAGTCCCGGATCCTGGGTGATGAGTGCCGCGAAGTCCTCCGCTCGGGCGTTGTCCTGCGTCAGTAGCGGGTGCAACTGCGCAAGGATGCGCGGCGCGACGGGAAGATCCCGAGCGCACATGGCAATGCTGAGAATGGGATGCGAGCCATCCATGCCGGAATTATGCACCAATCCGGCGCACCTTCGCAACTCGCATTTTGATCAGAAACTGGTAAGAATCGCCGATTCAACTTGCTTTCAGGACACGCATAATCGCGTCCTCTTTAAGCACTTGAGACGCTTGGTGCTCGCTCAAATCCTGCCAGCGCTGGCCCGGTTTCAAGATCCCTGAGCCGATCAGGAGGAGGTTGAGTGTGCCGTCGCGACCCTCCGCGAGTTGGCGCAACGAGTGTAGGTTGGGTTGGAGGGATTCCGCTGCGGCTGGATCGCGTGCGATGACAATCTGGTCCGGGTCGAGTTGCTGGTAGAGTCCGTCCCGGGTCGCCTGAACGTAGATGAGAGAGGTCGCCGATTGGATGTCGGCCGACGTGGGCTCCGCTACTCCACTCAGCCGCAGGGCTTCGACGGCCTGTTCGCGGGCCAGTCCGACCCCGTTCAGCGCGTAAAAACTCGGCGCGACGCATTCGAGAAGGCGCTCGTGTTCATGGCGGCGCTCGCGCTGTCACTGCTCCGCGATCGCAACGCTGGCGACCTGCCGGCGGCGGCCAAGAAGGTCATCGGCAAATTCGAGGGCAGGCCGATCTCCATGGGCGGCTGGTTCGAGCTCGCCTGCGCTCTCGCGGCGGAGTTGCCGCACGACGCAGAGGACCCGCTGACCCGGAGTGTCCGCGCGCTGGTGAACGCAGACGGCAGCCGGTCCGAGCTTGCCCGCGCGATCGAGACCGACATCATCCCCGACCGCAACGAGCAGACGCACGGCGTGCAAGCCACCGAGGAGGCCGTCACCGTGCACGAGCCCGAGCTGAAGCAGCTCTGGGCAACGCTGGAGAAGTCAGTCGACGGCTTGCGTGGTGCACGGCTGAGCTCGTTGGCGCGCCTGGTCGACCACGACCCCGCCAAGGGCACGGGCAGCTACGAAGTGCGCAAGCTCCACGGGTCGCCGATGCATTTCAGCCTTCGGGAGGTCACTGTCCGCGGCAAGCTCGACAAGCAGTGGGCGTACGTGATGGTGGTTGAGAAGGCGTTGTCGCTCGCACCGCTGGTGGCGTGCGCTGCGGACGAGGATGGAAGCCGGCACGAGGTCTATCTCGCGCGGTCGCTGTCGCTGAAGGGCGGCAAGCCGGTGGAGGTGGAGAGCATCTCGACGAGCGGGAAGCGGAAGAAGAATCCGCTGACGTAGCCCCGTCGTGACCCCAGCCGCCGTCGTGGGTAACATGGCGCAGGCCCTTCGCCCCATGATCAAGTGCTTCGAAGCCGAGAACTACTAC
>ENA-ORBV01008975-ORBV01008975.1-microbial-mat-metagenome-genome-assembly--contig:-NODE-8975-length-16614-cov-4.549314_pt1 | contig 16614 bp, 11 predicted proteins | sample MGYA00237777_ERZ505514 | MGnify/ENA primary metagenome ERZ505514 (study PRJEB26160, sample SAMN06269048) | microbial mat metagenome | isolation source: Oligotrophic lake microbial mat | place... | reverse complement strand
CGGTATGGAGCAGCAACTCGCTGACCCACGCGCCACTGTTCCCATGCTGCGCAAAATTGAAAATCGATGACGTGATCGGCAGCGTCTTCTGACCGCTGGTCATGCCGGTCAGCCGCTGCGTCCCGCGCACGGATTCCGGCAACTCCTGGCCATGCAATTTTCGCAGGCCGGGCTTGTGATCAAACAGATCGAGCTGCGACGGCCCGCCATGCATGAAAAGATAAATCACCCGTTTCGCCTTGGGGGCAAAATGCGGCTGGCCCAGCGTCAACGCCGAGCCGTCGGCGCCGAAGAGGGTTGGCTTGAGCAACGAAGCGAGCGCCACCGTCCCGATGCCCATTGCCGAGCGGTTGAAAAACTGCCGCCGCGTCATCAAGGCATCGGCCGGCGGCGGATGTTTGAAATTATAAGCGTTCATGCGTCACCGCCTCATTACAACTTCATCCAGGTTGAGGATCGTCTGAGCCACGACGGTCCACGTCGCCAGCTCGACCGGATCAAGTTCGTGTCCGCGCGGTGACTGGCCGACACGGACGAGTTGTTGGGCGGCTGCGCGATCGTGCGCGTAACGCTCGTGTTGCTTGGCGTGCAAGGTCGCGAGGGCCGCGACTTCCACCGCCGCCGGTTCGCGCATGGTCGCGCGCCGGAAGAGCTCGCCGATGCGCTGGTCGCGCGAGGCGTCACCCGGTGTGGCCGCTGTCACGGCCAGAGCGCGCGCCGCTTCCACGAAGGTTTCATCATTGAGGAGCAAGAGCGCCTGCGCCGGCGTATTTGTGCGCGGCCGGCCCACCACACAGGTCTCGCGGGTCGGTCCATCGAACACCTGCACTCCCGGCGGCGGGCTGGTCCGTTTCCAGTAACTATACACCGAACGCCGCCACAACCCTTCGTCGCGATCCGGCTCATACGTCAGCTCGCCATTATAGGAAACCGCCTCCCACAAACCCGGGGGTTGATACGGTTTCACCGGCGGACCGCCAACCTTGTCCACCAGGAGACCAGAGACCGCCAACGCCTGATCGCGGATCATCTCGCCCCCGAGCCGGAAGCGCGGCCCGCGCGCGAGCAAGCAGTTGTCAGGGTCGCGCTGATACAACTCGGGCGTGGGAATCGAGGACTGGCGATAAGTCGCACTCGTGACGATCAAGCGCAGCATCGCCTTCATATCCCAACCGCTTTCGACAAAACGCACCGCGAGCCAGTCGAGCAATTCCGGATGGGTGGGGAAATCGCCTTGCGCCCCGAAATCATTGGGCGTGGCAACCAAGCCGGTGCCGAAACACTGCTGCCACAGCCGGTTCATGGCGACGCGCGCCGTGAGGGGATTTTCCGAAGACGCAATCCACTGCGCCAGTCCCAATCGGTTACGGGGCGACGCGGCCGGCATAGGCGGCAGCGAAGCCGGCACATCGGGATGAACGACCTCGCCGGGCTCATCGTATTGCCCCCGTTTGAGCACGTGTGTCGGGCGGGGATTTGCGACCTCCTGCATCACGAGCGTCTGCGGCAATTTCGCGCGGAATCTGTCCTCGGCGGCTCGTGCCAGCGCGACGCGCTGACTCGCCTCGCGGCTCGCCGCGTGACCGTGACGTTCTACATAGCAATCCAGGATGAATTTCTGCTGCCGTGCATCGCGTTTCTCCGACGCCACAGCGAGCACGCCTTGCAGGCGCTCGCTCCAATACCAGGTCCGCGCCTCCCCGGGATCGACCGTACGCGAAAGGATGCGCACCTCGTCGAGCTGCCCGTAAAACCCGAGTCCGCTATCGCGACGCCCGATGCGCACCGGTTCGCGGTTACTAATGGAACCACGAAGCGAATCCCGGCCGACACTCAGCGCCGTCGGCACCCCGTCGATAAACACGCGGACACCCGCTGCCTTGCTCGAGCCGTCATAACTCACCACGACGTGAGTCCAGTCCGCACGTTTTACGGGTTCCTTCGTACTCACTTCGATCGCGCTCGCGATCCACCGATCGACGATATTCACGTGCAGCTGGCCTTTTTGCCAAATGAGTTCGAAGCCACGACGATCGCCCGATGGTTCGATTTTTGAGAGCACGCAACTCAACGAGCCCGACGCCTTAACCCAAATCCCCACCGTCCAGGGCTGATCAGCCGCCAGCGGCAAATCAGCGGCCAACTCAAGATGCTGCATGCCGTCGAAACCGGCCGCTTGGCCGATCAGGCCCGGCTCGCTATAGAGACTGCCGCGCTCCACGGCGCGCGGAAGCCGCTTTGATCGTGACGAGGGCAGCGATGGCGACGTCGACTGCACCGAAGGCACCGGGACCGTCGCCGGTGTTTCCGGCTCCGGCTCAAAGTCAACGTAAGCGATCAGGCTTTCGCGCGGCGGTTGGAGTTCCATCGGCACGACCGACTCCCACGCCGCAATCAAAGGTTGGAGCGGGGCAGTGACGTCCGCGAAAACCGCCTCCGCCTGCTTGCGACTCGCACCCAGCCATTCCATCTCCGTGCGTTGGCTCGGCGTGGCCACATCCATCACAGGTGGCGGATCATCGGGAGAAATGGTCCCCTTTTCGACACTGCTGTTGAAGAACGCGAACAACTGGTAATAATCTTTCTGCGAGATCGGATCATATTTGTGGTCGTGACACCGAGCGCACGCGACCGTCAACCCCATCCAGACCGTCGAGGTGGTTTCGATGCGATCCGCGACATACTCGACGCGATATTCCTCGTCGATGATGCCGGTCTCTCCGCTCACCATATGGTTACGATTAAAGCCGGTGGCGATCCGCTGCTCGGGCGTGGGATTGGGCAACAGATCCCCCGCGAGCTGCTCTATCGTAAACTGATTATACGGGAGATTACGATTGAAGGCGTTGATCACCCAATCGCGCCACGGCCAGATCTGGCGCGTGTTGTCGCGGAAGAATCCGTTCGAGTCGGCGTACCGCGCCGCATCAAGCCAGTCGACCGCCATGTGTTCGCCGTAATGATGAGACGCCAGCAAGCGATCGACGGCGCGCTCGTAGGCATCCGGAGCCCGGTCGTCGAGAAACGCATCCAATGCCGCCATCGAAGGTGGCAAGCCGGTAAGATCAAGGCTCACGCGACGCAGCAAAGCCGCCTTCCCGGCTTCCGCCTGCGGGCGCACGCCCTCGCGTTCATGCAAAGCGAGGACGAACGCATCGATGGGATTGCGCACCCAGCCGGTGATCTTGGTTTGCGGCACCGCTGCGGCTACCGGCGGCACGAACGCCCAATGGGGCGCGTACTCGGCTCCCTCTGCGATCCATTGGCGCAGGATGGCAATCTCCTCCGGCTTCAGCCGCTTGCCCGTTTCTTCCGGAGGCATCGCATCAAACTCATCGGTCACGCGGAGGAGCAACATGCTTTCCCCGGGCTTTCCCGGCACGATCGCAATGTCTCCGGATTTGGCTGCCTTCAGCGCCTGCTCGCGGAGATCAAGCCGCAGACCGCTTTCGCGCGAGCCTTCGTCAAAACCGTGGCACTTGAAGCAGTTCTCCGAAAGGATCGGTTTCACCTGGCGGTTGAAATCAATCGGCGCCGCGGTCACTCCCGCCACCGCTACGGTCGCAACCAACAGCCAGGAGAGGGGGCGCTCTCTCTTCATCGGGCAGACGAATCCGATTTTGGCCGGTTGGCAAACAGCGGATCGTCATACTGACGCTGCCAGTCACCCAACCCGGCCTTCATCCCGGTCAGTCGCCCCTGCTGCGCCGGCTCCCCCGCGAGATCCCGCAACTCGTTGGGATCCGCGGTGACGTTGAAAAGCTGATACTTCTGCTGCGCTGGATACCAGATCAGCTTCCAGCCCGCCGCATCGCGCATCATCCGCTGGGTATCGGTAAAATAACCGAAGATTGCGTCTCGAACCTCCGTCCGTTCGCCGCGCAACACCGGCACGAGACTCAGTGCCTGCACCGAGGCCGGCACGGGCACGCCCGTCAGGTCACAGATTGTTGGATACAAATCACGCAGGTAGCACTGGGCAGCAAAGCGCTTTCCAGCCGGGATCCCAGGCCCGGCGAGAACCAGCGGCACGTTGATGGTGTGCTCGTATTGATTCTGCTTGCCCATCAACCCGTGGCTACCGAGCGCAAGTCCGTGATCGCTGGTAAAGACGATGATCGTCCGTGCGAGTTGTCCGGCTTCCTCGAGCGCACGCACGATCCGGCCGACTTGGAGGTCGAGGTTCTCCACCTGGCGGAGATAGAGCGCCCACTCCTTCTGCACGTCCTCTTGTCCGCGGGGCGCCGGCACGATACTTTCATCGCGGCCGCCGATGTTGCCGGTGTCGAACGGATGCTCCGGACGAAAGTTCGCCGGCAACGGAATATCCCGGGGCTCCCGCGTTGCGTGCTCTCCGGGTGGCCACAACAAGGGATCATGCGGCGCGGTGAAATTCACCTGCAGAAAAAACGGCTGATCGCTACCCCGGCGCAAAAACTCCACGGCGCGATCCGTCATAATCCCGTCGGTCTCCGGCGTGAGCCCCACGCCAAGTTCCGGGAGCGGCTGGCCCTTTTCATTCTTAAACGTCCACCCGCGATAACCGGTCACCTCCCGGCCGGTTGGAGTCACGGCAACCGTCAGCGGCACGTTGCCGGCACCGCCTCCGCTGTAAAGTCCCGCAGTGGCCACGAAACCTGCGGCCGCCGGCGAACCAGTCACGTGCCACTTTCCTGAATACACGGTGTGCCAGCCGGCGCGCTTCATCTGCTCGGGCCAAAGCGTCCAGGCCGGGTCGAACTTCACGGCCCCGCGTCCGGCTCCGAGCAAGACGCGACCCGAAAACATTTCGGAGCGGCTCACAAAGCAGATCGGGTAACTGCAGGTGGCACGGGTAAAGACCGCGCCCCGATTCGCCAGCCGGTCGATCTCGGGGGTGCGAACGAAAGGGTGACCGGCGTACCCCAACGTGTCAGGCCGGAGGTCATCCGCGAGAATAATGACGACATTCGGGCGACGTCCCGACGATGGCTCCGCTCCCGAGAGCGGCAGCGCCGCCCAGCCCAAAAGAGCGGTGAGGATGAATCGAAAGACGCGTGGCATCGAATGGTTCAGTCAAACTCCGCCAAGACCTGGTTTATCCCAAGTCGTGGCGGAGTGGAGTAATGTCTACGCGGCGCTTGATCGGGCGGGTCGAAGACCCGCCCGGAGTGAACGGCAGGACGCGCTACTGCCGGAAATTAACTCCGAAGAAGAACTGCGGGCTCATCAAGTGCACCGTGTTCGCACGGCCGAAACCAACCAGCCTCTCGCGGTCAGGTTCCATCAACACGTTGACCACATCAAGATAGACGCTGATGCGGCGATTGATGTTATAGAGCGTTTTGAGATCAAGGGTCGGACGTGCCGCGGCATAGCCCGCCCGGGACTCATTCGCATTGAAGCTGGTGAGGTACTTGTGGCGATAATTGAACGATGCCCGCAGATTCACCCGGCTCTGAATATAGGAAATGCCGATGTTACCGATGAAGGGGTTAAACCCGGCGACGCGTGGATTAGGAGCGAGAGCGATGGCCCCGCCCGCACCGTAATTACCTGCTGCATCCATCCAGGTGGCGTTGGCAAATCCACCCAGGCCCTTCCAGATCCCCGGGAGGAACGTCCACTGTTGACTATAGCTCACCTCGATTCCGCGAACCTTGGCCCGACCACCATTGTATTGGGTGGAGAGCGTAAAGCCGGCATATTCGCCTTGGAAGCCGTTATCCTGACCGGAGCCCACGACCTCTCCGCCGGCGGTATAGATGAACTTTTCCAAATCCTTTTGGAACGTACCAACGGTGAACAAGCCCGCAGGTTCGAAATAGAACTCCGCCGAAACATCCCAGTTTTGCGACCATTGGGGTGCCAAGCTTGGATTGCTCGTGGACAGCGTCTGGTTCTCGTAATTCACATTCGTTCGAGGGATGAGCTGACCAATATTCGGACGACCGATACTTTCGGAGTAGCTGAAGCGCGCCAAAATCGCACGGTTGAACTGGTACTTCAAGTGCAGCCCGGGGAACACACTGCGATAATCGCCCGTCCGACGCACGCGGCGACTAAACTCCTCAGTCGTGCGACGACGGATCTCGTCATCGGTGACGGTTCCGACCCAGGCAGCCCGGCGGGTGCGTTCTGCAGGCGTGATCACTTGCAATGCGCCCTCGCCATCGGTTTCGGTTTCTTCAATGCGGACACCTGAGAGAATTCCGAGCTTACCAATCTGCACATTGCCCATGATATACGCAGCCATAATCTGTTCGGTGAACTGCTGATTGTTCACCAACTCAGCCTGGAGATCATTAGCGACTTGCCGCCGCCAGTGAGTGGGGTTGGCGGCAATCAGAGGATCAAGATTATTGGGCTTGCCGTCGGCCTGTTGTGCCGGAAAGGGAAACGATCCGTACCGGCTGAGCTCGGTGTCGGGAAACGGCCGGTTGAAAAGTCCAAATTGCGCGAGATTGTCGTCGTTGACGCCACCGAGCGCCGGATTCGGTCCCATCACACCGTCGGGTCCAACGTAAGACGTGCGGTACGGCGTGTTGTCCAAGTTGCGCGTCTGCTCACGATAGCGAAGCCCGGTCTTCACATAGGTCGGCCAGCGCGTCGAGAATCGTTTCTTCACGTTTACTGCCGAGCCGAGATAGTTATCCCAACCCACCATCCGTGCACTCGTATACGCGTTCTCCGTATAGCTGGAAAGGTTCGACCAGTCCGGGCCGGCGGTCTGCGTAATCGTCGGGAAAAGCTTATCATCCTTGTGAATCGTGAAGCCAACGTTCCGCATCGTATAGGTGAATGTGTTGTTGCCGGGATAGTAAGCCTTCGACTTCGACGTATACAGATCGTAATCGAGGTCGAGCAGGGGATAGCGATGCACGCCCCCAAAATTCTGTGTCATCGTCGTGCCGAGCTTATAGGCGATCTGGGTGTTGATTACAACCGTACTGGCCGCCACTGGCCGGACCCGGGTCTCGTAGTCGGTATAACCCGGAATGATACCACCGGTCCCGGTGAAGTTTCCTGCGGCATCAACTGTCGCCACCGCTTGATTGGTTTGAAACGTGACCTGCGTATGATCGGCATGCTCGATGTGCTTGTTGAATTGGAAGTTTGCGAAAAAACGCACCTGATCATTCAACTTGAAGTCCAGTTTCAATCCCGCACCAGAACGCGTGCGAACGTTACGAAAATCCTGCGGCGAGAGCAGATATTGATACGCGGGCCCTTCGATGCCGATCGGCAACAACTGGTGCGCTTGCGACGCCATATCAATGATGGAACCGTGCGGACGATAAGCGAGGTTCAGATTAACGCCCAGACGTCCGCCGAATACTTCCGAGTAGGAAAGCGAAGCATTGGGTCGGGCCTTGTCCCGAGAATCAGCAACCCGCCAGATGGCTCCAACCGAACCGCGAATGCGCCGATCCGGCGAGCTGTCGAACGCGCTCTTTGAAACCAGATTCACCACGCCACCGATCGAGTCGCCGTCCATGTCCGGAGTGGGCGACTTGGTTACTTCGATTCGTTCGACCGAATCCGATCCGACGGTTTGAAACTGAAACTCGCGCGTCGAACCTGCGGAGCCGGCGTCCGCCAGGCGATTTCCATCCTGGGTGATCGAACTCAGATTCTGGTGCAAGCCGCGGATCCGCAAGTAACGCACGTCACCGCCCACCGACTCGCCTTCGATCCCGGGCAGCCGCATCACGAGATCAGCGGGATTGCCCGCTAATCCACCATAGGCGTCGGCTGAGACAATGTTCTTAACCCCATCTGATTGCCGCTGAAGGGTAATCGCTTTGGCGTTTCCTTCGCGCTCACTTTCGACGACGAAGCTGCCCATCAGGTAGATATCGGACGTCAGTCCCACGTTCTGCCGGGTGGTCGCCTCACGAGAGACGTTTAAAGAGGTGTCCACCGGCTTGAGACCGGTATACGAAACGGAAATGACGGCCGACCCCAGTGGGACATCGTCGAAACGATAAACGCCAAGACTATCCGTGGTAACCTCGCGATTGCTGCCTTTCAAGGCGACTCGCGCGCCTTCCAAAACCGCCCCGGTAGCGGAGTTGGTGACGGTACCTGTGATGATACCTTGGGCAAAAGCCATGGAAGCAAACAGCGAACCGAGGATTAAAGTACACGCCCATCGACGAAAGCGTGACTTGGGAAAGAAGCAGACGAAGCGATCAGTGTTCATAGTTGGTCTCCGAGAACGCCAGCGCAGGGGTTGGAGTGAAGGCGCGTGGTAACTGTCTGGTGAATTCGCTTCCCTCGGCAAGGGAAATTGTATGTTCTGGCCGTATAACGTTCAGATTAATCAGCGCTCGCGCCGGGGCCCGTAATAGGTCTGGCCGACCGGAATCCCCACGACTCTGCCGCTTATGAACCGCCGCCGTTTTCTTCTACAAACCCTGGGGACTGCCGCACTTATTTCCACCACGCAGGCCGCCCAGTCCGACCGCCGCCCGCTTGTCACCAGGTCCGGCGAAGCGCCGACGCTGGTCGATACCAATGTCCACCTTTTCAGCTGGCCCTTTCGCCGGCTGAAATATGAACGCACCGCTGATCTTGTCGCGAAATTGCAGCGGCATCGCGTCGGCGAAGCATGGGCCGGCTCCTTCGAAGCGCTACTCGCCAAGGACGTGAACGGAGCCAACGCCCGTCTGGCCGAAGAGTGCCGTAAGCACCCGGGTTTCCTCGTCCCGATCGGCTCGGTGAACCCCGCGTGGCCGGATTGGGAGGAAGACTTGCGCCGCTGTCACGAAGTCCACCGCATGCGAGGGATCCGGCTGTATCCGCGCTATCAGGCTTTCCCACTCAATGACCCCGCTTTCGCACGCCTGCTCCATCTCGCCGCGGAACGTGGCCTGCTGGTGCAAATCGCCCTCGAACTCGAAGACCCACGCGTTCACCACCCCGTCCTGCAATTGCCGCTGAGCGATTTCGCCGCTTTTGCCGCCGTCGTGAAGTCCGTTCCACAGGTGCACGTCCAACTGCTCGACTGTACAATTAACCTCCAGTTGCCGGTCGCCCAGCCGCTGTTCAATCTGCCGAACGTCACCTTCGACATCTCGAACTTCGAGAGTGTCGGCATCCTCGATCGTCTGTTAAACGAAGCCGGCGGCGCCCGCCGCGCTCCCCTCGCGATCGAGCGCCTCCTCTTCGGCTCACATGCCCCGTATTTTCCGGTCGAGGCCGCACTGCTCCGTCTCTTCGAATCACAACTCACCCGCGAGCAACTCGGGCCCATCATGGCGGGCAACGCGCGCCGCTTGCTGCCTTCCGCCTAACCCATCGTCCGTTTCAATCCTTTCGCGATGAACGCCACCGACTTTGCCTTCGACCCCGCTCTTTACGGCCTCCCCACCCGCGCGCAACTGCGCGACCTCCGCATCTGGGATCTCCACTACCATGGTTTCAACAATGCCACGGATCTCGCGCCTCACGAACGCATGATGATCTACGCTGATCGGTTCGGGATCGAACGCGTCGTCGCGCTCGACGTTGGCGGCAGCCGCAACGATCCGCTGGCAAGCTCACCGTTTGAAGCGGTGCAACGCCAGGTCCTGGACGAACAGAGTGATCGCGTCTCCGGCATGATCCGGATCGAGCCCACGAATCCCGAAGGCAGCTGCCGGAAAATGGAAGAGTGGATCCGTCGCGGCCCCTGTGTCGGAATCAAATACGCCGGCTACAACGAAGCCGGCATCACCTGCAGTCATCCCAACAACGACCCGATTATCCGGCTCGCCCGCGAACTCGGAGCCATTGTGTATATTCACACCTGGATGAAAGTCGGCGGCCAGCCCCGCCTCCCCGGTGGCGGTAATCTCGCCGGTGAATCAACGCCGGCCGATGTCGTCGAACTCGCGGCGCGCTTTCCCGACGTCCCCTTGATCTGCGGGCACTCCGGCGGGGACGGGGAACTCGGCGCCCGCGCGGTCCGAAAGCGAAAGAATGTGTATTTCGAATTTTCCGGATCCTATCCGCATTCCGGCGCAGTCGACCACGCCGGCCGCGAACTCGGCGCGGAACGAATCGTCTGGGGCGGCCACGGCCCGACCCGTTCCTATGCGACGGAACTGTCCAAAGTCCTCGACGCCGATCTCACCGACGCGCAACGCCGCCTCATTTTCGGCGGCAACGCCCGCCGCCTCGCGGAAAAGATCTTCGCCCGCAAAGGCTACCCGATGTCTCCGAAAAGGTGATACAGACATTCCTGTCTGTTCCGAACTCCGAAAGTTCCCCCGCCATCGCTTCCGCCGACGCCCCGCCAAACCCGGACAGACAGGAATGTCTGTATCACTTCCAATCCTCGCCAGAAACCACGACCCCACTCACCCGTCACCCTCCCGCCGCTCCACGCCCGATAACCTCCTGCGCTCCGGGAAGTTGATCTTTCCGCGCCACGGCACGAAGGTTCGAGCATGGACCAACCGAACGAAGAAACCCGCCCGTGGGTTGCGGTGGCAGGAGCGAGCGGATTCGTGGGCTCGACGGTGCGCGCCAAGCCTTGGCGAAGGATTTTCGGTTTCGCGCTTTGACGCGCAGTGTCACCGTGGTGGAGGCGGCCGCGAAGGCCGGAGTGGAACACGTTAGCTATCCCGGCGGGTTGCTGACCATGCAGACGGTTGACGGTGAAAATCAGGGGTGCTCGGAAAGTCGCGCATCGGCAGATGAAAAACGGGGGTTGTCGCTGGCGAAAGGGGAGGCACGATCCAGCTCCACTCGGCCGAAACCTCCCGATTGGCAGCTTTTTCCCGTTCGCAAAAGCGCATAAACTCAGTCGAGGCCGTATGATGATCCACCAGCTTCACCCCCGCCGTCTCATAAGAGTGGACGACGGCTAGATTCAATTCCACGAGCGCCCTGTCCTGCCATAAGGAGCGTGGGGTACGCCGATCCAGGCCGAGCCGATCGGCAATCATCGGCAGCACGTTATAGCGATCGACGTCCGCCAAATCGCGCGCCCCGATTTCCGTGCCGACATACCACCCATTGAAAGGCGCCGCGGGAAAGTCGGTACCCGCCGCACGAAAGCGCATATCAGTAATGACCGGCACGGCATATCAGCGCAGCCCCAGCGTTTCGAACCAACTGTAATGAGGATGGCTGAGACGAACTTCCCGCACCTGACCGGAGGCAAGAGAAAACAAACGCGGGCGACCATCGCGACCGGATATAATCCATGGCAGGAGATCAAAAGGCCCGCGTGTCGCAGGCGGTTGCCAGCCCAGCGCCAACGCTTGATCCGTCAGTTCGGCGTGCCGCGGATCTCCGAGCACCGAGCCGGCCCCCCCTCTATATCCAGCATAGGCGCACAACTGGGAATTCCAGATTCGCGGAGCCGGGCCTCCCGGATACTCCGCCGGTGCGAAGACGGTCATCACTGAGCGTACGCTGCCGTCGCCCTGAGCCAGCGCGAGATGCTCCAACAAACTATCAGCGATTGCCGCCGGTTCGTGCAAAGCCCGGCAATCGCGCACCATCAGGCTGCGCCAGTGCAGTCGGCCAATACAGCGGGCGTGATTCCGCCAGGCAATACGTCCCGCCCAGGTAAGCTCATCCGGGCTCAAAGGCGCCGCAAGGCCCTGCTCGGACGCGTTGGCGCAGGCAACCAGGCGCCGCGCCAATTCGTCTCCGCGATGCACTTCGGCCAGAAAAGCGAGCTCATCAGGACGAACCTGAGGCACGAGGGATTCGCGAAGCCGAGGCGCTTCTCCGGCCGTTGAAAAGGGGCACGGTGACATGAATTTTATCGATATGATGGACGTCCAACACGGGCCGTCATGCTACCAAACCCGTCCCCATTTCACCCAATCCGCACCGTGGCTTCAAATGGAGTGAACCCGGTGAGATAAACACACGGACCGTCCCATTTCGGGAGCGCCCCACGAATCTGCGTGTATGTGTGATCCACCCGGCCTGGACCAAATTCGATCTGGTCACCGCCCGATACATATCGACCGACGTCTCCACGAAGCAAATACGCGTCCTTTTCTCCCGGCACGGGGTCCACGCCCTCCAGAGTTCCGCCATGCCGGAACGCCAGCTCAATCGCGACCGGCACATGGGCCGTGCCGCGAATCGAAAACGTCAGGGTGAATCTCCCCTGCTCTTCCGAAATCGTGGCGACCGACTGAAGCGTTTGCACGTTGCTGCGAGCGCGCAGCGCCCGGGCATTGGGTGCCAACGTGCCATTCGGCGTCATCCTGATATGCTCGCCGTCGGCGATCTGCTCCTGGGAAAGCGGCTGGAAATAGGGTCCGTCCAGCTCCTGCCGAAGGACATAGCGCCCATTCTGATGTTCGAGGGAATCGCCCATAAACTGTCCCTTACCGAAGAACGCACTGGCGAATCGGACCGCCTCGAGCGCCGCCGCCCGCTTGCGAAAGGAAAAGAGCGTGGTGTTGCCGGCGAGGATCGTGCCGCTCGCATCCCCTCGACGGATGCGCGCGAGCGAAGAATACGAGAACACCTTCTCGTAGTCAGTCGGAAGCGGCGCGGAGGGCGGCAGCGCGCCACCCAGCTCAGGTTCTGTGAGAAACGCCGCAAGCTCGCCGCGCAAGTGGGCGCGCGCCCCACCTTCGATCTGGCGCGCCATGGCCGCAAAACGTCCGTTGCCGTCCAACCGGGCCATCGTGCGATACGAATAATAATACCGCGCCATGCTGCCACGTTGATAACGATCCTGTCGCCGCGACGCCTCCGTCACCACTTCACCGTCGGGATGCACATAATACAGCGTCATCTCGAGATTTTTCCGAACCGGTTCCAACAGCTCCGGGCGTTCTAAGAGACGCGCCACTGTAATCAGCGCCCGATCCACCACCGGCGAATAAACCGTGGTACTCTTTTCGGTATACTGTCCATCGGGATCGAGATCGATGGTCTCGGCCAGCCACTGGTCGACACGCGCCACATACTTCGGATTCGGAAAAAGCGAGTTCGCCCACGCCAGCGCCGCACAAACGACCCAGCGATGGTTCGGCGTGTGAATGCCGCCGACGACAAGTGCGTCCGCCGCGCGCAGGATAAACTTCTCCACATCGGCAGTGACGGATTGAAGCGCGGGTTGCGCACTCGCGCGCAGCATCACGCAAACCGGTGCCATGACCTCGATCACGAAAGCAGTGTCAGGCGGTGACCGGAAATTTGTGGAATATAGATCGATCGTCCCGTCGTCATACTGGGCGGTGAGCATATAACGGGCGGCGAGGCGCAACGGTTCGATCAGCTCGGACGACTGGTAGTAAGTCGAGGCGGGAGCGGTCACGGCGCATACGAGCGCGGAGATGACACCGGCCGTTCCGCCGGCTGTATAGATCCCGTGCCCATTGCGTACGCCCCCTCGCGACGGATGGGCCGCTCCGCGTTCCGGGAGGGCGAGCAACGAGGGGATCTGCGCATCATTCGCGCGGATGATCTCCAGCACGAGTTCGCTGTGGGACGGCTGGCCCGCAATCGCGGAAGGAAGACCGATTTGCGCCAGGGAAGCGGCGGCCGTGGACGTGAGGATGAAATCGCGACGGTTCATGGAAAAGGAAATGAAACTGCCAGCATTATGCACCCGCCTTTTCGTCGTGGCAACCGTGACCCGGGGTAAAAACTCGATGTCGCGGTGCGCTCGCGTTTCCGCCAACCACCCTCAATCAGCTGGCGACTGCTCGTTGAAGAGCCCCGGATTGCGCCGCCAATCAGGCGATCGCACCGCCAACCCGGATACTTCACCCTCAAATTTGTCATCGCGAGTCCCGCTTCGCGGGATGTGGCGATCCAGCTGGATGGATTGCTTCGTCGCTGCGCTGCTGTTAACGAAAACCTTTTTTGCCATTGCGAAGGAGGCTCTAGCCGACCGCGGCAATCCACCATAAATCCAGATGGATGGCCACATCGCTTCGCTCCTCGCCATGACCATTGAGGCGGTTCATTGCTCCTTGATCTGCGATTCCCTCTATCCGTGCCATCGGTGTCATCCGCGGTTAATCTGAACTGCCGAATTTAGGCTAATACCCGTACCCAGCGTGTAGAGCGTTCACGCCAAAGTGTGAAATATACCGGCTAACCTTCCAACCCCCTGGGGAGAGAGCGAAAGGAATTAACGTGCCAGGCGCCACCCCAGCCACGTTGCGGCGAGGCAGATCACGAGGGAGAGGACCACATTCGCGGCGGCCGCAAGCCCGTCGCCCTTTTGCAACTGTTCGAACGTCTGCCAGCTAAACGCGGAAAACGTAGTAAACCCTCCGCACACGCCCACCACCCAAAACGCGTGCGCCCGCGTAACGTCCATGGCCCCCGGACTGGTAAAGCGGGCCAGCAGAAATCCGATGAGGAGCGAGCCGGCGACATTCACGGCGATCGTCGCCCACGGCAGGCGACCAACTGGAAGCGCCGCCGCGACCAGGGCGCGCAAGACCGAGCCGATCGCACCGCCCGCGGCCACGAGGAAAAGGGTGGTGAAATTCATACCGACTTCCAATCGCAGGTCGTTTCCAACCGACACTTGAAAACTCCCAAGACGCTCACGGTTTCCCTTTTGCGGTCGCGTCGCGAGTGGTTTCAGCGGTCGCGCGTCTGATCAAGGCACTGCGGAGAAACGTATCCGGAACGGCGCTACGGTAGGCCGTGAGCCAGATCGAAGCGAGCATCTGCGAGCCTTGCAGGATGCGGGCTTCAAAGAACGCCCGGGCTTCGTCCGTCATCACACCTGTTCGAAATTTACCGTCTTTCTCCAGTTGATACAAGGGGCCCACCTGGGAATTTTGCGCCCGGATGAAATCGAGTACAGCCACAAACATCGGGTCGCGTCCATCGGACCGGGACAAGAGCGCAACCGGCTTGGCCGCCTCGAGCCGGGGCGCCAGTTGACCAAACTCGAAACCGGCCTTGGTTGGAAATCCGTCCGCCAGGGAGTGAATTCCATTCCAACGCGTGTAATCGTTGGGATTATCGCCGGACCAGCCATTATAATGCTTGGTGGTATGAAGCGGCTGCGCGCAGTCACCGACATAATGCGCCATGATTCCCATGACATAAATGATATTGGCTTGGGCGTTCAGCACCTCATCGGGCGTCCCGAGTTCCTCGTAAACCTTTAAGTATGAAAACCCGGAGCGCAGCCGGCCAAAATACTCGGTGATGGCCCAGGGCGCAAAGCCCGGCCACTCCTGCGTATGGTCGCGGTTCTTGGCGGGATCGATCGGCGCAAAGTTTTGCGCATTGGCCGCGCGGCCCGCCGCAAACTGCACCACGAAATCAAAACGAAACGACGTGAGCGTTTCGACGTCGATGCCCGCTTCGGGAAGATACTCGAGGTCGAGGAAATGATCAGTCCAGCTGCCCCCGGAATGCGCCATCGATAGATCCGGCACATTGCGCCAGCGATCCGGTTCACCGCTCAAAAACGAGGTTCGCTCGACTTGCGTGACCGACTTGATGAACGAGGGGAACTCATCCGGCAAGGCGGCAAGGGCGAGGCGGTTCACGAGGCGGTGCCCTTCGTAATCCCAAGCGTAAGCACGGAACGTTCCGGCCGCCGAGGCGAACGCGACCGCAAGACAGAGGAAAGAGCGGCAGGACATGACGCGAGTGAGTGAGTTTTTGTGCAACTGGCGAGCCATGCCGCAAGGAAGCCGCACTTCCGCCCGTCCCGTACCACTGGGGACGAACATCGCCGGCTCTACTCCAAAGCGCGCACGATCGCGATATAGGCCTGAATGCCCGCGGCCACGGCGTCCGCAACCTGTTGCCGGTATTCGGGTGAAGCGACCTTTCGCGCTTCACCATCATGCGAAAGAAAACCGGCTTCGATCAAGACCGCCGGACACCGCGCGAGTCGCAAGACCGCATAACGCCCCCGCTTCAGACCCCGATCGGGAACCTTCAACGTCTGCAACAGGCTCCGATGCAGGGCCACACCGAGCACCGTATTCCAGTGATCGTGGAAATTACCCGGATTAAAAACCGGCACTTGATCGTCCGGGCGGCGATCCGTTGAAAGCTGATCCTGCGGCGTCATTGTATAGACTTCGACGCCCGTAACACGCTCGGCCTCGGATTCGACCGCATTATAGTGCAGACTGACAAACAGGTCGGCTCCGGCCTGCGTCGCGATGTCCGCGCGGTCGGCCAGGGCCAGAAAGCGGTCATCATTTCGGGTCAGAACCACTTTAAATCCAGCGGACTCGAGCAGGGTCTTCACGCGCCTGGCGGTGTCGAGTGTCATGTCTTTCTCCACGACATTGACGCGGCTATTGACCTTGCCGGTGTCACGCCCGCCATGCCCGGGATCAAGCACGATGGTTTTCACTGCGGGCGGCAGAACCGCGCCCTGGCCAGGCCGGATCGCGGGCGTGAGCAGCCGTTGAAAATCGATGCGGCTCACCGCGAGCTCACGGTTGCGCAGCGCCGTGGGAGCGCTGAGGAAGACGCGTCTGCCATTCAACTCCATTTCGCGATTATCGAGCTCCAAAACGAGGCGAATCGTGGCGTCCGCCAGTGTCAGCCGGCGGGTTCGCGCGTCCCACGTGGGCGTCAAGTGGAGTGCCCGAGCAACCTCTTTGCCGCTGATGTAGGCGACGCTTGGCGTCGCAGCGACGAAGGCGCGACGTGATCGATCCGAGTGCA
>ENA-ORBV01008971-ORBV01008971.1-microbial-mat-metagenome-genome-assembly--contig:-NODE-8971-length-16621-cov-35.278832_pt1 | contig 16621 bp, 15 predicted proteins | sample MGYA00237777_ERZ505514 | MGnify/ENA primary metagenome ERZ505514 (study PRJEB26160, sample SAMN06269048) | microbial mat metagenome | isolation source: Oligotrophic lake microbial mat | place... | reverse complement strand
CGCTTCTTCATCGCTCGGCCCTCTCAGGGCCCCGATTCTATACTTCCGCAGTGGGACAATTTAGGGGAGCAGGACAGATACCCCCGTTTTCTATCGGACGTGAAGCTGCGCCGTCGGTAACGGTCGGCCCATTTCTTCGTCAAAGGTATTGCGGAAATCGTATTGAAAATTGTTGATTCACTCCTCAGGGATGCCACAGGCGATTCGATGTACTGGGCATGAACACCGCCCAGATCAAAGCCAGTAGCGCTGACGTGAATGCGATTATCGGCAAGGCCTCCAGCGGCGTCGTCAACATTGAACGACGCAGCGGCAAAGACCGTCGAGCCGGCGTCGACCGGCGCAACTGCTCGATTCCCGTGCTGTTCGACCGCCGCGGCGACGACGACGACCGTCGCAGCGGGTTCGACCGGCGCGCCAAAGGGCTGGAACCGCTCGAAGCGCGGTCGATGTTCTCCGCCGTCAGTTTCGAAGGCGGCATTCTCATGGTTCGCGGCGACAGCGCCGCACCCAATGATGTTGTGGTCAACCTCCACGGCAACAAGATCGTCGCCAACATCGCCGGGCAATCGGCATCGGCGGATCAAAAGGCCGTGCGCTTCATCCGCATCATCGGGGGCGACGCGGGGGACAAAGTCACGGTCAACCCCAATATCGCCGTCCCCATTCACGTCCAGACCGGCGCGGGCAACGACACGATTGCCACCGGCGCGGGCAACGATCTGGTGAACAGCGGCAACGGCAATGACAGCATCGAAACCGCCGCCGGCCAGGACAGTGTTCGCGCCGGAAACGGTCGCGATACCATCATCGCAGGCGCGGGCCATGATATGGTCTGGGGCGGCAACGGCTCCGACCAGATCTTCGGTGGACGCGGCAACGATAAACTCTCCGGCGAAAGTGGCGACGATAAAGTGCGCGGCGAAGCCGGCAATGATCGCCTTGATGCCGGCGGGGGCAAAGACCTGCTGCGCGGCGGCGATGACAACGATACGCTCGTCGCACAAGCAGGCGATGACGCCAAAGGCAACGGCGGCGCCGACAAGCTCGCCACGACAAGCAACAACGGCGGCGGAGCGATCGGAACTGCAAAGGGCCTGGACGAAAACGGCCTTCCTCTAAACCTGTCGTTCTCGCTCATCAACGCCGACACCGATCGAGCGATCGCCGGTTACGAAAACCTCAGCAGCGGCGCGACGCTCGATCTGGCGAAACTGCCCACGCGCAACCTCAACATTCGCGCCAACGTCCCCGAAGCGTTCGGCGGAAGCGTGATGTTCAAGCTCAACGGCAAGAACATCGCCACCGAAGGCATGGCCCCTTACGCGCTGGCCGGCGACAGCGGCGGCAATTTCAAGGCGTGGACCCCGCTCAAGGGCCAAAACGCCCTCATCGCAACCGCCTACACCGAAAAAGGCGCCCGCGGGCTGTCGAGCCTGCCGGTGCAGGTGAATTTCAGAGTGGTTGACACGACGTCAACGAATACTGGGGGCAATACCGGTGGCAATACCGGCGGTTCAACCGGTAACACCGGCGGCGGAACCGGCGTGGTCAGCGGTAACGAAACCCCCAACCCCAGCGCCGCAGCGCCGACCGCGCGGCTCGAGGCCATCAGCACCACCGTGGAAGCGGGTCACAGCATTCATGTCGATGCCACTTCGACCACCATCAACTCCGGTTCATCGCTCAGCGCGAAGTTTGAATGGGACTTCGGCGAACCAGGCAGCAAGTTCAACAAGCTCGTCGGCTTCAACGCCGCCCACAACTATGCGCGGCCGGGAACGTATACCGTCACGCTCAAGGTGACCGACAACAACGGCCGCGCCGATACCGCCACGCAGACGATTACCGTTCGCGAAAGCTCGCGCCGGGTGATCTATGTCAGCAACAGCGGCGCCGATAGCAACGACGGCCTTTCGCCCAGCAACGCCATCCGTTCGTGGGACAGGGTGCGCACGCTGCTGACCGACAACACCGAGTTCCGCTTCAAAGCCGGAGAAACATTCAACGTCGGCGGCGACATCATCGTCAGCGAGAGCAATGTGGTGATCGGCATGTACGGCATCGGCGACCGCCCGACGCTTCTGTGGAACCAGTCGTTCTCGGGCAACAAGCGATTCTTCGACATTATGAAGAGCAGCCGCGATTTCACCGTGCGCGATATCACGTTCGATTCAATTTTCAGCAATCACCAGGAAAAGAACGGCGTGCCGGACGTCGCCCGGCCCGGCGGGACGAACTATTCGGCCATCAATAACGAGATTCTCAACATCAGTTACTTCGTCAACGGCGAATCAAAGCCCACGGGTGTGCTGGTTCAGGAAAACGTGTCGCCCTTGAAGACGGGCCTGCGCGCCTACCTTTCATATGTGGTGGGCACCGATTGGGTCATCACCGGCAACACGGTTGCCAACAGCACGCGCGAACACGCCGTGCGCGCCGACGGCGGCTACAGGGTGCTCATCGCGCACAATGACCTTACCAACATCGCCGAAGGACGACCCGGCGACAAGATCGATATTATGAAACAGCCCATCACCATTCACTGGGGCGCTGATTACTATGTGTACGGCAACACCACTCAGGGCGGGCGCGTCGAAATCGGGCCGCTGGGCGGGGCCGATGGGTCCAAGCCTTACAGCATCAACCAGCGCCTTGCGCGCGTTGTGCTCGACAGCAACACGTTCAACTTCGGCAACTACCAGCGCATCGAAGTCGACCACGGCACCAGCGGCGTGATGATTCGCAACAACGTGCTGAACGTGCCTTCGGGCGCGGGGATCTCGATCGAAGCCCAGGCCAGCTACACCAATTGGCCGCAATACGGCTCACGCAACGTGTCGAACGTGTGGGTGACCGACGACAATGAAATCAACGCCCCGCGATCGATCTCGATCGGGCGGGGGTCGAGCAACATCAACGTTGCGGCGTAAGTGATTTTACAACAGGCGTTTAGGCGAGAGTCCGGGCGAAGCGAGACCGTCGTGTCTCGCTTCGCCCGGCTGTTTCTATTAAGGTGTGGCCCGAATCAGCCTGCCATGACCGTTAGCGGCGATGAACTTACTTCTGGGTTGTTCTGAGCGTGAATAAAAGACGTTACAAGCAAGCCAACACGCCGCAATGCCGATGAATTGCCGGGCGAGGGTGTCGGAACTGGTCCGATAACCCTTCTGCCCACGTTGTGGCCTTGTGCAGGAAGAATTCGGGATGCAATTGACCGTGGGCCAAATGGATTTACCTCAACCCGCCGGCGTCGAAAGCAACCCGGCTTCCGACGGCGCCGCGTCGCGCGAGCTGGTGATCAAAGCGCGCAAGGGCTGGATTCCCGTAGACTTCCGCGAACTCATTACCCACCGGGAACTGCTCGCGTTTTTAGTCTGGCGCGACGTGAAGGTGAAATACAAGCAGGCCATCCTCGGCTTTGCCTGGGCGGTATTGGTGCCGGTGATTCAAGTGCTGCTGTTCACGTTCATCGGCAAAGCCGCCGGCTTCAGCACCAAGACCAGCGCGCCGTATCCGCTGTACGTTTACGCAGGGTTGCTGCCGTGGATGTTCTTAAGCAGTTCGATCACCAACGGCGGATTATCGCTGGTCAGCCAACAGAACCTGCTGAGCAAAATCTACATGCCCCGGCTGTTTATCCCCATGAGCACCATCGGCACGGCGTTTATTGATATGCTACTGGCATCGGTGGTGTTCACCGGCATTTTCTTTTACTACGGCCACGTCCCATCCAGCAACATTATCTACCTGCCGCTGCTCCTCCTGCTGCTGGTGGTGATGGCGCACGGGTTTGCGTTCATGCTTAGTGCGCTCACGATCAACTATCGCGATGTGCGCTTCCTGATTCCGTTTCTCGCGCAGATATTGATGTGGGTCAGCGCCGCCGTATATCCGCCACGGATTTTCAATGCTGCGCAGATGAGTTGGCTCGATTTCAACCCCGTTTACGGCGTTATCACCGCATTCCGCTCGGCCTTGCTGCGTGACGAACCGTGGCACCCCCGGGCGATCGTTTTCGCCAGCGTGTTTGCCGTGGTCACGTTTTTCTGGGGCATGTTTTACTTCAAAAAAGCCGAACGGCGTTTCGCGGATATCGCGTGAGGAAGTTGCCAGTTGTTAGTTGCCAGTTGCCCGACAATCCAGCCTGACAACTGACAACCGACAACTGACAACTAACAACTATGTCAGCCATTACCATCCAAAACGTCAGCAAAGCCTACCGCATCGGCGTGAAGCCCGGCGACGCGAACTTGCGCGAAACGATCATGACCGCGCTGCGCTCGCCGTTGAAGCGGCTTCGTAAGTTCAACGAAAATTACGACGACGGCGACGATACGTTCTGGGCGCTTCGCGACGTGAATATCGAGGTCAACCGCGGCGAGGTCGTGGGGTTGATCGGGCGCAACGGCGCGGGGAAATCGACGCTGCTCAAAGTGCTTTCCCGCATCACCGAACCCACGCAGGGCGAAATTCGCATGCGCGGGCGGGTGAGTTCGCTGCTCGAAGTGGGCACCGGCTTCCACCCCGAACTCACCGGCCGCGAAAACGTGTACCTCAACGGCGCCATTCTCGGAATGCGCCGTGGCGAGATCAAGCGCAAGTTTGATGCGATCGTTGACTTCAGCGAAGTCGGCAAGTTCCTCGATACGCCCGTCAAACGCTATAGCAGCGGCATGTACGTACGCCTGGCGTTCGCGGTGGCGGCGCATCTTGATCCTGAGATTATGATCGTCGACGAGGTGCTGGCCGTCGGCGATGCGTCGTTCCAGAAAAAATGCCTGGGCAAAATGAACGACGTGGTGAAGCAGGGCCGCACGATCCTTTTTGTCAGCCACAGCATGGAAGCCGTCAGCGGCCTGTGCACCAGCGTCGTGCTCATGCGCGGCGGAAAAAACAGCGAAAAATTATCGGTTGAAGAAGGTGTCAAACAATATCTGGGCATGATCGGCGACGCCGACGACCTGCCCCTCGCCCTGCGCCCCCGTACTCAGCACCGCAAGCGCGATTACATCTTCACCGGCTTAAAATGCTACGGCCCAGCCGGCGGGAAGGTGATTAAGACGGGCGAGTCGATGACGTTCGAAGTAGAAATGTCCGACCTGCACGAACCGGGCGATATGACGCTGGGCATCGCGCTTTTCAACGAAAAGAACCAGCGGGTGGCGCTGTTCCACAGCGTCTACCACGCCAACAAAACCTTCCGCGGCGTGGCGGGCGGGACGAAGAGAATTGTGTGTGAAGTGCCGTCGTTGCCGCTCACGCCGCAGAGCTATCATGTCGAGCTGGTGCTCACCGACGGCTACAACGAACTCGAACGCCTCGAACGCGCCGACAAGATCGACATCCTTTTTAGCGACGTCCTCGGCACGGGAAAAATTCCGAACAGGAAGCAGTGCAACGTTATTTTGCCGAGCAGTTGGAGCGAGTAAATTTGAACCACCAAAGCACGAAGGCTCCAAGACGATGCCCAGACATTACTTGGTGACTTGGAGCCTTGGTGGTTAACCAAAATGCATGCGAGTCCGCAAACAGTTTCGATCGTCATCCCCAACAAGAACCGCTGTGAAGAGCTGGTTCATACGCTCCACACTGTCCAGGCGCAAACCTATCGGCGGTTCGAGTGCATCGTGATCGACGACAACTCGACCGATTCCTTCGAGGAACGCATTGCCCCCTTCCGCGACGACGCGCGGTTTCAGTTCAACCAGCAATCCCCCACGCGCGGCGGCGCGCCGGCGGCTCGGAATGATGGGGCTCGCCGTTCAATCGGCGAGTTTGTCATCTTCCTCGATTCCGACGACCTCCTGGCGCCGTTCTGCCTCGAACAGCGCGTCCGGGTTATGCAATCGAAGCCCGATCTTGATTTCGCCGTCTTCCCCTGCGAGATGTTCCGATCCCAAATCGGCGACACCGGTCTGATGTGGAACGCCGACTCGAGTGAGATCGATGGCGAGAATGACCTCGACCGCTTCATCAGGCACGATGTCCCCTGGCAAACCACCGCCCCCATCTGGCGGCGGACGGCGTTGATGAAAGCCCTGCCGTGGGATGAAGCGGCCAAGTCGTCGCAGGATTGGGAGTTTCATCTTCGCGCCCTCCTGGCCGGCATGAAGTATGACCGATTCGGCCCCATCGATTTCTACTGGCGCATGGCGTCGGCCGAGCGGCAATCGATCGGCAAAAACGCGGTGATGGACAAGGCTTTCCACCTGTCGCGTCTGGACCTCTACCGGCGGATTTACAGAATCGCAACCGAAGCCGGCGCCATGACCGATGCGCGCCGAAAGCACTTCGCCGGCATGTACTTCACCGCCGTGGAAAAAATCGGCACGAAAGTCCATCGCGCCGAAGGCCGGCGGCTTTGGAAGTGCGCCCTGACGGATGGCGTGATTTCGCCCGGGGAGTATCGACAAGGTTGGTGGCTTTTTGCCAACCTGCGCTGGAACAATCGCTATGCTAAACTTCGCGCCAAACTGCAGGAGCGCTGGCCGCCGGAGTTTTTCCTGCCGCGTAGCCTCACGTTCATGAAAGCGCCGGTTCCAAAACCCCTGCGCCCGACGATGAACATCACGGAGGTTGCATGACCCGGGCCAACCCGCGCGTGAATGTTGTGCTGCCGATTTACAACGCACAGAAACACCTGCGCGCCGCCGTCGATAGCATTCTGGCGCAGACGTTTTCGGATTTCGAACTAATCGCGATCAACGACGGCTCGACCGATGCCTCGCTGTCAATCCTTCAGCAGTATGCGAAAACCGATAAGCGCGTGTGGATCGTCACCCGGCCCAACACGGGGCTGGTCGGCGCGCTCATCGACGGGTTGCAGGCGGCGCAGGCGGATTTGATCGCGCGCATGGATGGCGACGATATCGCCCTGCCCACGCGCATCGAAAAGCAAGTGGCGTACATGGATTCGCATCCCGATTGCGTGCTGCTCGGCACGCTGGTGCGATCGATCGATCCGCACGGCCTGACACTTTGGGAAGAGCACTCAACGCCCACCACGCACGATGAACTCGACGCCGAACTGCTCAAAGGGCGCGGCGGCGTGATTCGCCACCCGACGGCCATGATCCGCCGCGCGGCGATTGGAAAAGTCGGCAGTTATCGCCCGGCATTTAATTGCGCCGAAGACCTCGATTTGTTTCTACGGCTTGCCGAAGTCGGACGAATTGCCAATCTACCGGAGATTCTTTTGGAGTATCGCCAGCACTACGGCAGCATCAATCGCACGAAGTATGAAATCCAGAACCAGCGGGCGACCAACAGCGTCTACGAAGCCGCCGCCCGCCGCGGGATCACGCTGCCGCCGGGCTGGAAATATCAACCCGATCCGCCCAGGCCAAAAGTGCAGCAACTGCGTGATTGGGGCTGGCTGGCGTTGAAAAGTAAAAGAGCCGACATCGCCCGCAAACACGCGTGGTCGCTGCTGGGCCTGTCGCCATTCAACTTAGAATCGTGGCGCCTGATGGTTTGTGCGTTGCGCGGGTATTGAACGTGCAGTGTTGTTAAAGCGTTTCGGTGAAGTCGGCCCTAAGTAACGATTGACGATTGACGATTGAGAAGAACCAACCGGGGCCGCGCATCAGGTCAATCGTTAATCGTCAATCGTTACGACGTTGATTTGGAGTGGGTGTAGCAAGGATGGCTCCGGTGGTCTCAAAGGTTTCGGTGGTCATGGGCGTATACAACGCCCATCGCTTCGTCGCCGCGACGGTGCGGAGCATTCTTACGCAGACATTTGCCGACTTTGAATTTGTCATCGTCGACGACGGCAGCACCGACGGCTCTCTTGCGGTTCTTCGTGAATTGGCATCACACGATTCGCGCATCAAAGTGATCAGCCGGCCGAACACGGGAATCGTCGGTGCCGCCAATGACGGCATCGCGGCGTCGCGGGGACAATACATCGCCCGGCACGATGCCGACGATATTTCGCACCCGCAGCGGCTGCAGAAGCAGGTGGCGTTTCTCGATGCCAACCCCGACGTTGTCGCCGTCGGCGCACAAATGGAGGTGACCGACCCGTATCTGTCACCGCTGGAAGAAACGCAGTTTCCGCTCGATCATGAAGGGATCGAGCATGACCTGCTGCGCGGCAGCGGGTGGACGCTCCCCCAGCCCGCCGCCATGATGCGGCGCAGCGCGGTTGCGCGCGTGGGCGGGTATCGCCAGCAATGCAATCACAGCGAAGACCTCGATCTTTTTCTGCGACTGGCCACCGTGGGCCGGCTTGCCAATCTGCCCGAAGTGCTCGTGCAATGGCGGCGGCACCTGGGCAGCACCAATCACGCTAACGCCGATCAGCAGCGACAGAACAAACAACGCATCGTCGCCGAAGCAATGCAATCGCGCGGGTTGCCCGTTCCCGCCGACCTTGAAAATTATCTGGCGTTCGCCCCGCAAACGCCGCGATGGAAGGAAGTGTGCAACTGGGGCTGGAAGGCGCTCAAACGCGGCAACACGCAAATCGCCCGGCGGCACGCGTGGACCGCCATTAAAGAACGCCCGACCAGCAGCGAAGCTTGGAAACTCGCGGTGTGTTCGATCAGAGGGAAGTAACTATTGATGAATGGATGCGATAACGACTAACAATGCGGACGGCTAACGGTTGACGGTTGACGATTAAGCAGAGGGGCTTTCTGCTTAATCGTCAATCGTTAATCGTTACCCCGTCGCTCGCGCGACCCTTCGCAGATTAACGAACAATGCCCACTGTCAGTGTAATCATGGCTGTGAAAAACGGCGCCGACTATCTGCCGGCGGCGGTGGAGAGCATTCTTGCGCAAACATTCGGCGACTTCGAATTCATCATTATCGATGATGGCAGCGACGACGACGCGACGAAACACTTGCTGGAAAAATTCGCGATCCGTGATGCGCGTATTCGACTCGTCTCGCGGGCCAACAAGGGCTTGACGCGGTCGCTGAACGAAGCAATGTCGCTGGCGACGGGACAATTCATCGCCCGGATGGATGGCGACGACATCGCATTGCCCGATCGGCTGCAAAAGCAAGTGACGTTCCTTATCGCCAATCCACATGTCGTTCTTCTGGGCGGCGCGTACGAATTGATAGACGGCGATGGTCGGCGCATTCGCACTTGGCGGCCCGCCGGCGACGATGCGACGCTACAGAAGCATTGCCTTGAAGGATCAACCCCCATCTGTCATCCGCTGGCGATGATGCGCGCGGACGCGGTGCGGAAGGTGGGCGGATATGATGAGTCGTTCGCCGTCGCGCAAGATCTTGACCTATGGCTGCGTTTGGGCGAAGTGGGTGCGATGGCATGCCTGCCGGACGTGCTGCTGCAATACCGCCAGCACGACGGCAGCGTGAGCGAGAAGAAACAGAAGTTGCAAACCGAAAACATGCAGCGAGCGTGCGAGAGCGCGTACAAACGCCGCGGGGTGGAAGGGCAGTATCACTGCCGCGCCGCCGCCGGCTGGCGATCGAGCGGCGACCGAGCATCGCGGCTGCGTTTCGCACTGCAGTATGGCTGGTGGGCCTTCAACGCCGGCCACCGCGCCACCGCCCGGCACTACGCCCGGCAAGCCATCGCCGCGGCACCGTGGAAGGTGGATGGGTGGAAATTGTTGATTTGCGCATTGACGAAGAAATTGGAACCACGGATGGACACGGATGGACACGGATAACGACCCGCGTGCTGTTCGGGATGACATGATGACTTCCCCCTCCTTGTAGTCAGGGAGGGGGCCAGGGGGAGGGTTGGCGGGCGAACTGCGCCTGGCGCGCTCGACCCTCCCCCCAACCCCCTCCCTGCGTACAGGGCGGGAGAGAAACGACCAATGGCAATGATCTCCATCATCATCCCCATGCGTAACGCCGAGCCGTTCGTCGCCGAGACGATCAGGTCCCTGCTCGTGCAAACAGCGGCCGATTCTGAGGTCATCGTGATTGACGACGGCTCAACCGACCGCTCCGCCGACGTGGTGCGCGCGCTCAATGACGCGCGCGTGCGCCTGATCGCGGGGCCGCAGCAGGGAATCAGCGCCGCGTTCAATGCGGGGTTGGCGGCAGCGCGCGGCGAGTACCTCTGCCGCTGCGATGCCGACGATTTGTATCCGCCGGGAAGGCTCAGCCGGCAAGCAGCGTTCCTCGATCAACATTTGGAATACGGCGCTATTTGTGGAAGTTATAAAACGATCGATCCGGACGGCCGCGCGGTGAACGATCATTCATCCGATTCCCCCGCCGGCGAAACTACCACCGAACTTCAAAATGCGGGCGGGCGGTCGCATATGGGCGCGTATCTGTTCCGCACGGCGCTGCTGCGCCAAATGGGCGGTTGTCGCGAGTGGTTCATCACCAGCGAAGACGCCGATTTGCAGTATCGCCTCGCCGAGATCGCCCGCGTCTGGTTTGACCCATCGTGCGCGTACCTGTATCGACTGCATGATGCGTCGATCACGCATGCACAAAAAAACACGCAGCGAGAATTCTTCCGCAACGCTGCCGTGACATTCCAACAGCAGCGCCGCACCACCGGACAGGACGATCTGCAGCGTAATCGCCCGCCTGCGCCTCCGCCGGCCGGAGATGCCGTCGGGCAGTCGACCGGCGAGCAAATTCAAAACATCCTGCTCGGCGAAGCATGGAAACTGCACAGGTCGGGCCGGCGATGGGCAGCAATGGCCTGCGGCTGGCGGGCTTGCATGCGACGCCCGGGCAGTTTTGGCGCCTGGAGAAGCCTGATCGCGCTGACAATCAAACCGCGATCGCGCAGAATGACCTCATCAGGCAGCACACCATGAGAATCACATTCGTCCTACCTTACGCAGCACTGGGCGGCGGCGTGCGGGCCGTTTCGATGATCGCGCGCAATCTCGCTCGCGCCGGGCACAAAATCACCATCGTCTCCACGCCTAAAAAAGGCCTGCCCCTGAAGCGCCGCATCGGCTCCTTGCTACGCGGCGGCGGTTGGCCTTCGAACGGCAAAGGCGCGCCGTCGCATCTTGATTCGCTGGTGGGCGTCGAGCATTGCTTGATTGATTCGTACCGCCCGATCGCCGACACCGATGTGCCCGACGCCGACGTCGTCATCGCCACCTGGTGGGAAACCGCCGAGTGGGTCGCGGCGCTCGCGCCGGCCAAGGGCGAGAAGGTGTATTTCGTTCAGCACAACGAAACGGTGTTTGATAATCAGCCGACGCAGCGCATCGAGGCGACTTACCGATTGCCGATGCGCAAAATCGCGGTCGCCCAATGGCTTTCTGACCTCATGCGCGACCAATACGGCGATCCGAACGTGCCGGTGGTGCCGTGCGGAATCGACCACAGCGTGTTCGACGCGCCGCCGCGCGGCAAGCAGAAGCGGCCGGTTATCGGCATGATGTTCGCGCGGGCGGCGTTCAAGGGCAGCGACGTGGCGCTCGGTGCATACGACCTGGCCGCCCGGAATATTCCCGGTCTGGAGCTGAAGATTTTCGGCGAAAAGCAACCCGCGCCGCCGATCGTCATTCCCACCGGCGCCACATTCGAAGAGCGCCCCCCGCAACAACGCATCGCAGAAATTTACGCGAGCTGCGATGCCTGGCTCTTCGCCAGCCGCTGCGAAGGCTTCGGCCTGCCGGTGCTGGAAGCGATGAGCTGCCGCACCCCGGTGATCGGCACGCCCACCGGCGTCGCGCCTGAGGTAATCGGCGAAGGCGGCGGAATGCTGGTCAAACCCGACGACGCGCCCGACATGGCCATCGCCATCGAGCGCCTAAGCCGCATGAAAGAAGCCGACTGGCGAAAAATGTCCGATACCGCCTATCAAACCGCGGCGCGGTTTACGTGGGAAAACAGCGCGAAGTTGTTTGAAGCAGCGCTGGCGAATATTAACGCGTCGCGTTAATATGTCGTTATGATTCGGAGTTTCGCCGATCGAGACACCGAACGACTGTTTCACCGGGAACCCGTGCGCAAGTTCGGAGCGGCTGTGCAGCGCGTCGGCCTGCGAAAACTACGCCAGATTGAAGCTGCCGAGACAATCAACGATTTGCGAGCGCCTCCTGGAAACCGGCTTGAGAAACTGAGCGCCGACCGTCACGGGCAGCATAGCATTCGGATTAACGATCAATGGCGAATTTGCTTTCGCTGGTCCGGAACCGACGCAACTCATGTCGAGATTGTTGACTATCACTGAGGTCACGCGCGATGAAAAAGCTCCCTCCAATACACCCCGGCGAGATCCTCCTCGAGGACTTCCTCAAACCATTGCACATGTCACAGTATCGGCTTGCCAAGTCTTTGCGCGTGTCGCCTCGAAGAATCAATGAAATTCTTCTGGCCAAGCGCGCCATCAGTGCTGAAACCGCGCTGCGGCTCGCTCGATTCTTTGGCACCTCCGACCGGTTTTGGCTCAACCTCCAGTCAGCATATGATCTTGACGTTGAACGAGATCGCATCGGACTTCGGATTGCCAGAGAGATTATCGCGTTACGACACGCCGGTTGAGTTGACGCAACGGCTACGATCGGATTCGATTGATAGCCATGATGCTACCGGTCACCACTGTCACTCTCGTTGTCATCCTTCTGCTGCTCGCTCACGCGGCACACGCACAAGTCCTAACCGGCCTCGACGTGTTGGAAGCACAGCAGTTCAAGCCCCTCGCCGGGCGGCGCGTCGGGGTCATCACCAACCACACGGGGGTCAACCGCGAAGGCAAACACCTCATTCAACTGCTTACCTCGGCGCCGGGGGTGAAAGTGGTCAAACTCTTTTCGCCGGAGCATGGGCTGTACGGCGAAAAAGATGAGAAGGTCGGCGACGGCGTTGATGCAAAATCAGGCCTGCCGGTGTTCAGTCTTTACGGCAAGGTTCGCACGCCCACGCCGCAGATGCTGGCCGATATTGATACGCTGGTGTTTGATATGCAGGACGTCGGCGCACGTTATTACACGTACATTGCCACCATGGGCAACTGCATGAAAGCCGCCGCCGCCGCAAAGGTGCGGTTTGTGGTGCTGGATCGGCCCAACCCGGTTACCGGGCTGATCGTCGACGGGCCTAACCCCGATGCCGAGCACGTCGGCAAGTTCACCTGCTTCGGACCGTTTCCCGTTTCACACGGCATGACCATCGGCGAACTGGCCACGCTGTTCAACAGCGAATACGGCATCGGCTGCGATTTGCAGGTGATCAAAATGCAGGGCTGGAATCGCAGGATGTGGTGGGACGACACCGGCGTGAAATGGATCAACCCTTCGCCGAATCTTCGGTCACCCACGCAGGCGTTGTTGTATCTTTCCATCGGCATGATGGAAGCCAGCAATGTCAGCGTCGGCCGCGGGACGGATTTCCCGTTCGAATGCTTCGGCGCGCCCTGGGCCGACAGCACGAAGTTGGCCGAGGCGCTCAGCCAACAGAACCTGCCCGGCCTCTCGTTCGCGCCGTTCGATTTCACGCCCACTAACACGCCGCACAAGATCCACCTCGATCAACTGTGCCACGGCGTGAAGGTGACCGTGACCGACCGCAACGCCGTCAAACCTGTCCTCAGCGGGCTAATCATGGCGTGGACACTCGAACGACTGTACGAAAGAGACTACAACTACGATGCCATGCTGAACCTCATGATGAACCAGCACATTCGCGACGAGGTAAAGAAAATGCCCGACCCCCACGCCGCCGAGGGACTGTGGAAGGATGATGTGGCGGCATTTCGCCGGCTGCGGGAGAAGTATCTGTTATATTGATTCGCGATGGTCGACTTTCGCGCATCCATTCCCGAACCGCTGCAATCGTTCTCCAACGCCGCCGCGCCACTTCATGGGTTGATCGTCGAAGTAAATTGAACTGAGGGAGCAACGAGGCATGACCCACCGTGCCGTGCTCACATTTGGCGACCTGACGGCGGTCAAGGTGAAACACGACCTGCACCAACCGCTTTTTTTCTTCGTTTTTCCCCCGTCGCGGGAGTAGAATTCCCAACATGAGCACTGTTGCAGAGATCGAATCCGCCGCAAAGCAGTTGGCTACCGTCGACCGCCAGCGATTGTTGTTGGCCATCGCACAAAGTCTGCGCGTTCCGGAAGAATCGCTGCCGCCGCCACGCGTGTTTTCTGCTGACCAATCGCACGATTGGATTGCCGGGGATGACGAAGCGATGAAGAAGCTCAGACGTGAAACAAGGACGCAGCTGTTGTGCCGTTCAGCTAGTTCTGCCGTTGTTCCCGCAACTCATCGCTCCAACGAGCCGCGTCCTCGTTTCCGTCCCCGACCAGCCTGTGCCGCAGTCGTTTCTGATCTCGTTCTTCGGTGCCGATCCATTCGCCGCAAACAGCGACGGCAACGTCGTGTTTCTGGAGCACCACATCCAAGAACCGCTGCTGGACGCGAGAGGATACGACCCGCTCAACGCCAATGGTCGGCCGTACCGCGATTTCCAGGGGCCGACGGCGTTTCGTGACCTGCTCGGACGGATGGATCAAAACGGCAACGGCACGGTCAGCACGGCCGAAGTGAATGCCACGACGGTGCGCGTTATGGGATGGAGTTTGGGCGCTGTGGAGGCTGTTAAGTTCACGACCCAGGCAACGGACACAAACGGCATCGCCGGGGAGGTGTTGTGGAATTCAGGAAAGCGCCTGGAGACTCCTGTTCGCTTCCATACCGTCGTCTGCCTCGACCCCGTGACGGACGGACCGTCGGTAGCGTTGATTCGCGTTTCAACCAAGACAATTCAGTCAAACGTAACCCGCTTCCGGAACTATTATCAGCGCCGCGGAGGCACGTCGATCCTTTCTCTGTGGATTCAAGGCACGGTCGGGCAGTTCGGGTTCAATCCGCAACACGGTGTCAGTTTCTCATCCCAAATCGCGGGCTTCGATCTGAGAGGCCGTCGGATCGCCATTGGCGCGCTGATCGATGAGCAACAAGTCCAAGTGGATACTTCAGCAGTTTATTTCAACCAAGAGCGAATTCAGGTGACCGAGTACGAAGATCCGGGGAGCGAGTATTTTGGCACTTGGGATGGGGTAATGCTCGGACGCAATACCAACCATTCCACGCTCGTATGGTACATGCGGCCGGAAGTATTGCAGGCATTATCATGATCCGGCGCTCCGCGACGTGGCTGGCGATGATCCTGCTCGCAAGCGCCGGGTGTCGGACGCTGCCCGCGCCGACCACGAGCCGCTGGCGTTCGGATTCCATGCGCAGCCCACACCTGTTTGCACGCTGGGAGGGAACGCTTTCGACGCGCGTTGTCTACGATCGCGACAGCGGGGAGCACACGGTTCTGGTGCTGACAAAGGTGCGTGGGCCCCGACTACAACGGCCTACGACGCGTTCGGCGGATGGCGTCTTGGCGCAGGTCGAAGAATGGCCGTTGGAAGACTTGGCATATCTGATGAATGCCGACAAGCGCCTTTTGTTGCCCAGCGAGGCGCCAGAGGGACTACGAGTTCGAGTTGACGGGTTCAGCGGGGCACGGGACAGTGGCAAAGTGTTCAACCCAAAAGTGAGATTCATGCAGCCTGCCCGGCGTCACCCACCGGGTCCGGAGCAGCCGCTGGGAGTCGTCTCCAGCTTTCCTGCGATCAAAGTGCGCTGGATTGACGTCATTGATGATAGGAACCGGGAACGCCGCGTCTGGACGACGGACATTCCGTTCATCCACCTGTGACCGGGTCCAATGGATCGCCCGTGTCCGACAAACCACCGGAGTTTTTGCATGTCAACTTTTCTCGCACGAGTCACGTTGATTCTACTAATGCCGTTTGCCCTGCCGCAGACGGTCGGCTGCGCGCAGGCGACTAAACCCGCAGCCGGACTTGCGGTTGAGCATCTGGCGCAAGGCAGTCCGGAGCGGGTGTACCTGGAACTCATCAACGAAATTCGCACCGGGCACGTCGAGGAAGCGATGAAGCGTTTGACCCCGGTGCCCAAGCGGTTTGAAGCGATGGTGCGCGTTCAAATACAAAATTTCGCTGCAGCCGAGACCCTCCGCCCGATTATTCGAGAAAAGTATGGCGAATTGGGCGCAGAAGGCTATGAAACCGGATTCTACTACGAAAGCGGCCTGAAGACGCTGCAATCACAAATCGATGGCGATGTTGCGCATTTAACGATCATCCCGGGTGAGGATGACGAGCGGGAGAAAACTGCGATTGTGCTGCATCGCATTGACGGCCGCTGGCGGGTGAATTGGAAAAACTACTCGGATGTGTACACGACCGACGACTACACCGCTGACATCACCGATGAAGAAATCCGCCGAAGCGTCGAAGTTGAGCCTAAGTTCAAGGAAATAATTAAACAGGTAAAAGCGAGGATCATCGCCGGCGAGTTCAAAGGCCCGGCGGAAATCCGCAGCGCGATCTTCTCGGCGGGGATGAGTGACGGTCAGAAGAAGTAATCGGCATTGCAAACAACACTTTAGCGCGCGGGAAAGAAAGCGGAAAGAAAACGGGACAGGTCCGACTTTTCTGGGCGCTCGTGGACAGCCACCATTTTAAAGATAAGCGGGACAACAGCGATTGGATCGTGCGTTCACGGGCCTCCAATCGCCGAAGTGCGATTATTGGTGTATCACTTCTTTCGCCCGTTCCGGGCTGGTGTTCACTTCATCCAACCCAGGGCTTACGCCGCTGGGCTATCTTCTGCC
>ENA-ORBV01008968-ORBV01008968.1-microbial-mat-metagenome-genome-assembly--contig:-NODE-8968-length-16623-cov-5.864499_pt1 | contig 16623 bp, 8 predicted proteins | sample MGYA00237777_ERZ505514 | MGnify/ENA primary metagenome ERZ505514 (study PRJEB26160, sample SAMN06269048) | microbial mat metagenome | isolation source: Oligotrophic lake microbial mat | place... | reverse complement strand
GTCATGCTTCCTCAGGAGCAGGAAAACAAGGAAAATGCTCTGAGTCATGCTTCCTCATTTTCCTGCAGGAAAAGGAATGCGGGAAATAGGGTCCAAAAGGAAGGGAAAACGAGGAAAAGAGGAATTCCTTAAAGGAAAATGCAACCAAGGATGCGGGTTCAATGCATGACATGGGCAAGCAATCCGCAGGGGCTGCTGCATGTGTGACATGCTGATTCACGCAGAGGAAATGAAGTTGGATCAAAGAACAGGTCCATGGAGGGTCCACTTTTTACAGCTGACACATTTTCTCACTCTCTGCATTGAAACATGGTGGGAGCACAGTGGCTCGATCAGTGATAAAAGAGCGCCTTGGATGAAAGGGCGACTGTGCGCTACACGATTTAATATTTATGCCGATGCGAACCCGATTTGATTCCGATGGGAGCCAAGAAATGCTTAAATAAAATTTTGGATTGGCTCACTTTGTTGTTTTGTAACTACTATTCACTAGGTTCTTGTTCCCCGAGACAAGTCCAAAAAATATACACGACTTGTAGGTATCCACAGCCGCACAAATTTCGCAGAAAGCATGTCCATGGGGAACCATTAACCGTTAGTTTGCAGGCAAGAGAAGATGCGAAATAAAGACAAGCAGACGCCATAAAAGACTGACGGACTTTTTGGCTCACAGAACTCTCATTCCAACAAAATAACTGTTACTAGTTCCCCCAATCCAACATCTCGGCATTGCTTTTATAAAACCATCGACGAAGACGGAAGTGTTCTTACACACGATCTCTTAGTCTATCCACAAAGAGGAACTTTCTTCCCACGTGCTTCCAATAAATTCCTACACAAGACCAACTATTGGCAGTGTAGATTGGTTGGGTGAGTGAGAGAGAGAAAGTGTCACAGTTAGCACACAAACTTACCAAAACCTACCGGGTAAAAGCACGGTCAATTACTAGTAGCTAGCTATCGAGTAGAAGAAAGAAATGCCGGAATCTCCTTTCCGAATGGCGCTTCAAAAAAGTCACAGGAGCGCCAAGAGCTGCAACAGCATCTTTCCCATGGACGAGGTGGACGAGGTGGGAGATTTGGAAGCTCCTGGACATTACCAGCGCAGCGGTAGCAATGAAGACACCGACAATGACAGTCTACTTCCTATTTCCGCAGTAGACATTTGCGATGATCTAGAAGCTCCTCCTTCTAGTAGTACGCCTGCTCGTACTCGAAGCATTGAAGTTACGTTGCCTGAAGGTCGCCACACATATGCAGCGAGGGCTAAACATGCAGAAGTTCAAGACAAGGATGTGACCAACACGGAAGAGGAAAGCATTACGGAAGGTCCCGCTCAGAACCTCAAGCACAAGCACAAGCACAAGCACAATTCATTTGATGATGATGATGATGATGATGATGATCTTCATGACGGAGCTTCCGTCATGACGGCCACGACAGCTCACGCGATGAGTCATAAATGGCTTACGTATGGTGGAGCTTGTTTTGTTCTCGTCTTGCTGGCAGTTGTGGTGGGAACCGTTGTCCCTACCATGATGATGATGCAGGATAAAAAGAGCAATCCGGCGAGTACTGTTGGTGGTGCTACTGCTACTGCTACTGATGAGAGCATTGACCTGCGAGATAACTTTGAGATGCAAGATGGCGGGCACACTAACCAAGCCGATACGACTCCCCAGTTGCCCGAGTATAATGCCGGTGGTAATGGTCATGTGGATGCGCCTTCTACTTCTACTACTACTACTACTACTACTACTACTACTGTGACAGAACATGGCTCAGAACTAGAAGAGAATACTGTGACTGCCAATCATGAGGATGATAGTTTTATGAAAGATTATGATTGGCCCACAGAGTTGCCCTTGGGGCCTTCTCTCAAACCCATTCAAGCCTTTTCGTCCAACATTGTCCAAGGATATGCGGCTTTGGAAGACCTGCAATTGGATGTCGCGAATGTCGCACACCACATGCTCAATCGTATCATTTTGCAAAACATGTATGATTATTTTGTGATTGGCCACACGGAAGACGACGACTACAATGATGATGATCAACAAGATGACGCTACTCTGCCACTGAATCGAAGAGCTCAGGCTCAAAAGCAGCAGCCGCGTCCTACTACTACTACTAGTTCATCCTCCAAGACGAACAATCAAGAAAGGTCTGTCGATGAAGCTGATTCTGTCAAGAACGATGATACATACACGTATGCCGCGATGGGCGATTATTTGGTCGTTTGGAATCATCTTACTGGCATCCAAGCCGATGCGGTGCCAATGCCAGCTCTGGAGTACGCGGATGATACGGCCGAAGAGGGCGAGTTATGGGATGGTGAAGCTTCTACAACATCACCGAACGTTATCCATGCCATTGTCTTGACACCCAATCATGTCGTAGTTTTGGTCGATGCCAGTTTGAAGGACCTTGCTAACCAGCAACTCTTTCATCAAGCAACGCAAATTCTCATCTACACCAAGCCCACTGACGTAAATGACAACAAGTTACAATTGGTGGCCACCCAAATCTTACCCGGCTTGTATCGGGATGGACGATGGTTGGAGGCATCTCAATCGTTGCACCTCGTCGTGTCGGGGGATATCAATTTGGAAGCCAATTTGATTCAACCCTTGGCATTGGACAGTCCATACATGCAAGAACACAACGTTACCACTCCCTGGGAATATGTCAAAGTGGCCACGGCTCTGTCAAGCCAGCAATTGATTCCTCAATTCGTGGACAGCCTCTCGCAAGTCTTGAGGCCCAACAGCATGCTGCAAATCAATGCTTGGGGAAGCCATAGTAACGACGAAAGTGACAACGATGATGAGGCGATTCTCGAGTGGTTGCGTACAGGTCGAGAGAATGGATTGCCACCACCATCAGCACTCTTTCGTCAAAATTTTGATGCTCCCTTTCGATCCTTTGTGTCCATGGTGTCGATTCACGCTGAAAATATGCCCGCCCAAACCACAACGGTGGGGAAAAAATCCTACACGCTCATTTCCCAGCCAATCTTGCCCATGGCAGTGTCTTCCTTTTTGGCGCCCACTCCCGAGTGCCACGTTTATTCTGCTGCGGCGGAATCTGATGGAAAGGACAGTGATAACAACAACAAGGACCACCACTTGGTGATGGCCTTGGTGCATTATCAGTACAATGAAACCATCAACTATAGCGCGGAACAATTGTTTTTGATTCATGCGACATTGGTGGAGCAAACAACAGCCTCGACGCCCGTCACCACGACCAACTTTTCTTCGGTGGCTACCTTTCCCGGTCGTATCCTGGGCTCCTCCAGCTTGGACATTCAAGGCAATGATTTGCGGGTCGCCACCACAACCGAAGTGTGGGTCGCACCGAATACTACCGTGATTGGAAATCATGTCGTGGTCCTGGACATTACAACTCCTGGAGACCTGCAGGAACGGGGGCGTGTTCAAATCGGATCAGGAGGAGGAGAAGAAGTGACAGCGGTTCGTTTTGGGCCGGAGTTCTCGTATATTACGACAGCATTGGTCAACCAAGACGACGGCGAGCTGAACAGTGTGGATGGCGGTATGTTTTATGTCGTCAAGGTGGAAGCCGCCCAGGCGCCTGAAATGACGACTGGATCGTTCCAGCTCCGTTCTGGGTATGTTCAGTACTTGCACCCGCTCATCAATCAGGATGACGCAAACGCGGACGACGCGGGTACTCTTTTGGTCGGTGTTGGACACAATACAGATTCCGGGACGGAAGGAGTCATGATTACAATCTTTAATGTCGCCGATGAAAACGCGCCGTCTGTCATTTCCAGTCGCAGAATTGTACGAGAGTCAGGGCTGGAATCCTACACGGACGCCGAATGGGATGCCAAGGCGGTCCAATATGCCAATGGCAAGTTGGTGCTTCCCGTCCAAATCTACGACACTGTTGGGCAGACGGATGATCAAAGTGGGAATCTTGACGCCACGACTTCGGGTGGAAACGACTTTGAGGGATTCGTGGTCTTTCAAGTTGGCGCATCGGGTATCGAGGAGTCGTTCCGCATCAGCAACCACTTCCTGCAGAAAGATACATGCCAGTACTGCAACGGAGATTTACCGTCGCGTAGCATCCTGTTGGATGACGGTAGTCTCATGACTATGTCTGCGGGTACTATCACAAGCACCAGTATCTCCAGTAATCAAGAAGTATGGACTTTGAATGTGACCTTGGACGGCGCTCCATTGGATTGTTGCTGGTAATCCAAGCAGCAATCCAATGCCTGCTTCCTATCTACTGCTACAAGTGCAATTGCAGCTTTACATAAGCATTTACATATGACCTGTGAGGTCTTCGTCGATTTCGGAGGCTTTCAGAACTGCAAGGTACAGCAGAAGCCATGAATAGCCTTGTTTCCTAATCGCTACTAGTATATACTGTATTGACTTTTTCTAGAACATTGTTTCAGTGGCTCTATTTAGATACCACACGACTGTTGGAATAGCACAGATCCAGAGTTGAATTGAACCACAGCATCCCTTGCTAGGAAGGAATCGACACGACTCCGTCTACTAGCTAGTACGAGCTAGAAACTAGCTAGACGAGTAGACAACCAAAGAAGTAGCACAGGTCGGGAGTGGACTCGATGACCTGAGAGGGGAAATCCAATCCAACCGTGACGGCTTTGGCTACTCCATCGGTTGCGGCACTACTGTATTGTTTGACTATGGTTGGGGTATGACAATGTATTTCACTTAAATGTAATCCTATAGATGTTTGCCTTGCATTCATTACTTGTCCGTGTCCGTCGCCCCCGAAATCCAGTCCGGCCATGAAACCTTTCGCCATTGCAATACTCCATCATTCGGTGATCATAAAGTATGCAGACAATTCTGTCTTGTTCGTCTCCGTCGCTCCTCCCAAACCATGGGTGATTGTTATTTTTTGCTGGGTAGGAATTCTTTTTGAATCAATCGACTGTACATTTTGGTACTGTAATAGGTGTATCGTTGGGCTCCACGATGAACACAAATCAAGAGTACCACAAAGAGCAAGAATCCGTGGAGTTGTTTGCTATAATTGCAGCAAAAGGCCAAGGTCGGTATACTCGCCAATGCCGCAATCGCATGGGCACCAATGTAAAACATAAAATCGCGCTTTTCGTAATCGTCCGTTTCCATTTGTGTCTGACTCAATTCAATTGGTCGTTTCCAAAGCATCGTGCCAAAACTTTGACATGCTCCCACCCTCCAAAAACTATGAAAAACGGTATCGTAGACGGGCGGTTTGCCATTGGGCATATTCTTGCGTGGCAAATCCATTCCCATTAAGAGCATCCAACTGACATACGGAATCCACCACAGCATATAAATCAATACGACATTTCCGGCAATACTCCCGAGACCTTGTCCTGGAAGAAAAACGATTCCCTTTGGAAAAAAGTTGGGATCTTGTATTTCCTGAAAGGAAAAGACATTGGGCCAGGCCTCGCGAATTTCCTCGGCATGCCATCGAATGGTATAAAACATCATGCACGGCATGGAATGGATGACGACATTGGCCATGGTATTTAGGTCGTGAAAGACAAATCCGACAAAGGGCAAAATCGCGCACGCACCCAGGAGGGGTCCACAACAAATCCCAAATCCGGCCTGGTACAAAAATCGTCGCATCGAGGCCGATAATGGCAGCGGTGCTACCAAGAGCAGCAAGGCGAAAATGGCATTGAAATTCATCATCCAACAAAAATCAAAATAATAGAGCGCTTGATTCAAGGGTCGAGCTCGAATCATGTTGAGATATTTGGACGGAATATGATACAAGCTCTCCACAAGATACAACAACCAAAAATGTTGTGGATAGGCCCCAAACAAGTAGGCCACGAGAAAGCAATTCATGACGCCAGCGGTAAAATTGACTTCCTTGAAGCCTTCTTTGCGATGCTTCGTTTCGACCTTGGAAATTTCCTTCAAGACTTTTAAGACGGTCCCTTCTTCTTGGGCCGAAAAGGTCTGGATCATGGAAGCTTTCAACAAGGAACTCCGGCGTCTGGTAGCAGGCTTGGTGGTTCCACCCGTTTCCTTTGCGGCTTGACGTTCGTCGCGACCCGTAATGATGGAGTCGGTTACTTTTTGAATCGTGGCCGCCGCATCGTGAAGGGCGTCTTGTTCTTCTTTTTGGGCCGTATGCTCGTGGGGTGGCAAGAACGCAAAACTGGCCCGCAAATGCGCTTGATCCGAAAAGGTATCGTCGCTCTCACTACTGTCCGTGCTGTCCAATGTCGTAGTATCGTCGATCGAAGAAGTCATACTGATTGTCTATCTTGTTTGGTTTGTTGTGTGTATAAGTTGTCTGTCTTGTTTTGTGTTGTTTTTTTGGAGCTGGTTTCTCGCCGCTTGCTTGACGAATGTGCTATTGTACACTGTAATTTCGTAATAGAACTGGATTCGACCTGTCGGCTTCGTTCTAGCTAGGAAGCTAGTAGTAGTACAGTAGTGGACAAGCTCGCTATTAGTTGTTTGTCCTGCTTGACTTGACTTGGCTTGACTTGGCTTGCAGATTTCAGGCCGGCACTACTCCATCCAGGAACGTACTTGTACTACTAGTATGACTATTCCTGGCAGAGAGTACTTGTAATGCATGTAATGAAAGAAGGCACTAAACTTTCTGTGAACACAAGAAGGCTAGCTAGCTTGTAGGCAGATGATGATGATTGTGTCTTCTGCCACGTTAGTTGTAGCTAGCTTTGCTATTTGTATCTAGCTAGTAGCTATGACGTAGTGAAGTAGCTCTAGCTAGCTAGCTAGTCAGTTGTATTGATCCTCGGCAACACATGGCGAAACAGAAGAAATGAGGTAGGGTACTACTGTAAGAGCAATGCAGTACGACGCAGCTAGCTAGCTAAATATCTAGCGAGTAGGTCATTGATTCGGATCCAACAAAAGATACGATTTTCTTGCGAACCAATAAGAAACGAGACTGAAACGAGTCAAGCCTTGATGATAAGAATCAATCATCACAACGTGAAATCGACGTGAAATCACTACTGAATGTAGTAGACTACGTGTCAAAGTGATGTGACTTTGCGACGTGACATCACCTGGTGAGGGAACAATGTCCTATGCGGGAACTCAACATGCACGACTCAGAAATCGTCTGTATACAGATGAAATCGTCTGTATACAGACGATTTCTGAGTCGTGTATTTTGACGAGTCGTGCATCTTAGTCGTAACTCAATCCGGTATCGTAGAATCCTACGCAATCCGTTTCACCACTATCGTAGAATTCTACGGTATTCTACGGTATCCGGATAACCACTGAGACTACTGAACGCCACAGTAAACGATAAATGACCCAACTACGACAGAGAACTAAGTTTATTAAAAAAGTGATTTAATCGCAATGTGACGTTTGCAATGTAACGTTTGAGTTGCCCAAGATGGGAGATGTTGACGTAATACGAGACGTAGCTGACGTAAGGTGATGTTTGAGTTGCCGATCTATTCGTAAGGTGATGTTTGTGTTGCCGAATGCTCCAAAAGGTGATGTTTGGGTTGCCGAATGCTCCAGATTGTGAGGAATGTGCGTCATTGTTGAAGTGATACGTACGTCGTTCTCTACTACTAGCTAGCTAGTAGTACTAACCTCACCCGGGCGACTTCGACCTTACGACGTACGTACCGACAATTTGAACTTGCGGAGGATCTTTCAAACAAACGTAACGAATCCATGTTCTTTCGCAGGTGGAGGTGTCTTTGGAAGAATAACTAACTACTACTAGCTAGCTAGAGTACCAGGTGGCTTGTAGTCATCAATGTATTTGTTCGCCCATCTATTAATAGCTAGCTAGTATATGTATTGCTATTAGGTAGCTTGTATAGCTTTCCTTAAATTTGCTACTAGCTAGTTAGCTGCTACACTACAGCTTGCTGGACTGTTGTTCGTTTGTCAGCTATTTTTTTTGTTTTGGTCTATCATTTTCTCGCTACATACTACAAGAAGAGAATGGGTTCCTCCAGTTCCAAACCTCGCGTCATGGCGTGCAGCACGCAAGAACAACAAAAAGACGACGCGATTCGAAAGGCTTTGATTCCTCCCAATAATTTTGCCATTATGGATCCAACTGGCAATTTTTCCATACATGGAAATTCGCCTTTGCTAATTGGCAACTGTTCCTCTACACAACAACCACAAGAAAAATCGACTTTGATCCTGCCTTCATCTGTCTACGATAAATTACCGCTGCATTCGTCTCCTTCGGTCGTCGATTATCTAGTGGCTTCGAGTGTCGGTCATTCTCTTTTACACGATTTCATGTCGCCTGGATTGTGGATCACTGCTGGCAATACTGGAGGTGTGATTCGAGTATCTCTTCCGCCGCCCAATTCATTATTTACACAGCAACAACCACTACAACAACAACAACAAAATCTAGGAAAATTATCTGTGGCTCTGACACCATCATCGCCAGCAGAAAATACTGGACAGAGTTTGGAATTGCAAACCACCGGGTCGGGATCCACGAGTTTCTTGGCACGGCGACCCCTCCATGGCGACGTTTGTCAAGGAATAATGACGGCCAATTTACATTCCAATGGAACTGGATATCTCGGGGGACATTTAGGCGTGGTCTTAGGTCAAAAAGAAGTTCCACTCAAAGAAGAAACACCCAAAGAACGTCTCATGTTATTCGATTGGGAAAAACAAGAGGCCTATTATGCCGATGAGGACGAACCACCCACAGATCCACCACACGCCCAAAACCGAAACATTGAATTTCAAATTGGATCCTGGATTCCTTTACAGCAACTCATCAACTCCAATGCTTCCCAAAAAAACCAAAACAAGTCATCTCAAAATGTACATGGATATTTGGCCATAAACATGTTGGAAAATACGACAGCCGTTGTTGAAACCAAATGGAATTGGCAAACAAATGAATTACAAACCAAAAAGTATCTTGGCATGCAATGGAATACTCCTTCCGGCGGCAGCAGCAGCAGCAGCAGCAGTACGAGTAGTAATCCAATTAATCATACACCACCGTCACCCATGTGGTTGACCATGACCAGTACACCCGAATCTTCCGCCATTCATGTCAGTCAAGTAATACATTCAAAAACAACTTTGGGATGGACTGTGCAATTGGAAAAACCAAACAACCGCGACAACCACAACAGGAATAATATTCTCCAAGACTCTACTTTATCCGGGGCCATGGTTTGGCAATGCCATCCAAGTGTGGCTTTCAAACTGACGGGTACCACGCCCTTACAACCCCAGTCACACGCCCAATCATCACAACAATGTACCTTGGCAATTTTGCTCAAACGATGGACGCATCCCAAGCTGGCGTGTTCGATTCTGCATCGATTTGATTTTGCCACCCGACAATTTGCTTTTCTTGGATTGGGATTGGAATTGGATGCGACTACAAGTAGTACTACAAGTAGTACTATTGCTGCTACTACTACTGCTAGTAGCACGGCCGCAGATGCATCGTCGTCGTCCTTGCTATCAAATTATCATGTACCCCTCAATGCTTCCGCCACCGCCAAGCGGCTCTTCAAGGGTGTATCCTTAGGAAAACTCCAAAAGCCTGATTTTGAAGATTGATTCGAGATCTCGAAAGGCCGCAGCGAAGTAGTCCTGTCGATTGGTAGTGTACTGTATAGCAACCGTTGCTATACATTGCCAACCAGACCTTGTGCGGCTACTAGAATGCACTTCACAGGTTTTCGAAGAAGCACTTTTTGGCTACAAAATTAATAATCCGGTATCGATGGTGTAGACCGAATCCTTCCATGTAACTGCACCCATGAAAAAACCTACTAGATGGACGCCCGCCATTCTGGAGCCACCAAGTCTCTTTCAAAGGCCTACGACTGCAATCACCATTATTTTCACGGGCAACTACCAATCTATCAGCACAACGCATTGAAAGACTCCAGCTAATAACCTATAATAGAGTATTCGAGATTGCAGTTCAGTTTTTGCATGGCCCGTGCCAGTCCAGCCAACTTTTTTTGACTTGGGTTTTAGTGATTTGGAGTGGTGGGTGCCAACTTTTGCTATTCTATTATGAAATGCCTCCTTTTCTTGTCTAGTTGACAAGATGATGCATGTAAAATGCTGGGGGAAATGGACAAAGGCACAAAGCAGTTGGAATGAGCTGTGCTTCACTTTGATGTAGCAGCTATTCTCTGCCTCCTTTAGCAGTAAGTTTTCCAAAATGATGATGCTGCAACAAGCTGAAAAGAAGAAGAAGGCCAAGTGGTAAACCATGCTGACAGATCTGGATTTATTTATCAGCTTGCCATTCAAGAAACATGAGATTGGTTCGATCTTGTGTCAGCAAACCCAGCTGCCATTGAACAACAGACAGAAATGAAGGACCAGAGGCTGCAAGTTCCTATGAGCTCCAGCACGAAAGAGGAAATTGTCACTACAGAGATTGTTGAAACTTATTTTTTAGCAATTCAAATTATGTCTTGTGATTTGATGCAGACATCACGTGCCAACACAATAGAGAAAGCTAAGTGCTGGTAGCAACAAGTGACTGCTGACTTGAAATGAAAACAAAAACAACACATGCAACCATGTCTTGCATCCACCAATCTCAAAACAATTGCTGTTTCGAAGCAAATCACAATGACAGCAACAAACACATTGGTGAGTCTTTTTCAGCCACTCAGAAAATGGTGAATGAGGATTGCGTTGAGAATCGACCGCAGACAGGGATCAACAACACAAACCAATGACGTTTTGTCAAAATTTGGAATGCATTCACAGCATGCAACTTCTTGCTGTCATGTTTTCATTGCAAATGACAACATTTTTGATCAGGCAGCCCTTGATGCAAGAAACGACAGCATGCATGCACTGAGGCAGAGTGGCAAAGTGGGGTTGCAAAGTGAGGTCATGAATTGATGTGATGTGATGAGACAAGCCATGTGAGGTGACATGTGAGGTGACAGGTGAGGCAATGGATCATGTGACCAATGAGGTGTCAGGTGAGATGACAGGTGAGGTGATTGATCATGTGATGTGACAAATGAGGTGATGATTCTCAGACCAAGACATCACCTGAGTGTGACAGCTGCAAGTCCAATCAATGGAGCTCTTGTTTGGTTTCACTTTGAATGTGTTTTGATGCTTTGTTTGTGGCAACCCAAGGCCCAAAGATGCCATTTGTGTCTTTCTCTTTTGTCTGGTCCAATGGAAAAGAACATCACTGGCAAATTCAATCAGCCAGTGTGGAGCCCACACAATTGGTGTTCAAGTTGTTGATGACCAACCTGCAGAAAGTGTCAGATGAAACTTTGTCTGAATGAAAAAAATCACTTGAAATCTGTTTTGCTATCCATGTGCTGAAGTTGCTGAACCCATCTCCATGCAATCTGAAGCATCATGTGTTGCAACTCCAGGCACCCCCACACGGACATGACCCCTGCATGCACACGCCAGGTGGTTTGGCCCAAAGCGACAAATCTGCCAAATGCAGGCAACCACATGATGGCCTTTTGAACTGTCGGTTCTTGTCTTGGCTGCAAGCATCAAATGAACTCCAACACAATGACTGTGCCCCGAAACCAGGAATCGGACCCCTTCAATCAGCTGACTGCACTCAAGTTTGCTTCAATTGATTCAGTGCTGAACAGATGAGCCAAAGCTTTTGCCAACACATTTTGAGATCAATTTGTTGATTTGACGATGATGACAAGAAATTGGGCTCCGTTTTGTCACAAGTTGTGTGAATCAAGACCACATTTTGTGTTTTGAAAACATCAAAAGAAGAGACAGTTTCTGGCAACAGACATGCCAAATGGTTTGGCCAATGAACTGAGATGATTTGTTCATGGAACCTCACTGTGAGCACATTCCATGCACATCAAATTCTAGGAATTAGTCCCAAGAAGTCGTCACAAACAAATTGCACAGTTTGCTGAAAAAAAAATAGCATTTTTGCTGAGCCACTCAAACAAGGTGACGCTGAAGAAACAAAATTAGGTTTGTTCAAAGAGTTGTTGGGAATGTTGAATGTGCTCCTGTGACCACATCAGCAGGAAGACAAGAAGCAATGTTGAAGGAGAAAGAAAACAGTCACTGGCAGTGAGGATGCAAACAACAATGCCATTGACACATAGAAAGCAAGCAATGTTGAGAGTTGAAAACAATGTCAGTTGGCAAGAACAGATGAAGCAAGAAAAAATGTTGCAATTTGACATTCTGTGCACAAAAGGATCTTAACCAAACCACAAATCATGTGCACAGCGCAGTGTTCAACACCATGCCGGACATTTCAAACACAAACATCAAAACACAAACTTCAGAAACATGACACATGCCTCAATGTGAAGAAATGAAACAAGAAATTAAAAATGACGACTGGGACAAACAAAGAACCAGACAAGCAAAGACAATGAAAGAGAACAAATCAAACCCATGATGGACCTGTCAGCAGCAAGAACAGAACTCATTCTTGTTAACAATGCATGCATCTTCTTTGCACCATGCAAAGACCGTGATCTTTGACAAAACAATTTTTCTTGTGCACCACCAGGACAAAATTGTCTTTCATGGAAATCAAATGGATTTGTCGAACCACAACAAAATCTGTTTGAGCCACATTTGAATTTTCTTTTTGCCAACAATGGGCATCACACAATCTTAACAGATGTGGTCAATTGGTTTGCTCCAATGTGTCATCAATGACATCATGATTTTGCTTTGACATTTTCAAATTGGGACATCAAATGTTCCTCACAAAGTCTCACTGTCAACGAATGTTTTGAGTGATTTGATTTGTCCATTTTGATAAGTGTGCCATAATTTTTTTTCCACACTTGGGTTTCATGCTGAACAAAGTCCATTGGATTAGCTTTTTCTGTTGTGCCTTCATGTGTGAACACACAATTGGTGTGGGGCAGTTTTCATGTCAAACAGTTGGTGCATTGTGCATGCTTTTGCCCCTTGCAGATCATGAAAAAGTCAGCTGATTTGCTGATTTATTAATCATTTCTTCTGCAACAACAAGAAGTTGTGAATTGGATCTTAAGTTTTTTGGCAGTGTGGTTCTTTCTTTTGCACACATGGTGCAGTTTTTGGTAGCGGATGTGTTGGATGTGCTCATCGGGTTGCCTTGTCAGATGTTGTCATTGATGAACATGTTGTGGCTAAGAGGTTGTTCGAACGCACCGACATTGGCATTGCAGATTGACAAAAGTCACAATTGAGGCCTTCACGCTGCTTCAAACGGTCTTTTGTTTCCATGAGAGGCCAATGCCACTCATTTGTGTGTCAACGATTTTTGATTCACTGGACACGAAAAAAGTGGCAAAACAATGTCGCTAACGGGTTCTGATTGGCCCAGTCAGTCCTGTCTTGTGGTGGCAGGTTTCTCAACAAAAAAAAAAGACAAATCTTTGTTTGTCCGTCGAACGCAGTTCTGTCAAAAATGACGATTTGCAGAGGTGGCCATCTGTCATCACCAGCAGCCAATCCAGTGCATCTCAGTTTGCAACAGGGGTGTCCTGGTTAGCTGCATCATGATGTCGTCCATCTTTGTGATGATGTCGTCCTTTGACACGTTGGTGTCGAAATCAAATGCCAAAAGCAGTTCGTTTGGACGAGAAAATTAGACACATCTGGCACATTTCTAGCCCCTCATCATCAAAAACATGGCGGATCTGGACTTGGTTTGGCACCGCGCCGGTGAGTGTCGTGTGTTGCTGCTTTGTTTCTGTTCTGCTATGTGACGTCTTTTCGCTTTCTTCTGCTTGCCTTCTTGTGTTGATTTTTGTGCTGAACAGAGGACGTTGTGGAGCCTGAACCGGACGAGGACGATCCCGGGGCTGCTCCGAGCCTCAAAGCCAGCCGCAATGTCACATTGTGCCTTGCGACAAGACGGATAAGAAAAGGCCAATTGCTCGGCAACATTTGCAGCATCCAGCACTTTCCAAACAGAGTTGAACACCTCTGAATGAGAGATGCCGTGCACCACTGAGATGTCTTCGGGGCGACCACCAGAAAAGAAACGAAGGGCTGCACCAAGGTGCAACAAAGCCAATCTTGGCACTTCTTTTCTTTGCTGAAGAATTCTTGAGCTTGAGAATCGAAGAATGAAACTTGATCCATGCGACAAGCACGCCGAACGCAACACGGGCCAAGCTCATCCATGATGTCAACGACGCTTTTTCGAGTTCTGTTGCGATGAGGGAGCAACATGGATCTGACTTTCTTGGCATCCTCGTTGTCACTTTCAATTCCAAAGATGGCAGGTGCAGCAGCCACAAGAACAGCAGAGAGCAAAGCAAAAAGCTTTCTCTTGTCACGCAAGAAAGAAGAGTCATCATCCGACTCATTGGTGGGGACCGCCGCAGCTAGGACTGCAAAAACAAACAGCCAACCAACAACCGATGCTTCAAAATGCAGATGCATCTTTCTCTTTTGCTGCTTGAAGTGCAAATGACAATGTTTGCAAACTGGATTGCTTCATTTCAAAGGACAACCATTAGCTTTTGCATTGGTTTGTCGACGACGTGGTCATGGTCAAAACCACCCGATTTGCAAATGATTGATGCATGACCACGGGACTCACATGGCAGCAGGGATCGATTTTGGGTTCGGACAGAGAACGTTAGCGGCAAACCAAAATGGACTAACGTTGACCAGTGAGACACGAATGTCTTTTTTGGCCTGTGCATCAATCATGCGCACCCCGGGCTGTTCGGACAGCCTCTGATCAAAATGTCTTTTGGCAAATGCAGAAATGCAATTAAGCTGCGTGTGAGGCTCTTAGTCTGCCACTGCAGCTAGCTAGCAACTCCAAACTTTCAAGTCATGGAAAAGCTCTCGGGACAACCTACTAGCTAGCTACTGTAGCTACTAGCTAGTAGCTAGCTAGGGATGCCATCATTGTTCCTTCTGTCCAAGGCGACTGTTCATGCTTCGCTGATCGCACAGGGTATCCTCACCAAACCACACTAAATCGACCGCTGTCTCAGCGAATCCCGACGCTAAACTCATAGTGCTGCTACTTAGTTACCTTGTAGGCCGGGCTGGCCGGAATGCTGCGTGCTGCAGCGCTGCTAGCTAGCTAGCATTGCTGCTGCTGCTCATCCTGCCGATGCATGGCTACCTCCTACAAGCCTTTGGGACTGTTGATGTCAGGAGGACTCCGCATTGCTAGCCGGCTAGCTCGGGACGACGAAAGTGCTGCAATCAAGCAAGCGCTCTTCGAATCTCTATTTGCTGCTCCGCAGCTTTGCTGCTAGCTAGTGCATGTGGGCAGCTGCTAGCGCTGTCGGTAGCTGGGTGTCGCAGGGGGCGAGAGTTGTGGCAAGGCATTGTCCGTCTAAACGAGTGGAACATGTGCATCCCCTGTCTCTTGCACGATCTCGAACAAAACTTGATTCGCCGTGTTCCGAAGATGTTGCGGTGTTCTTTGCTTTTTGCCTTGTGTCTTGTTGAAGATGTAAGAACAGGGACTTCTCGTCAATGAGAATGCCATGTTTGAGCATGATGAGTGCGGAGGCTGATGTGCAAGTTGGGTAGGGTTCGCAGCGACCAACATCAGAGGCATTCAAAAATGGTTTTTTGTTTGAGCGAGGGGCGGAGTCATTCAGTGTACGGAGTGGAGGGTGTGGGCTGAATCCAGGAAGCGAAGTAGATGTAGCCAATGGACTTTTTGGCAGCCGCAACTAGACAAAATCCGCAAGAGATTAGGATCTTGAGGGGATTTTCCAAGGCTTGCTTCCCTGCACTACCACCATCAATAACTACTAGCTAGGTTGACGTGTGCTTTTGCCTCTGCTACAGTAGCCACTACTAGCCAGGTAGCCACACCTAGCTAGCTAGGTTAGTTCTTTCCAAGCGAGCCGAGTGGTACAACTCTACCGTCCCCACTAGCTTGTAGTGGGGGTATCTTGACAGTAGACAGATCATGACCTTATGGTGAGGGCGGGGCTATTGGTGTTTGACCAGTCAGAGTGACCGGTGATGGGTGACTGATTCTGCCGGCAGGAGATGACAGTGACACGGTGTTTTGTGGACGATTTAAAGACATAGGCAATCGGCTTGCAGCTGTCGTGATTCGTTGTGGCTACCAAAGTGCTCAATGGTGCAGTAGAAAAGTGGAAATAGCCTGCACCGACCGTGGGTTGAGCCACAACTTCCCACCAGATCAGAGAAAGGCTAAACTAGCAAGACAGGCCAGGCCACACTGGTAGGTTGAAATTACCCTCTCTGACCACGACGTTACTTGGATCTGCAATACTTCTGAAGCCCTCTAGGATCTGCTTGTGCTAAACTCTGCTGTTGTCGACGTTGCGGCTGCCATAAAGGTGACTAAATAGATTAGGTTCACGTTTTATTAGGAGCTGATAGCTGCAGTACCGATACGAATTAGTCCTCCGAGTTTGCGGTAGGCTAGTAGTTTTCTAATCTAACTAACTATTGCTACGAAGACTATTACTGCTACTCCGTACGAAGAAGAAAAAACAACAACCCGGAGTGCTCAAAAAACCGGAAGAACCCCTTCGCTGCCGAAGCAAAAAGGAATACTACCTCTGCTGTGTGGTTGTTATAACGAATGCTCCACGAGCAATACTGCTCGGAGTCTGTCTCTTATACACATCTGACGCTGCCGACGAAT
>ENA-ORBV01008965-ORBV01008965.1-microbial-mat-metagenome-genome-assembly--contig:-NODE-8965-length-16627-cov-5.279396_pt1 | contig 16627 bp, 16 predicted proteins | sample MGYA00237777_ERZ505514 | MGnify/ENA primary metagenome ERZ505514 (study PRJEB26160, sample SAMN06269048) | microbial mat metagenome | isolation source: Oligotrophic lake microbial mat | place... | reverse complement strand
TCCTTATGGGCAAATGTCAATCTGCATGTTCCATGAGAATGTTGATTTAGCTTAATCGTTTTTTCTGTGAAGCACCGTGGCAGTCCTCGCTGATGACCATTTTTCAGCAGACGAAGAAACAGATTTGAATGCCAACGAGTTCCCCATGTCAGCGCCGATGACCATTCATGGATTCATTGGGGACAAATTCACGATGTACTTTGCTCCAGTAGAATTTTTATTTTCTTTTACTACTCTTTTTGTGAAGTTTGAACCGTGCAATCTATGGTTTAGTCATAATAAATGAAAATACTTTAAATCAGCCGCAAGTTAAGAACTTGACATTGCTTTGAGTAGATGCGAAAGGCACATTTGGCGTCTATAGAATTATGAAGGTGGTAAAATCTAGCCTCAAGTGGAAACTCTACTTACAGATATGAAATGAACTAGCTATAGCTAATTATGAAATAAATAATAGTAAATGTCCCACAGTAGAACTACACCATCGCCATGCCCAACAGTCAAATATGAAATAAATTTGATAAAGAAAGCCCCCCAAGTACATAATTATAGCCATTTTCAGGCTCCCATACAAAACACTGCTGTCGGTCTGCCCTATTCCACAAACTTGGCATAATGCGGTGTCAAGAACCGTTCCCGGACCACCGATCGAGGCAACACCACGTCTCCCTCTTGTACAAACCGTGATTGGGTCGGTGACATGCGCGCATTGTGCAAGACCAAGACTCGTGCATTCAGTGCGATGAGAAATCGTCGCCACTCGGGCGAATTGGGATCTCCATCGTAGGGATCCATGGCAAAGGACAATCCCGGTGGACCCCGCAATTCACCGTACGGTTTCTCCCCGGTGCGATGCATAAAGTACACATTCCATCCACTGGGAGCGTACCCGGTCGCGGCATGCCAATCCACCACAAAATTCCAAATGTCCTTGAAGATGACTTCCAGCATTGCCGATGATGGTGATGAGGACGCAGACGATACGGATGACAACGAATAATCGCTAGCTTTGATGTTGTTGTTGTCATCATACAGATCATATATATACAAACTAAAATCCAATCGATGTTGATCCAAAGTGACCGCATCATATCGATTAGTAAAGTCTTTGCGGTAATGCACCACATCAATGCTCCATTTCGACAAGACTTGTTTGCCCACGGTATCCAAAATGCCCAATTTCTTCAAAGTCCAGGACAAACTCGCATCACTAAAAGGCGCCCCATGTTGAATGGTATAAAAGCGTGCCCTTTGTAGGAGCCGCAAAAAGACAGGATTGAAGTGATTGAGGACGTATTTGAAGAGGGGTCGTCGTTTCGTAATGTCCGCATAGCGTTCTTCCACCACCATGGTTCCTTCTTGAGGAATCACAAGAGCAAAGACATTGTCTCCTTGGTTGATGGCTTGTTGTAGTATCCGATAGGCATCCTCCGCCGTGGCAACGTTTTCGGTAGCCGCCACACGGGTCAAAATCTTGGCTGCCGGTCGTGTTTCCAATTGAACTTGTACCACAATGCCCATCATGCCAAAACTACAAATAAAGTCTTGAAAGGCTTCGGGTTGTAAATCTCGATCGAGGGATTGAACTTGACCATTCGCGTCGACATATGTGAGAGAAACCACAATGGCGGAAAACGAACCGGGTCCCTGAACGGACGAATCTTTGCTCGTCGTGACGGCCAAAGACCCGACGGTCGCATCGCCCATTTCCGGCGAGAAGGAAATCTCGCGTTGGTGGGACGTCAACAAGTAATCGTGCAAGTCCCCCAGCGTGACCCCGGCGTCGCACGTGACCATGCCCGTGGCAGGATGGTACTCCAAGATGGATGTCATGGAGGCCAAATTGAGGAGTGTGCCACCATCATTGACGATGCAGGAGGTGACGGATTTCATCGACCCCACGGCCAAGACGGGACTGGGACAGGCCGTCGTATTTTTCACGCAATTCACGACATCCTCGACTGACTGTGCCACCACAATGGTTTTGGGGTAGGTGGCAAAGGCCAAGTTCCAATTGGTACGACGATTGGGATTGCTGGGATCAGAGCCATTGAGATTGTTGTTGTGTTGATTATTGTTGTGGTGATTGTTCCAAATGACGTCAAAGGTAGATTGTATTTGCATCGAGAGCAAGAGTAACAGTATTTGGACCAGTTGAATACTGACGATAGTACTGCTGCGACTGCGAGTAGGAATAGTGCATGTTGGAGAGCCGTGGAGAATTGCCATGGTACCTTCAGTTCGCGTGGATATACGAGTCTTTGATATGGTAAAGTGGCTTGTGAGATCGGCTATGGGTGGAGCGTGTGGTTAGTTAGATGCAGATGACAGTCTGAGGCTCCTAAGGAAGTTAAACGGTGCCACGTGAATCAATACTCTTGTACAGCTAATAATTAAGCGTTGAGGTTCGACGACCCCAGCCTTGTGTATTTCTTTTCAATATAATATCTAAGTTTCCTTTCATTCAGTACTCTAGTTATATATTCTTTGTTTTAGGCAAATCTCTTTGAGCATCATGGTCGTGCAAAAGTTATGTACGATCACAAACAAAATGTCAATTGATGAATCAATGGTTGTCTGAGTTGTCTTTGTGTGTAAGTGACTAAGTGTCACACGTGCTTTTTCTCGCCGAAACTGAGGTAGCACTTCGTTGTTGGTTTGCTATGAACGAGAAAATGTGTGATGCATTGAGAAGGGTATGACCCCCCGGCTTTCTAACCGTTGGGTGTGACGGAAAAGGTGTGCGTCTTTTGAATTTGAGTCGTAATTCGATTGAGTTCCATGATATTCGAATTTTATCCGCACGGTTCGCTGAGCATCAAGCATGATCGTTGCACTTCGTTTCGTTGCTACAATTGTACCTGCAGCAATTGAAAACACAATCGATCATCCTATCGAAGAGCTCACAATTTCTTTTTCCTTTCAAAAGAAATACAATCTCACACACAAAAACCAAATCAACGCAAAACAAAACAATAATCTAAAAATCAAAATGCCTTGCTCTCAACGACGTTACCAAAATCACTGCGGCCGCGGCGGCGGCGGTGGCATGCGCTTTCACCATCATCATCATCCGTACATGGCGTTCCATCCCTTTTTCCATTGTTCCAACAGCGAGGGTGGTCAAGCCCAAGAGGAGATTCTTGCTCATCTTCTCAACATGATTCCTACCACGTCGAACAACAACAACGACAGTGGCAATGACAATGACACATCCGCCGCCACCAAAACAAAGTCCCGTTGGAACGAATCGGACGATGCGTACACCTTTGAGATGGATATTCCCGGTGTCAAGGCTCGTCATGTCACCATTGAAGAAAAGAATGGCGAGATGGAGATTACCGCCATTCGCATGAGTCGCAATGGCGAAGAAGTCCTCCAAACCTATCAAGAAGTTCTGTATGTCCGTCCATCCACCTCCAACTTGGCTCAAGCTACAGCGACCTTGCACGATGGAGTCTTGACTCTGACCGTTCCCAAGACGAAGCGTCCTGAACCTTTCAAGGTAGTGGTGGAAAGTGATACTCCTCCTGCTCCTGCTGCCGTCGAAGCCATGGAGGAAGAGGACACCAAGACAGAATTCCGTGTCGCCTTGGATTTGCCCGGAGTCAAGGTCAAGGATCTTCAGGTTCAAGTCCGCCACAATCAGGAACACCACCCAACCGTGTTTTTGGAGGCGACTCGCACGTTGGGAGGTCGTACCATGATGACTCGTCGTTTGATCCATGTCAGGCCTACTACCACCGACATGACCCAAGCACGTGCTTTTCTACAAGATGGTGTCTTTACGTTGCTGGCTCCCATTCCTACTGTTGCTACCAACGATGACCAGGATGCTAATGCCGAAGCCAAGCCTGCGGCCATGAGGACCATTTTGGTGACCGACGGAGAAATGGAAGAAGAAGAAGAAGAAGTGCCTTCCGTTGCAGCTCTCAATCTCAACGAGGACAAGACGACGAACGTCGACGGCGAAGAAGAAATGAAGGTTGAGACGGTCGTAGAAGCAGACCATGGCTGGGAGGAAGTGAACGATAGCGCCAAGAAGTCTAGCGATGAGGAAACCGGATAAAGCATGGTTCCTATAAAAGCGTGGCTGGTTGCGACAAGACAGAAGAGCGTCGATTGATCTCTGCTTGTTGTTGTACTCGCCTGATATGATTGTTCCGGATACATACGAATGGAATGGTCACAGACAGCATGGTTTCCTGCTTGTAGTCTGTGTTTCCTTGACAGAGGCGCGATAATCGAATAAGCGTTCCAATAATTTAAAAGCGATTTCTTGCAATTTTTTCCTTGTTGTTACAGCAGCACTTTGTTCCATGAGGGCATTTTGCAGTTCCATGTCACACGTACGGCACGGATGGACAGGCATGACTAAATAGCGCCCGCCAGCTTTTTTTTATCGATTTCACTCTTACAATCACTTCACTACATAAATAGTCGAGCTTGTGTACCATGAGTTCACATTCATTCTAGTAGTCCCCTTTTCTGTGCCCAAAAGTGTATTTCTCTGTCTTTTCCCGGTAGTCATAGAAGTTCCTGTCGATCCATGGGCCTGGAATAAAATGACCCCATCAAAAGAAAACTGTTCCTTTGATGTGCGATTCCCGAAATTTCTCTCCACAGTATTTGACCAAGGCATTTATTTGGATCGTCATCCTTGGGAGGGTCATGAGGCGATCCATAGTATTATTCTTCCAAAAACAGAATTTTCAATATGCAGTATTCACTATTCAATATCCATTCGTACCCATATTGCGATTGGATCGTTCCCACAAGGGAAAGGCATATTCCACGGCCAATACGGCACTTTTTTTGGCTCCATATTTGACAACATTGCCACTGGTGGAAACCATGCGCTGAAAATCCAAGCCCAACATGCGCATGAAATCACCTCGAATGGCTTTTTGATTGCCCGACAAGGACGACATGCGTCGCATCCGGGGACGACCACCCCCGCCGCCGCGACCTTTGGACGAAGCTTTTTTCGGTGTCGTCGCACTGCTGGGGGGCACTGTCTTTTTGAGCCATTGTTGACTGACCACGATATCCGATTCCAATAATCCCGCCAATTTGAATTTGGCCACCACGGGCATGTTGACAAATTCATTGTCAATTTGATGCTGTAAGCAGTCACCCGTAATCAAGACATTTCCGTGTTTGGAATCTTGTCGAAGCAATAAAATGGCGGCTTCCGGAATGGCCGTATCTCGAAAACAAAAGACTTTACATTCCGGAAAGGGTATGGCACCATTTTCTTTGAGTATGACATGGAGGGGCAAATTGAGAGTAAGGTCCGACAAGAATTCTCCTGGCGCCCATCGTTGGCATTTGGGAAAGGCACTCAAATAGTAGGCGTCTTCTTCGGAGGAATGCATGGAAGATCCCAATCGCACAATTTGTGTGACCGTCCCCAATTTGAGCAACTTGCGTTCCCCTTCAGAGGTGATTTTGAGGGGGTCCACAATGGTCAAATCGGCGCCAGCTTTATCCGTGCTGGCAATGACTACCATGTTGCGATTGCAGCGGCCTCCTGCATCATTGCGGGTCGTACAATGAAAGACGTATGTCAAAGGATCCAATCGTTTGATGGTTTTGGTCTTGTATTCCAAAGGCAGTGGTTGTTGTTGAAAGTCTTCGGCATTCATACTAACAATAATACTGAATTATTAAGTGAATGAATGACTGAATGAATTGAATGGATGGATGTGTGGATGCCAGTTATATGGGTGGGAGGATATATAGTGTTTGGGTTTGTGCAATGAAGAGGAATATTTGCAGTGGAATACAAAGTCTGTGCTGAATTGCGAGTGCCCCCTTAATGGATACTAGTACTGGATTGTTAAAGCTGCGAGTTGTTGCTTGGATTTGAAAGTGGGCGAGGGAAACGAGGCAAAGAGACTCAAGTGTTGGTTCAACGAAGCGAGAAGGGCGACGACAACTAGTTTTGTTTTCTATGGCAGTTTTGATGCTGTCTGGATTGTTTCTTAGGACCTCAGCTGTATACTAGTATACCGGATTGTGCGGTTGTGTGGTTGCTGGTCGCAAGGCAATATCTCCCTTCCAAATCTATCTGTAGTGGTGTCTGCTTGGCCTGAGATTCGCTACCAGTACGGTAGTTTGTAGATATCAGTTCAAAACAAGGTTAGTACTACTATTATCTACTACTAGTACTTATTATGGCAGCTGCTCGTAGAGTACGTCCCTTGTGATTCATTGATTCCCCTTTCTCAAAAATGGGGGTGCCAGTCATTATGTCGATGCCTCCATCCAGTAGTCAAATATCAACTAATCAACATGGAGCATTGTTTACCGCCGCATTTTTTTATTTTTATTTTGTACATCTGGAGATAGACTACGCACGGTATGAAGTAGAGATGTCACGTCATATCTCTTGGGTTGTCATGCAGTCATTTCTCTTTTGGATCGTTAGATTCGTTGTTCCATGACTTGTTGCGTGGTTGCCAGTCAGTGACAGCGGTCAAACTTGATGTCCACTGCATCCCCCCTCCTGGGCAGGGGTTCTCAAGGCAGAAACTGCATCTTCTTTGCTTTTTCCACAGCAGGTCTGGGAACGAGGCATGAGGCTTCCACAAATGTTGCACTTTGGGGCAATCCTAACTTTTGATCATGCACAATCAGGTTGATGTGTGTTGTCAGCAACTGGAGACTTTTTGTGTCAGATTTGTTGTTCATGCTCTGATGCATCCATCACTTTTTCTTCCTAAGTTGCAAACATTGAAACATCACCACCATGACCATTTGTCAGTCAGCAAACCAATTCATTTGTGTTGTCAATGGATGTTCTACCTGACAAGTTAGACAGTTAACTAGCAGCGAGTGATCACGAACACTTGCAATGACAATTTCAGTGCCAATGAGTTCACGCAGACTAATTCTACAAAACCATGCATTGCAATTTTCTTCAGAAAGTGACAGACTTTTAATTCCTAAGACGCTAACAACTGTTCAGGATGATGGTTGCCACATCTGGAGAAAAACATTGCAACGCAGAAAGCAAACCACTCTGCATCTCAAATGACTAATTTGCTAATGAGTTTGATGATGTCAAGCTATCCATTTCATAGCTCTTACATCACCAATGTAACCATTTGGTCTATGCTATTACTATAGCTAACATTCCCTACTAGCAGGTACACATGGAGAGCCAACAAAGCAGCATAGGGTTTAAATCTATTGGAGCAACTGTGGCACCTGGGTTGGGTCTTTCATGTCTTGTGAGCAACTGTGCTACTGTGGCAAAAAATGACAGAGTCCCCCTCACTCGAGCTTCCTCTTTATCCTCGTCCTTCATCAACCACCACGATGAGGAACCAGTCCGCTCCCTTCTTCTATCTACTACTAGCTAATAGCAACGTATTTATAAGACTTACCGATAAGAACTCATCATCATGACATCTCATAACAATAGTGAGAAGAATGATACGACAAATACAGCAGAAACAAACTCCTTGTTTCGACACAAATTGCCGCCCAATCGATTGGGCCAGTGCCATTCCAGTTTCCAATCGTTTGAGAATGCGGTTGCCTCCCCCCAGAAACAAAAAGAATTTACATTAGTGGTGGTTACGGCAGTTCCTTGTCGTATTTTATTGGGCAAGAAACATCGTGGATTTGGTCGGGGCATGTACAATTCGTTTGGTGGAAAATTTGATTCGCCGCAAGAAACGCCCGCCCAATGTGCGTGTCGAGAATTGTACGAAGAAAGTCGTCTCGAAATTTCGGTACCGCAAATGGAAGCTTCCAAAATTGGAATTCAATATTATACGTTTGACAACGATCCCATACAAATGGTGATGCATGTCTTTCATATTCACATGGCCACGGAAGAAGAATTTCAACGACAATCTCCCAAAATTCAAGGCTGTGACGAAATTACACCCGAATGGTTTGACGATTGGCATGACATTCCACTCGATAACATGTTTGCCGATGATTCTCATTGGCTCACAGCTTTGTTGTCCTCCATGACACCATCCTCCACAACCTCACCCATCTCAACCTCACCGTTACAAATCCATGGACACTATCATTTTCAAGAGAATTGTCAAGAGACGAATACCATTTTACAGTATTACATGAAGGTTCAACCGCGATCAAAACCTCCATCTTTTTCATTGGAAAAACGATTGTTCCATGCGCTCCATAGCAACAAGACAACTACTCCTAGTATCAAAGAATTCAAGGAATCCTGGGCATTCTTCCATACTGTCAAGAAGACCTTGTTTTCTAGCAAAAAAACAAGGCAACCCTTGGACATTGTCTTGGATGTGGCAGGGGGTCATGGTGCTTTGGCAGCTCTGTTTCTGATTACCACAACCGCCACTCGTGCGGTGGTCATTGATCCGGCAGCAGATCTTCATGCACAAAATCAAAATGGTGTGGAAAAGGCGTGGAAGGAATCCTTTTATCCTCAGAAACAATTACTGTGGAGATCGGAATGTTTGCGAACGGGATTACCAGTTGCCTTGCAAGAAGCTTTGACCATGACAACCTCACCGGAGCGGATCCTTGTTGTGGCATGTCATGCCTGCCAACACTTGTCGGAAGAAACGCTGGAAATCGCTTGTCAACAGGGGGTTCATGTCGCCGTCATGCCGTGTTGTCAAAAGGATTTGTCCCCTGGATCGTCCTGGAAAACTACTTGTCAAGCATTGCAAATTCCACTGGCCACTACCATGGACTTGCTCTTGAGCGGCAAAGTCATGGGAAAATATGCTCAACCACAACAGCACACACAGCAACAACAACCATATTACTATGATGTTCGAATGAAATGTATAGATCCTTCCATTACACCCCAAAATCGCATCATTTTGTGCCGGGCAATTCACGGCATTCATCAGGAGGAAGAAACACAAAATCAAAAACTTGACAGAGCTCATGCCAAATTGGAACTGGCCTACCGCAGGGCTCATTCGAATGCTACTGCCACTACCACTGTTGCCACCGCTCATCAGGACGACGACAAGAACAACACCAGCAACCGTCGCCAGGATCAACAGAGCTATATCCACGACAAGGCTCCATCATCCCACCCAACTTTTTATAATTCTCCTCCTATACCAGCATCATCCCCATCCTCCTATTTGGCCATTGGTTTTATTGTGGGTGCCGTTTTCTCTGCCGCCACCATTTCCTGCTTTTCGAGACGATAAGGAACAATACACAGCAAATCCATAATAATTATTGTATTTCTCTGTACAGTAGGAGCTGAAAGTAGAACATCTTTTTCTTTTTCCATTGGTTTAGCTCCTATGGTCTGCGATACTACTAGGATAGTTATACTAACACTGCAAGGATGGGCCTTTCGTTTTGCCTCTCCGAACAAGGCAGCGTGATGAAAATAACGTGGGAACACCAGCCAGTCAACCTGTAGGGTCGGAGGAAGCCATGTATAGGCGCAGGGATCCGCCGCCTCTTCACGACTGTCGACAATGAAAATGAAGCAGCGGTCAACGCATGTTGCAACATTCGAGGAAGTGACAACTCATGTAGGCAAAAGATGTGTATTTGCCAGTTGTAGTTTGAATCCAATGTATTGATTCGTCATCAGACGGCTGCCTACATTCACTGGAAACCACTTTTTGTTCCATCTCTTGAAGTCATGTGAATCTACGCAACTAGAAATATTACAGTGTAGCTTTCGATGGAGCGACAAGGCGCGATGTTCGGTCGGGGTGCGGTCCCAACCCATCCAACTGTACATCGGGACGGGGCGTATTCCTTTCCCAGATCATCCGGACGATGTCTGTGCTATGCCCGTCAACGTTCTGTTATCCAACAATCCATCAGAATGCAGCCTTTCCTTTCCAAGTCATGATCTCGTGCAGGACGCGGGGTGGACTGTAACCGGGAGGTAGAGGGTATGGCAGCATACTCACTCATTCCAAGCTTTGCCTCCACACAAACTACCTCGCTCATCGTCGTCCACAGGCTACGTCTTACTGTCCTGTAAACCCCACGCTGATCTCAACGCCGAGCGATTACAACTCATAACAAGCACAAGTCGAGAGAGGGCAGCTGACTTTGTTTCGGTCAATGTACAAAAAGGACAAATCATAATTGGTCGTCAAGAAACAAACTGGATCCGGTACGGTTCCCGAAAGGTCATTGTAATACAATTCCAGTAATTCGAGCTGTTGCAAAGACCCCAATTCCGAGGGAATGCCGCCCGAAAACAAATTTTCCGCCAAGCTGAGGCTCGTCAAACGGGTCAACAACCCCAGCTCGGAAGGGATTTCTAGCTCCAAGGCATTTTGGGATAGCCCCAGTTCCGTCAATTGTGTCAAGTTACCCCACATGTCAGACGGAAGTGATGATTCCAAACGATTGGTTCCCAATTGCAATTGTCTGAGTTGTGTGAGGAGTCCGAATTCCGAGGGGATGGCCGAGGTCAAATCATTGTTGGCCAGATTTAAAAAGGTCAAATCCGTCAAGAAACCAATTTCGGTAGGAATGGTGCCGGACAAGCTCAAGCCATATACATTCAGATGCGACAAACTCGTCAAATACATGAGGTCAAAAGGAATGGTGGTGGGATTGTTGGCGTTGCTATCCGCAGCCGTGAGGTGAATCCGCGTCGTGGACAATCCAAAGCGTTCTCCAAAAGCTTCCACAAAGGTCCGTTGTGTGGGTGCCATCGATAAAGTCGGCATTTGTGTGGGTGCCAAGGTCGGTGCCATGGTCGGCGATGAACTCGGCATTTGTGTGGGTACCATGGTGGGCGACAAAGTAGGCATTTGTGTGGATGGAACTTGTGTGGGAGTAGTAGTCTGTTGTGGCGACGGAGGCAAAGTGGCTGTAGAGGTTGTCGTTTGGTTTTGCAAAGAACTCGAGGAGTTGTTGGAATTCTCTTTTTCTGCTCCACAAGATCCTCCCAGGCCACAAGCAAGACCTGCGATAGTCGCCGCCCCCGCCAATAACAGGACTACGAAAATAGTGAGACAGAACCTGGTTCTCTTCGAATCCAAGAAGGGTATGTAATGTTTTGGTTGTTGTGCTTCATCCTCGTCGGCTTCATTGTCAAGATGCGATTCTTTCATTAGTTCTTCTTTCACTGCTACTGAGGACTTTGGAGGAGATTCCTCTGGCGGCGACGCAGGAGTATCGATCGTCATGGTGGTGGTGAAGAAGGAGGGTTCTTGGAACGACGACGAACTAGAACTTTTTCGAAAATGAAGGCTTCTCAAATCTCAATGAATGAATCAGCGAGTGTTGGAGTTCACTAATCTTGACTACTGAATTTTCTCCTCGCTGACTGAATAACAATTGACTGAGTCAAATAATAAGTAAGCTAGACTATCTCCTGGTTCGAGATTTTGGAGGCTGGGCGAGGAGAGGGCTGAACAATACACAAACAATATTATTATAATTATATATCAAGCAACCCCAAGCAGCGGCGGAAGAGTCAATTGAATGATCTTTTGCATGATGTACGATAGGATTGATGTAACTCAAACCCTAAGATTACACGCCGAAGATGACGACCTTGCACGGTGCCAACCGTTCCTTTCACGGTTCACCAAACTTGCATGTCTGGCTCTAGGTAGGTAGCTCTTCTTGTTACTTCTCTACGAGCGTCCCAACTAACAACTAGGACGCTATTATCTATTATTAGCAGCTCTACTACTGGCTCCATTTGTGTGTGGAAAATGAAAAAAATGTTGCAAATTGAATTCATCCAGGAATGAATGAGCGGCAGCCACAGCATATATTATTAGGTTTTGCAGAAGCAAAAAATGATTATCTCATCCGCTTCACCGTAGTGCGTGAGTTTTTTCCTTCCTTATTTCGACAGGATTCATAAGAGCTTCGCGTATTGTATTATACCATCAAAGACACAGTGTTGTTTGCTGGAACAACCCTCGGCTAGTAGAAAGAAGGGCCCACCCACCACGGAATGTATTGTATTGCTTGCAAATTAAAACTCGTTGTAGATTGATTGTTTGGTCTGTAACATTCACCACCACTAGTCCTACTACAGCTCGCCGCATTGGACAATTTTGAGAGGTAACCTAGGCTTGTCCCCATGGACTGGAACTGCCTCACACTTTCGGACTGTCAACATACTGGGAGCATCGAGGACTCGACCAAACACAACATGTTTTCTGGATTGACGAAAGAAGAACAACGGTGGTCAAAATTAGACGCCATAATAATCTGTCACACTTTCGTCGATACGCACTTCTCGGCGTCATCGCAACGAATTCATCCGACATCATCAGGTCATAAAAAGACTTACCCATCCAACCAGTCGGCCTTGGCACAAGTGATGAAAAATTGGCACCCACTGTATTCCAACCGAGTAGCATTCGATTGATGAAAGGAACGGTAAGAGACCAGAATCAAAATGCAACCAAGAGAAATGAGAATGCTGTACCATCATGCATACATTCCTATATGCAGATATAAATAACTATCCTCTGCTTTTCAACGAAACGAGTAGTACGTACTTTGTATTGGGACCCGAATTGGCCGAACTCAACATGCCTGGTTTGTCATGTTGGTGGGCCGTCAAATTTTCGTCGGCATAGGTGGCGGTACCGTAAATGGACTTGGAACCAGTTCCATCGTTGTGGATGAAATCTCCCCCCTGAATCATAAATCCCTTGATCACCCTGTGAAAGGAACATCCCTTGTAGCCAATCGGCTGAGCATTTTCCAGATGCTCGCCAGTGCAAAAGGCCTTGAAATTGGCCGTCGTTTTGGGGCACTGTGGAAAAAATTATAGAAAGACATAAATTGAGTGAGCAAAATAAAAGTAATCCTAGAAATCTTCAGAATAAAAATAAACCACCAAAACAAAAATCATCCTGTTCAGAGAATTGTACATGAACACGTGCACTTTGCACTGAACTCACGTCTTTGACAAACAATTCCAATTTGATTCTGCCGAGCTCACTCATATTATCTCCTTCACCCAGAGCGACATCCAAAAAACAAACCGCATTTCCACGTTCAATCGCGGCCATGACGGCCGGATCAGGGCCACCGCCTTCCACAGCCGATGATGATTGCATGATAATTATTGGTAAGGATAATTTTTGGGATACAAAGGGGAACTGGCAATACTTTGGCTGGTTCTGGTCGAAGAGTAGGCTTTTTTTTTAGATTCGAGTCAGTTGGTTGTCAAGATACAGTACACGTCTCGCTTGACTTGATTTTTTGCAGTGCTTCAGTTTGGACCCCGCTTTTTTCACTTGGCAACACAACGAGGCGATTTTACGAATGTATCAATCTATCAAGCTAGCACCGAAACTCGATGGGATGAATCAATGCTTCAACCTAACACAACAGTACCAGTACGTTGTACTAGCTAGAGTGTGTTGTCGGATGAGTGAATGGATACTGTACTGTGTTGTCACATCCTTTGGTGGTGTTGGTTGGAGCACAAAACAATAATGTTCATAGACTTGGCAGCGATAAGGATAAGAACGCAAGTTTAACTTTATCCTTATTTTATCTGAGGGTCTGGCAATGAGAGGTCTATTTGTAGACTGGGACCAAACTTCGTAAATTCGCCGCCCCCGAACAAATTCGCAGAATTTTGAAGTACAGCCGGCAGTACTGTGAACGACGTGGGTTTGCGAAGCTTTGAAATTCATAAAAAAAGGAAGTTTTTGTATAAGAAAAATGTACTTTATTGTTAGAGAAATAGAGACGGTAAAGAAAAGTGCTCATATAGAAGACGTTTCATAAAGGTTCTCAAATAATTATTGGTTGTTCCTTGCGGACAATTTAGAGGAGGTTCATGCAGCTTTCAGTTGCTACTCCGAGTACCGGGTTGCCTGTTAGTCCTGTATTAAGGCGAGTCCTGTATTAGACCTCTAGGTTTCAGAGCGGGATTTGGATATTCGTGTTGGTACCACGCACGAATTCTCACCATTGTCAGCAATACGGCACGATAATGCGTTGTCGGAGTAGTCTAGTACATCGATTTTCGCGGAATGCAGTGCAAGATCAAAAAAACTGTTGATTGTTACGAACAAAAAAATCGGAGTTGTCCCACAAACGCACAAATACAGTTTAAAAGCACCCTTCTCATCAACACTTTAGCTTATAATTTCTAGAGAATCATCCGTAACACAACAGTTAGGTGATTTAATAACCAGCAAAACATACAGTAACAAACAAACGTTGCTTATAATACTTTGACTTGTCTCTGCAATAGACACATTTCCTCTCAACTATCCAATAATACAGTAACAGCTTCACAACGAACCTTCTCATCAAAATGAATCCCATGGACGACACCACCATCTTTAGCGAACTCGACAAGGCATGTCAAGGCGATTTGCTCCGGCAGGCACTACCAGCATGCCAACCCCAAGAGGGAAGCCCTGCGAACACCTTTACGCATTCCGAGCTAGAAGAGTTGCAAGCCCAATTGCCCAACATGCAAATTGGAGGACTTATCACAAAGCACAAGAAACAAGAACACAGCAAGACCGATTTTGATATTTGTCACCAAGCATGGCCGTCGGCGCCGCCGCAAGGAGGCGATGACGAGGCCCCACCTCAAGGAGGAGATGCCGAAGATGCCATCATCTCCATGGCAGACTTTATGCCTTGTCCTCAAGGAGGCGACGATGAGGCGGCGTGTCCTCAAGAGTGTCCTCAAGAAACGCCTTTGAATTGGCATGGTGCTCCGGACTTTTCCTTGAAACCGGTTCATATGCCGCGAGCCTTTCGTGCCAAAGTACGAACGGGGGAATTCCAGAGTCCTACCAACGCGGTCTGTCCTGGGTTCTTGCAATGCAATCTCGTCGTTCTTCCCGCGGGTCCACTGGCCTTTGATTTCTTGTTGTTTTGTCAACGAAATCCCAAATCATGTCCCTTGATTGAGGTTGTGGACAATGGCTTTTCTCCGATTGGAGTGGCCGAAGGCGCCGATTTGCGAACGGATGTTCCAATGTACTCGATTTACCAAGATGGAAAGTTCGTCAAAGATGTGGTGGACGCGACGGAATACTGGCCGGAGAATGCCATTGCCTTTTTGATTGGGTGCAGTTTCTCTTACGATGGTGCCCTCATGGACGCGGGCATTCCTTTGCGGAGTGCCGAACAAGGAAAGAACGTGCCCATGTACAAGACCAATCTCAAGTGCCGATCGGCGGGGAAGCTTCAGGGCAATGTCGTGGCCAGTATGAAACCCATTCCCGCTTTGAAGATTAGCAAACACGTCGAGATTACCTCCAAGTACACCCATGCTCATGGAGGGCCCGTGTGTATTGGTCGTCCCGATGTGATTGGCATTGCCGATATGGACAAGCCCGAATGGGGAGATGCGGTGGACATGCGACCCGATGAGGTTCCGGTCTTTCATGCGTGTGGCGTCACACCCCAGAGTGTCCTCATGGACAGCAAAGTTCCCTTTGCCATTACCCACAAGGCTGGCTACATGTTTGTCACGGACATGCCGTCGGATATGGGATGTTAAATCCACCATGCTACACACAACGTCTTACGATTAGAAGGTTTTTACTAGAAACATATGCATGACATGACGGAAAGTGTTTTTTAAATGGTCGCGTTACAATACTGACCGATACTTTCATACCATTAAAGATTTATTAATACAATGCATATTCCATTCATTTATTTGTCGCTCTTATCGTACTTAACTAACCTTAGAAGAAGAATTGTTCACAGCCAAGACTTCCTTTGCTGTTTCCGTCTCGACCGGACACACTAGAGTCTGGAAAGGAATGCTCAGCATTACCCTTGCACATTCGTCTTCCGTTGAAGGGTGATTCAGATCACGAGAGAAGTTGCAGGTGGCTTCGATGGTGTGATGATGATGCAGGCCTGTAGCTACATTTCTCTTCAATTTTGATGTTTCCGTGAAAATATATATGTATGCCATCCAGAAAGAAACAGGAACAGAAAAGTTAACGACCAGGAAAGAGTAAAATTAGCTGGCAAGTCCAATACAGTAAGAAAAAAGGTAGATCAGCCGCGGCACAAGGAAGGGGAAAGGTGGCCCCGAAAGCAACAGTTCTGCTACACACATTTAGTGGTGAGGATACAGCTGGTACTAGTATTGGCGATCTGCCCATGAAGAATGATAACACACAAGAATGTGTAACACAAAAATTGGAAGTGGAAAGCAGGTGGTGTATCTATGAATGGCTTTTAAAAAAAAAGAACTAGATGATGAATGAAAAAGATGAAACCTTACCAAGTATATTTTATTTGAAGCTGGAGGAATGAATCAAGAATGAAGTCATGGGATGACTAAAACCAAAACCAATGTAGACAAGCTGTGGGAGCCCATGCTTGTGTGCAACATGCTGTCACAAGGGAATGAAAAAGGGAGTCATGCAACACTTGCACGTCAGTGTCTCAAGACCAAGTGTGTCAGGTGATTAATGTACTAGTAGGAACAATCATTAAAAAGATTGATTTTGAGCAACATGTTGTCAAGCTGTGTTTGCAAGTCTTAATCCAACCAAGGTTGCTGGGATCCAGCTTTCAATTAAATTTAACGTGACTGCACAAGCTAAGGGGATCTTAATTTGATCTAATTAATTAATTAACTCAAAGATTAGTTTCGGTTTAAATGAGCGCTATGCTACGATTCCCTCCACTGACCCGTAGGGTC
>ENA-ORBV01008962-ORBV01008962.1-microbial-mat-metagenome-genome-assembly--contig:-NODE-8962-length-16629-cov-6.526704_pt1 | contig 16629 bp, 13 predicted proteins | sample MGYA00237777_ERZ505514 | MGnify/ENA primary metagenome ERZ505514 (study PRJEB26160, sample SAMN06269048) | microbial mat metagenome | isolation source: Oligotrophic lake microbial mat | place... | reverse complement strand
CGTCCGCTGGGTTCGCGCAGGGCGTTGTGAAAACCAAAATCCGAGGGAGAGAGACAGCGTTCAGATCGCGGGAGCACGGCTTCGCGTTCAGTGCGGAGTGGCCATTCGGTCATGATGTTGGCGCGCACGCTTTGCCAGACCTCGGCGATATCCTTGCGGGCAAACAGATCGGCGGCGAAATCCAGATCGTCGTTCAACATGATTTGGGCCAGACGCTCGATGCGGCGTTGGGTGGCCGCCAGATGTTCGGCAATGGAGAAGCAGGCCTCGGAAGCGGCGGGCAGTTCGCGGGCGGCGGGGCTGCTCCGGTCTGTGTTGGCGATGAGATAAAACTGGGCGGCTTGGTCGATGCTTTCATTGTCAATCTCGGGCAGCGTGAGTGGCCGGCCTGCTACGAACTCCAGCAGGGCACTGTGGGTCGCGGGGACGCAGGCAAAGAGATGCGGTGCCAGGGTGCAACCGGAGCGTTCGAGGTGGCGCAAGAAGGCGATCTCGTGGGCCAGGCGATCACGCGGGTCCTCCGGGTGATGGAAATATATTTTCAGCAGATGCAGGCCGGCGGAACTATCGAGGCGGAAGACCCGGTTGTTGCGGCCGCCGGTGAGTGGAGACAGGGAGAATGAATCGCTGTCGAATTCGGCGAGGTCGAGCAGATGGGCGGCGCAGTCTTCAGTTTCGGTGAGCAGGGGGGCATTCATGCGGCAACGGGGGTGAAAGTTTCCGCCTTGATCGCAGCCCAAGTACAGGCGTGTTTCCATTCGGGGTGGTGGGGATGACTTTGATCCGGGTCGAAGAGGATTCTGGTTGCGCGGGAAGGGAAGCCAGAGTCGGCCAGAACTTCAGGCAGATCGTCGATGAAAACGTCGCAACCCCACCGGGCGATCGCTTGGATCTTCTCGGCACGGGTATCGTGAAATTCCACATCGGTGGGGGTGAGGCCCGCGCCGGAAGAGGAAAACCAGCCTTGGGTTTCTAGCCAGGCGAGTGCAGCGGCACGCAGATCGTACGGTTCGCCCAAGGCGGGACGACAGCTCTTGTGGCTAAGGATGCAGATGGGAATTTGCGCAGTGCGGCAGTGCTGGAAGAAATTCATCACGCCGTCGAAGGGTTGGGCGTATTCGAGCAGCGGACCGTAAGCTTCGGCCTGGAGTCGCGTCCAGGCGTCTTCGCCATGGCGTTTTTGGATGTAGTGTTTGACGGCGGTTTTTCGGGCGGGCACGTGCGGCGATATCAAGCCATGCCCCAGCGCGGCGAAGTGGAAGACGGCGTCGTAGCTGATGATGGTGTTGTCGAGATCGATGCCGATGCGCATGGCGGGGTGGGGTTGAAAATCAGTACGCAGGAGTGAGGGTGGCCTGGACCGCCTGCGCGATCGCTGCGGGAGTGAGGCCGTAAGCCTGGCGGGCATGCTCCTGCTCGCCGGGGTGGTGGAGAAAATGATCACCGGTGCCAAAACGAAGCAGGCGCGCTTTGGGCGGGAGTTCGCGGTCAACCAGCCATTCGGCGACGGCGGAACCGAAGCCGCCGATCAAGCCGTGCTCTTCCAGCGTGACGACGGTTTCGCATTCTGCGAAAACTCGGGCGAGCGTGGCGGTGTCGAGGGGTTTGACGCTGGCGCAGCTATAGACGGTGGGAGTGATGCCATGGGCGGCCAGCAAATCGGCGGTGGCGAGAGCGGAAGGCAGCATGTTGCCGGTAGAAAGCAGCGCGACTTCTGCGCCAGTGCGAACTTGCCGCCAGGTGCCGAAGGTAAAACCGGGTGGCTCGGCGCAGAGCACGGGCTCGCCCTTTTTTCCAATGCGAATGTAAGTCGCGCCCTCACCTGCGAAGGCGGTGCGCAGGCACGAGCGCAACTCCATCGAGTCGGATGGCGCGAGCACGCGCATGCCGGGCAACGAGCGCAGCAACGCCATGTCTTCGAGCGAGTGATGCGTGGCGCCGAGTCCGGCGTACGAAAGTCCGGAGCCGGTGCCGACAATCATCACGGGCATTTGGTGGTAGCAAATATCCACGCGGATCTGCTCGAAGCAGCGCGCGGTGATGAAAGGTGTGATCGTGTAGCAGACCGGGCGTAGGCCGCAGCTCGCGAGACCGGCGGCGAGGCTGATCATGTTGGCCTCGGCGACGCCGCAGTTGTAGAAGCGGGTCGGATGCATTGCCTTGAATTTGTCGAACAGCCGGTTGCCAATATCGGCGCTGAGCATGACCAACCGCGGATCGGCGGAGCCCAGTCGGGTGATTTCTTCGGCGAAGGCGTTTCTCATGGCAGGGCGAGTTCGAGCCGGGCTTGTTCGACTTCGTCGCTGGTGGGCGAACGATAGTGCCAGTTGTTATCGTCCTCGATGAAGGACGCGCCTTTGCCTTTCACGGTGTGGGCGACGATGGCGAGAGGGACATGGGCGGGTCGTGGAGCGTGGAGCGCCTCGGTAATTTCAGTGAGGTTGTGGCCGTCGACTTCGCGCGTGATCCAACCAAAGGCTTCCCATTTCGCTTTCAACGACTCCATCGCCATCACTTCATTGCTGCGACCGGTGGCCTGCCATTTGTTGAAATCGACGAGAGCGGTGAGGTTGCCGAGTTGGAGACGCGGGGCGAGCATCGCGCCTTCCCAGACGGAGCCTTCCTGACATTCGCCGTCGCTCATGACGACGTAGACGTTGTAAGGTTTTTCTTGAATGTGGCTGGCGAGCGCCATGCCGATGCCGACGCCGAGACCGTGGCCGAGGGAGCCGGTGGCCCATTCCACGCCGGGCACGCAGTGCGGCGAGGGTTGCTCGGGCAGACGGGAGCCTTCTTCGTTGTAGTGCTGAAGTTCTTCGACGGGAAAAAAACCGTGGCGCGCCAGAATGGTGTAGAGTGCGCTGACGGCGTGGCCTTTGCTGAACACGAGTCGGTCGCGCAGGGGATCGTCCGGCTGTTGCGGATTAATGTTCAGTCGCGTGCCGTAGAGGGCGACGAGCAAATCGACGCAAGACAACGCGCCGCCGAGATGCGCGCTTTGGGCGCGATGCGACATCGAGATCAGTTGCAAGCGCACTTCCCGCGAGAGCAGTTGGAGGTGGGCGAGATCGACGGAGTTGAGCGGGTAAGGATTCACTTGAGCCGAATTTCCTGCATGCGCTTGATGTTGTAATAACGGGAGTCGGTCATCGGATTCGGCACGGCGCCCTTGGTGAAGGCGGCTTTGAGTTCGCGTACGGCGTCCTCGATCGTGTGGCGTGGTACGTAGCCGAGCTCGCGTTTGATTTTGTCGGAAGAGATGTGGTACGAACGATTATCGTTCGAGGGAGTGGCTTCGATCGCGACATTGTTACCGACCACGTTGCGCACGACTTCAGCAATCGCGGAGATGGAGAGGTTTTGGTAACCCGCATTGTAGATCTTGCCGTCGATCTCCGTATCCGGCCAGGCGAGGCTCTTGATGTAGAGTTCGGCGCAATCGCGCACATGGAAATTGGGCCGGAGCTGTCCGCCGCCGAAGACGGTGATCTTGCCTTTGTTGACGGCGTGATTGGTCAGGATGTTGACGGAAAGATCGAGCCGGAGACGCGGCGAATAGCCGCAGACAGTGGCGGGGCGCAGAGTCAGGACAGTGAAACCGGGCGAGCGGCGCTTCATCAGTTCGTCTTCGCACATCGCCTTGTACTTGGAGTAATCGGTGAGCGGCTTGAGCTCGAGTTCTTCGGTGACGTTCAGTTCCTCACGGATGCCGTAAACGCTGGAAGAGGAGGCATAGATGAAACGTTTCACGCCGCTGTCCTTTGCGATATCGACCAGGGGCATGAACGCATCGTAGTTGATCGAGCGGGCCAGTGCGGCATCGAGCTCGAAACTGGGATCATTGGAAATGCAGGCGAGGTGGATGACCGCGTCGCAGCCGGCGAGGGCGCGCTTGAGCAAGGCCTGATCGCGGAGATCGCCTCGGAAAAGTTCGAGGTTGGCATGGTCCTTTACCTCGTCGAGGACCTCTTCGCCATAGATGAACAGGTCGAGCACGCGGACGTGGTAACCTTCCTTGAGCAGAAGCGGTGTCAGCACGGAGCCAACGTAGCCGGCGCCACCGGTGACGAGAACAGTTTTGATTTTAGGATTCACGGGAGAAAAATGAGATGGGATTTAACTTAGATACTTGAACCAGTCCTGCGTGGCGGTTGCGATGGTCTCGCGGTTCCAGAGTGGCGCGTCGCGCCAGTCATCGATCACGGCCAGCATGTTTTTCACGCCGACCTCGAGCGTCACCGTGGGTTTCCAGCCGATGCGTGCTTGGATTTTAGTCGTGTCGGCGAAAGTGCTGTCGGGTTCGCCCGGGCGCTTGGGGACAAAGGTGACGGGGCCGCCCAGTAGTTCGACGAGGCGGTTGATGCTGTAGGTGTGGCCCGAGCCGATGTTCATGATTTCACCACCGAGGCCGGACTCGGCGGCCTTCACGAAGGCGGCGGCGACATCGGTGACATAGGTGAAATCGCGGGTCTGCCGGCCATCGCCAACGACGGTGTAAGGTTGTTGGGCGAGTTTCTGTTTCAGAAAAACGCCAAAGACCGCGCCGTAAGCGCCGGTGGTGCGGCTGCGCGGGCCATAGACATTGAACATGCGGAGAGAGATCGCCGAGATTTTGTACACGAGCGACCAGTGCATCACGAGTTGCTCGCCGAGAAACTTGGTCAGCCCGTACGGATGGCGCGGCACGCAGGGAAAAGTTTCCGGCGTGGGCACGACATCGGCGATGCCGTAGCAGGTGGAACTCGCGGCATAGAGGAATTGACGCGCTCCGACAGCGCGGGCGACTTCCAGCAGGCGGAACGTGCCCTCGACGTTGACGCGGAAATAATCCTCGGGGTTTTGGATCGAAGGAATGAGGTCGGCGCGACCGGCGAGATGGAAAACCCAGTCGACTTTTTTGCCGACCAGGTCGGCGGCCTTCAATTCAGTGACGCTTTTAAAGAGCAGGGAAAATTGCGGCGAAGTGCGGGCGCCATGCAGGTTGGATTCGCGGCCGGTGGAAAAATCGTCGATCCCGAGCACCTCGTGGCCAGCGGCCAGCAAGCGGTCACAGAGATGACTGCCGATAAATCCAGCGGCGCCGGTAACGATGCATTTCATGGGCAAAGAAAGAGGTGGGGGTGAAAGGGATTTTTAAAAGGCGAGCATCGACATGCCGCCTTTGAGCAGACGGGCTTTTTTGATGGAGTCGGCATTGCCAACGATTTTGACGGCTTGCGCGCCGGCGAGCTGACCCATGAATGTCGCGACATTGAGCGGCACGCGGTAGGCGGCGGCGAGAGAGGCGACGGCGCAAAACGCATCGCCCGCCCCGAGTGCATCGACGATGGTGCGTTCCAGTGGCGGACAGGACGTGATGTCCTTCACGCAATTGCGGCCGAGGGTTTCGTGGGCTCCGCGGGTCAGCCAAGCATAGCTGCTGCCGAGATGGGTGGCGAGGCGGGTGAGTTCGCGGCCATAATCGAGTTCGCGGCGGCCGGCGGCGAGGCAGATTTCGGTTTGATCGAGCGTGAAGGCATCGGCCCGGCGATAGCGGCGGTTGATGATATTGAAACCGTGATTATTGCTGTTTGTCTGACAATTCACGGAGAGGAAACACCGTTTTTCCTGCACGTAGTTGCGCACGGAGTCTTCCATCACGCCGTGTCCGAAATCCATGACAAGGATCAGGTCGTAGTGGGCGATGTTGCCGGCGATGCGTTCGAGTAGTTCGTTTTGCAGCGGTTCGTGGGGCGCGCGTTTGTTGATGAAGTTGACGGAGAAAAGTTTGGTCAGCTCCTTGCCCTCGGTGCGGGGTTCGACAAAGCGTTGCTTCACCACGGTCGTGAAATCGGGTGAGCGCACGATCTCCGCGGCGTCCGGGGCGATGAAATTGGCGAGGGTGCTTTCCAGCCACGGTTCTGTGCCGGTGAGACCGATGAGCTTTACGTTGGTTGTGAATTCGCGGAGGTGCCGGTAAACGGCGAGCGCGCCGCCGGCCTGCATGTCATCCTCCACGTAGCGGCCGGACAGGATGCGATTCTTGGAGGTGAGACCCTGCACCTCGAGCGTGGTGTAGCGGTCAAAAATAATGTCTCCGATCACCAGTACGCGCAGCTGTTTGAATCCGTCCACGATATCGCGGAACTGATTGGGCGTGCACTCTCCTGCGACCATGCGGCAGAAATTTTTCACCTCGGGTGGATACGGATCGAAGTGTTCGTTCAACATCCGGGTCGAGCTGAAGACCATCGTGCCGACATAGCGCATCGCGCCGCCGAGCTGACGGACGGTTTCGACGTCATCCTGGATATTTCCCGTGACGTCATTGTTCTGTTTTTCGTATTCGCGGCCCTTGCAGTAGAAGTGCGGATGCACGCACTTTATCGCTTCGACGGCGGCCGGGAAAGGGACCACGATCACGTAGTCGATGCAGCCGAGGGCGGCGAGCCAGCGGGAGCGGAGCTGGTCGTTAAAGTAGGGGCGACCCGGACCCTTGTTGACGAATTTTTCTCCGGTAATGGTGACGACGAGAATATCGCCCAAGGCCTTTGCCTCCTCGAAATGAACGATGTGTCCGGGGTGGACCATGTCGAAAGTGCCGTGGCATTGGACGATCACCTGGCCTTGGTCGCGCAGTTTCGCGAGGATGGAGGGGGCGAGTTCAAATGGCAGTATCTTGGCGTGCGGCTGGTGCCGGCTCTTTTCCTTCAGGGGTGAGCGGGATTTGCCGGTAGATAAATCCAACGTGACCGGATGCATCGCCTTTGGTCCGGCCGCGACCGGACCAGTTTGATTTTCCGATTCCGCAGGGGACTGCTGCTCAAGAAGGGCGTTTTTTTCATTCATGGGAGAAAACTTAGCGGCCGTTTTTGGAGAGATATTGCATGGCCATGTGACCGACCATCATTTGCAGATCTTCGGAGACCTGCATGTCGTGGGCGGGAAAATAGATCGGGTGATCCGCCAGCTTCAGCGCGTGGCCACCGGTGAAACCGAGGATCGCGAAACTGGTGACGTTCAATTCGCGCGCGCGGACGAGGGCTTTGAGGATGTTGGGGGAATTGCCACTGCCGGAAAACGCGAGGAGGACATCGCCGGGTTGCGCGAGCACGGTGAGTTGCTGGGAATAAATATCCTCGTACGCGATGTCGTTGGCGAGGGCGGTCAGCACCGCGCCATTGGCGGGTAGGGCGGTGACGCGCAGGCCGTGGCCGGTGGTCTTATCGACACCGTAAAGAAAATCATTGGCGAGGTGGATGGCGTTGGCGGCGCTACCGCCATTGCCGCAGAGAAACAGTTGGCGGTTTTCCCGCCAGCAGCGCTGCAAGGTTTCGACGAGGAGCACGACGTCGCTCCAGTCGTGATTCTGCCAGACGGCATCGAGCGTGCGCGCGTACTTGGCGATGAAATCCGGAGTGGGGCTGGCGCGGGTGACGTGATCAGGGTGTGGCGAAAGGGGCGGCAGGCCGTACGCTTCTGGAGACGGCGTCGGGAAACCCAAATCGATCTTCTTGGGTGCGGCGGGGCTGGAGCGCAGGATCGCGTGGACGACGGTGTGGACGGTGGTGCGCCACGCCGCGACGAGATCGATTATCGGTTGAGCGATAGGCGGGGCAGTGGCGACCGGTTTGGTCGCCGACGTGATGGCAGGGGATGACATGACTCTGCCGATTAATGCAATGAGCAGGCCATGGTGCGTCGGGGTTGCGTAACTCAATCAGGATTAACTTAATAAACGGGATATATTTTGTCCGAATATTCTGATGCGTGCGGGCTGAGAAAAAAGATTCAGAAACGCGGAAAATTTTGCCGCCAAACGATAAAGCTGCGATGGGCGGCCGGCGCGACGCGGTTGATGCACCCGTAGGTTGCGAGTTGGCCTCGTTCTGCTGGCCAGCAGAATAGCGCGACAAGCGCGCTGCCTATCACGGATGTATCACGCTCCACCTCGATACAGTCCATTCGGGTTGTGCGCCGACGCTCTATCGCCGATGTGGATCAGCCTTCGCCGGGCTACGGCCCGACAAGAATCGGCGACCATCTCTCCCGCAGAAGGCGGCCCTGCGGCTCGATGTCGTACGTTTGCCGATCTCGCTCACGCCGCGGCTTGATTCGGGCGGGGCTTGGAAACGGTTTGGACGGCGGCGAATAGTTTTTGCCAGAGAATCTTTGCGCATTGTTCAGTGCGGAATTTTGGGGCGGCGGCGGTTGCTCTGGTTTGAAGCGCGGGCAGGTCGCGCAGCGTGGCGGCGACGGCTGCGGCCATCGCGGCGGGGGTCCACTTCTCGGCGGTGACGACCCCGAGATTGAATTCGCGGCCTTGGCGGGCGGGCACGGTGCCGGGTGATACGACGATCACCTTGCCCAGTGACGCCGCCTCGGTGAAAACGCCCGAGGAGCCGTGGCCGTAAAACGTGGGCGAGTAGGGGAGCAAAACGATATCGGCCTCGCCGAGGAGAGAAAAATATTCCGTGGGCGAGAGGACGCCGTTGACGATACGGACATCGTCTCCCGCCAGGCGGTCGAGGCGTTCGAGGGCGGGACCGAGTTGGCTGCTCAGGGCGGCTTCGCGGCTTTGCACTTGGATGACGAAGCGCGGGCGCGGCTGAAGTTTGGCGCAGTGCTCGATGATCTCGGGCAGAAAATGCAGGCCGCGCAACGGACTCGTGTGGCCCTGATAGACGATCGTGGGGCGGGCGGACGGGGCGCGGGTCGCGGAATCGGTGAGCAGCGCGGAGACATCCATCGGGTTGGGCAACTCGAGGACGGGCACGGCCATGATCTTCTGGTAAGCGAGGGCGAGTTCGCGGGTATCGGCGCAAATGATGGTGCGCGGCTGCACGGAATAAAGCGCGCGCGCGGCGTAGCGATAGTAGAGCGCGATCAGCTCCTTGTTGGCGCGCGCCTGCACGTAGTCCATCGCATGGTTCAGGTAGCGCAGCATGATCGCGACCGTGGGCCGCCGCTCGGGCGGCAGGCGGCCGAGCCACATGGCCACGGCGTGCATCTGATTCTGGAGGAGATTGGGAAAGTAAACCAGATCGTCGGAGGAGAAGCGCTCGGGGCTGATTTGCAGGAGATCGGCGAGGAAGGCCTGGTTGATGGTGTTGAAATTCTCGATGGCCCAGACCTGCGGGTCGCTCGCGGCTTCCTGAAAAATATCGTGGGAAAAAACCGGCTCGGGCGTCAGTCCTTCGCAGGTGACGGTGCAGCCGCGGCGGGCGTAGATCGTCACGGGCAGGCCGCGTTGCTGGAGCTCGCGGACGAGTTGGGCGTCGTGGTTCAGGTAGTGTCCGCCGGCGTTTTGCAGCTGGGGGTCGCAGAGGTGGACGTGGCGCATGGGTCAGAACCGGGGGCGGTTGATAGTCAAGAGTTGAGAGTTGAGAGTACGGAATCCGGGAAAACCAGCCGAAGGCCTTGCGAGAGCGGATTGCTCCTCACGGGATTGGTTCGGCTCTCTCGACTATCCGCTTTCGACTGCATGGATAACTCAGCGCTGCGAAAAAATAATCTGCGCACCGGGGGCGTTGACGCGCACGCGGACGGCGGGACGGGCCCCGAGGGCTTTGCGAATCGCCTCGTGGTAACGCGGCTCGGCGATGAAGAGGAGAAATCCACCTTGGCCGGCGCCGAGTAATTTGCCGCCTTTTGCGCCCGCGTTGAGTCCGGCTTGGTACCATTTGTCGATTTGCGGCAAGGTGACCGAGCCGGCTTTCTTTTTCAGTTCCCAGCCCGCGTGCATCAGTTCACCGAAGCGGGCGATGGGACGGTCGGAGGCGAGGTAATCGACGCCGAGATTGGCGAGATCGGACATCTGGCAGAGAATCTTGGATTTGTCGGCTGCGTTAGTCGGGCACTTCTGGCCGAGCACGGAAAAGCTGTCGCGTTGAATCTCGGTGTAAACGAGCAGCATGTGATCTTCGAGCGCTTGGATTCGTTCCGCAGTGAGCGGCACCTGCGTGGCGTGATAGCTGCCGTGTTTGCCAAAAGTGATGTGGCTGAAACCGCCGTGGGCCGCGATGATCTGGTCCTGCCAGCCGCCGGCTTCCTTGAGAATCACGCGTTCGATTTCAATCGCTTCATCGGCGAGGTCGCGGGCGGAGCGGAAGCGTCCGCAGTGGGCGTGCAGTGCCTGGAGCATGGCGACCACGAAGCTGGACGATGAACCGAGCCCGGTGCGCGCGGGCATATCCGCCATCACGTGCATCTCGAGGCCGGAGGTCAGGCCGAGTTTTTCCAGAGCGGCGCGGATGGCCGGATGTTGGATTTCCTCCGTGGTGTTGACGGCTTCGCTGCGGCGGTAGGCGAGGCGGATCTTGTGATCGAAGTATTCTTCCAGGAACGGCTGGACGGTGACGTAGGCGTAGCGGTTGATGGCGGTGCAGAGGACGGAACCGCCATGGTGTTGAAAATGATCGGGAAAATCGGAGCCGCCGCCGAGAAAACTGACGCGGATGGGCGCGCGGGAAATCACCATCGTGTCGCGGCCGGTGGTGGCAGAGGAAGCGGATGAAGCGGAAGGAGCGAAGGGCGATCCAGAGTGGCGCGGGAGAATATTTTTGGTGTGGGGTACGTGGCTGGTACGAACCACGGCGCGCTTGGGCCGGGAGGGGAGAGTTGCGGTAGGCATTGCTCAAGTAATCGGTACATCGTGGCGGAATTTTAGGACGAAGCGGAAAATATTTGTTAATCACCTTGGTTTGGTGTCGATAGCGAGGGGCACGGTGACTACTCCCAGTCATCGAATTTCTGCCCGCTATGAAGCATTTCCATTCTGGCGAAGCCGCCACCCCCGGCTCGGTGCCTGCGTTTTTTGCCGGCGCCCGATTTGTGCTGCGTGGATTGACCCCGTTCCTCCCATGATCTGCCGCGTCTGTGATTCCACCCGCCTCGATACCGCCGTTGATCTCGGGGTTCAACCGTGGGCCAACCATTTCCTCAAGCCCGCCGATGTCGGCCACGAACCCACCTATCCGTTGTGCGTGGTGCTCTGCGCGTCGTGCGGCACGGCCCAGCTCGATTACACGGTGCCCAAGGAAACGATGTTCACCGAACATACTTATCTCTCGGGCACGACCAAAACGCTCGGCGATCATTTTCGGAAAGTGGCCACCGAGGTGGATCAGCGCTATTTCGCGTCGCGCCCGAAAAAGGCCATGCTCGACATCGGCTCGAACGATGGCACGCAGCTCCGGCAATACCGCGAGCTCGGTTACGATATTCTCGGCGTGGAGCCGGCCGGTTTGCCCTCGGAACTGGCCAACCAGGCGGGGCTCACCACCAAGCGGGCGTTCTTCAACGTCGAGACGGCGCGGGAGATCGGCCGGAAATTCGAGGTGATCAACGCGTCCGGCGTGTTCTTTCATCTCGAGGAATTGCACTCCGTCACCGACGGCATCCGGCTCTGTCTCGCGGACGACGGCGTATTTGTCATCCAGTTTCTCTATATGAAACGCGTCGTGGAGAACGATGCCTTCGACCAGATTTACCACGAACATCTGCTCTATTATAATGTGCGGACGATCGACAAATTGTTGCGGCGTCACGGCCTCGCGTTGTTCGATGCGGAACTTTCGCCGATCCACGGCGGCTCCATCATCGCTCATGCCACGCACCTCGCCCGGGCCAAACCGACGGCGCGCCTCGAAGCGTTGGGTTTGGCGGAAGATGAGACGGGCGCGAATACTTTGCCGTGGTATCACGCGTTCCAGGAGCGGATCGCGAAAAACAAAACCGCAAACCTCGCCTACCTCCGCCAGTGTCGCACCGACGGCAAACGGGTTTACGGCCTCGGAGCCCCGGTGAAGGGCAACACGCTGTTGAATTATTATGGGATTCAACCCGACTTGATCGAATGCCTGACCGAGCGGAATACGCATCGGCGCGGCCTGATCGCTCCCGGCAGCCACATTCCGGTGAGCATCGAACAGGAACTGACGGAGCAGCCGGATGTTTATTACGTGCTCGCGTGGAATTTTAAGCAGGAAATCCTCGAGCGAAACCGCGATCTGATCGCGAGTGGTGTGGAATTTTATTTCCCCGTGAACCCGCGCGAAGTCTGACGCTATGAAAATATTTGTCACTGGCGGCGGCGGATTTCTCGGACGGCATTTGCAGGACGCTTTGAAAAAGGGCGGCCACACGGTCGTCGCTCCGAGTTCGCGCGAATGCAATTTGTTGCACGAAGGCGCGCTCGATCCGTGGAACCGCGAACGTTTCGACCGCATCTTCCATCTCGCTGCGTGGACGCAGGCCGGCGATTTCTGCCTGCGCCATCCGGGCGAGCAATGGGTGCGCAACCAGTGCCTCAATACTTCGGTGCTCGCGTGGTGGGCGGAATTTCAGCCGCAGGCGAAGCTCGTCAGCATGGGCACCAGTTGCGCGTATTCGCCGGAGCTGCCGTTGACGGAGGCGCATTACCTCGATGGTCAACCCATCGAGAGCCTGTTCACTTACGCGATGACGAAGCGGATGATGTTCGTCGGCCAGCGTTCGCTCGCTCAGCAATACGGCTTGAAACATCTGACGCTCGTGCCCTCGACGCTTTACGGGCCAGGTTACCATGCCGATGGACGCCAGCTACATTTTATTTTCGATCTCATCCGCAAGATTCTGCTCGGCCCGCAGGAAGGCGCGCCGGTGACGTTGTGGGGCGACGGTCATCAGCGGCGCGAGCTCATCCACGTCGGCGATTTTGTCCGCACGGCGCTGCAGCTCGCCGATCAGGTGGACAACGAGATCGTGAATCTCGGCAGTGGCACCGAGCACTCCATCCGGGATTTCGCCGGGTTGATCTGCGCCGAGGTCGGCTACGATCCGGCGGCGATCCAGTACGACACCAGCAAGTATGTCGGCGCGCGCTCGAAGTGCCTCTCGATTGAAAAGCTGCGCCGTTTGCTGCCGGCGTTTTCACCGACTCCGCTCGCTGAAGGATTGCCGCCGGTGATCGCCTGGGTGCGCGATACGCTGTTGAAGAAATCGGCGTGAGGGGGGCAGGGGGAATTCGCTACGTTCGTATTTTTTTGTAGGAGCCTGCAGTGGGTGGGCGTCGGAGGGGGGAGAATGTAGTCTCAGACATCCTGATCCCAAGGAATGAGAGTGAGCTCAACGGCGCCGCGATTTGGGATGAAATACAATTAACGCGGAGGGCGGTTTGCCGGGCGACCGGCCCGGACAAATGCCGGGCTGCCAGCCGGGCAGCAACGGCGCGGAGAGCGCGGAGCCTGACGTGAGGGAGAAGTGGCACGGGTCACAAGATTCACCGCGCGTGCCTCTGCCGAGGTGGAACCCGACCTCCGGGCGGGTTTGGCAACGTGAGCCAGCACTCAGCGCGCCCGGAGGTCGCGCTCCACCTCGATACCGTTCATCCGGTTGGTGCCGTGGCAGGCTCAGCTCGTTTCCTCGTTACCGCTCGCTCCACGGGCTGGGGTCAGGCTGTCTGAGCCTTGGCGAAGGCCGATGCGCCGGCCACGGCTATACGCTATAGGCCGCCGCAAGCAGCGGCCCTGCATTAAAGCGCTACTCGTTTGAATTGTGGGCCGGGTGCCCTCACCCGGCGAGGCATGGTTCCAGCGGGGTTCCTCCGTCGCCAAGGCTATGGCGGACAAGGTGGGCACCCCGCCCACAACAGAACGCTTGTTCCTGTTTTCGCAATCTTGCCGGCTACGATTTCTTGGTGCACCCATTTCGCCAGCACTCGCGCAGCGCGGTGCCGAAACGCGCGGCTTGGCCGGGGTGATCCATTAAAACTGAACGCTGCATGTCCGCGCGCAGATTTTGGCGCAGCGCGGTCAAGCGGGCGGCATCGGCGGCGAGTTGCGTGGCGGTCGCGAGATAGTCCTCCGGCGTGAGGGCGATTAATTCTGGATGCCCGACAGCTTGAAGCAAACTCGCGCCGACGCGGGCGGCGTGGCGATCGCCTTGCATCGTCACCACCGGCACGCCCATCCAGAGCGCTTCGCAGGTGGTGGTGGTGCCGTTGTAGGGAAAGGTGTCGAGGGCGATGTCGATTTGGGAATACGCGGTCAGATGTTCGGCCGTGGTGTTGGTGAAACCCGCTAGATCGACGCGTTCGGCGGGCAATCCGGCCGATTGCAGCCGGGTGCGAATCTGGGCGACGATGGCGGCATCGGCGAGGCCGGTTGATTTCAACAGCAGGCGTGAGCGGGGCGCATTCGTGAGCAGGCGCGACCACAGGCGCAGCATTTCATCAGTGACCTTGGAGAAATTATTAAATGAACCAAAGGTGACGTGACCGCGCGTGAGTGAAGGCGGAGGAGCCGGTGTGGGCGATGCTGTTGGCGCGGCGTAGGCCCATGCGGTCGGAGCGAAGCGCACGAGCTGCTCGGTGTGGAATGGATCAGCCTCGTCGACAGGATCGGTGAGGGCATCGACGAAACGGTAATCCATCGCGCGCAATCCGGTGGTGTTGGGATAACCGAGATAACTGATCTGCACCGGGGCGAGGCGACGGGCGAAAAGGGGCAGCAGGCTGAGCCCGGTGTGACCGCCCAGATCGACGGCGATATCCGGGGCATCGGCGCGGATGATCGGTTCGATTACGTTTTCCACCTGGCTGGGAAAATCGCGCCAGAGATCAGCGAGCGCACGGAAACGCGCGGTGACGGCATCGGGCCGCGCGCAGGTGCTGTAGATAATGATCTCGAATTGGCTGCGGTCGAGATGCTGGAGCAGCGGCTCCATGAAATACGCGACCGAGTGTTCGCGAAAATCGGCGGAGAAAAACGCCACGCGCAGCTTGCGTTCCGGTTCGCGCGAGTTCGGCAGCATCGGGACAACTGCGGTGGATTCCACCAGTTCGCCGAAGGCGCGATGTGCGGCGAACAATGAAGCAGGAGTTGAGTCCGTCAGATAATTGAGAGCGAAGAGCCGGTGGCTCTGGACGTCGAGTTGCCGGGGGTTGGCTGCGAGAATGATTTCATATTCACGCACCGCCTCGGGGACGCGGTGGCATTTCTGCAGCGTGACGGCGTAGCCGCGGCGGGCGGGCGCGTAGGCGGGATCGGCGGCGATGGCGCGGCGTTCGCATTCGAGCGCCTCGGCGGACTGATTTAAATTAGCAAGAGTTGCGCCATAACCGTGCCAAGCCTGCGCGGATTTCGGACCGAAGGTAACGGCCTGACGATGACATGTGACTGCTTCGTCGTAGCGGCCAGCGGTGCTGAGCAATGTGGCCAGTTGGTCCCAGATCGCGGGGTTCTTCGGTTCGAGGCGCACGGCGGCGCGCAGATTTTTTTCCGCGCCGGCCTGATCGCCCAGCGCCAGGCGGGCCACGCCGAGGCAGGTGGCGAGGGTGGCGGATTTCGGATTCAGGCGCAGAGCTTGCGCGTACAATTCGGCGGCCTCGGCGGGATTGCCTTGGAGGAGCGCGCAGTTGCCGCCGAGATGCCACGCGTCGAGCTGGCGCGGATCGAGCCGGCGGATTTGGCCGAAAATTATTGCGGCTTCCGATTGTTTTCCGGCCGTCTGCAAGGTGATGCCTGCTTGCAGGAGACGACGGAGTTCGACGGGTTTCATTGCGGGTGTAGACGCGGGCGAACAGCGGTGTTACGCGGGGTAGAGTTGGTTGACTAAAGTGAGGAAACGGAGGGCGGTGGGTGCCGGGGCGTAGTGGGTGAGGGCCCATTTTTTGCCGTTCGTGGCGATCTCGGCCCAGCGTGGTTCGAGCTCCATCAGTCGTGCTACCGTGCCTTTGGGGTCAGACAGATCGACGGGAATATAGTCTTCCCAGGCGCGCGGCATGACCGGTAGTTGAAAACCGTATTTCTCGCAATCCAACTGGAAAGTGAGGCAGCCAGCGGCCAAGGATTCCCAAAAACGCCAACTGTCCCAGCGGACGATGAGCGGGTCTTGCCGGAAGGTGAGTGGCCCATGGTTGGTCGGGTCGGTGGCGAAGTAACTGTTGCGGTTTAAATCGGAGACAAATTGGCCGCCGTAGGCCAGGCAACCGAGGGAGCGGGCGAGCCGGGGAAAATGATCGGCGGCGATGTGGTGATCGATTTGAAAGTGTTTTTCGAGATGGGGCAGCAGAACCAAGTCGAGAGCGGCACGTACACTTTGACCATGGGAGGGGCGGAAGTTTCGGAGCAACACGCGCTGGCGCTCGGCGAAAGGCGGCTCTGCGGATGCCGCTTTGATGCGCGGTTGACTGAGGCCGAAGACCCAGGGGAGGCGGTGACCTTTGATTTCCAGAAAACGATTTTCATGGGTGATCAGGCTCGGTACGTTGGGGGGCGTAAGGATGGCGGTATGAATATCGGCCATGCTGAGAATTATTTTATGCCGGGCTTTGAACTGGGCAATGCCGGTCATGAGGGCTTCCGAATAGTTATTTTCGGTCACATAAAACACGATGATCCCTTCCCGGCAGTCGAGGATTTCGCGTTTGATGAACAGGGGATGCTCCACGTTGGCGTAGATCGGAATGGACAGGGTTTGTAATCCCTCGGTGAGACACGCGGCGGCATAGTGGATATTTTCCGGATGGAATTCTTTCTCGGGGAAATAGAAAATCACGCCGTGCTTTTTTAGATAATCAGAGGGAGGCATGGTGGAGGGGAGGGAATCGGAGGACGTCGGTGTCCTTGGGCAAGGCAAGGGGTGAATCAGTGAGGATCAAGCGCCGAG
>ENA-ORBV01008961-ORBV01008961.1-microbial-mat-metagenome-genome-assembly--contig:-NODE-8961-length-16630-cov-4.770676_pt1 | contig 16630 bp, 11 predicted proteins | sample MGYA00237777_ERZ505514 | MGnify/ENA primary metagenome ERZ505514 (study PRJEB26160, sample SAMN06269048) | microbial mat metagenome | isolation source: Oligotrophic lake microbial mat | place... | reverse complement strand
GTCAGATGTGTATAAGAGACAGGCCTACGCCGATGCCCACGCCATAAGCCAGGTACACGGTGGCCATGGAATGTGCAAAGCTGGTGCCCAGCAGGCCGGCCGCGATGAAGACCATGCCGGCGCAACACACGGCACGCGGGCCGAACCGGTCGGCCAGCATGCCGCCGCCGATACCCAGCGTGAAATACAGCAGTCCCGACAGGCCAAAAACCAGCGCGACATCCGCGCGCTGCGCCCCGAACTCGGACGCGAAGGACTCGAACAACGCGGCAAACGAATAGGCGACGCCGAAGATGAGCGCCAGGCAGGTGAACGTCGCCCAGACGACCACCCATGCGTAGGCCGGTTCGGGGACATCGTTGGCGCTGGACATGCGCGGGCCAGTCTAGCAGGAGGCCGGACCGGCCTGAGAAACCCGTCGTCGCCCGACGGGTGCCGCCACGCGATGCCTTCCGGTCCGCGCGCGGTTCGATCATCCGGCCGTGTGCCGGTGGTGTTGATAATGGGGCTGGTGCCAAACGCCACACGCGCATGGTGGCGGGCGGATCGGTCTGCCTCCAAGGCACCCCCAACGCCGAGGAAAGCTGCCGTGTCGGACCTGATCCCGCTGTTCACCAAGTCTGTCTACGAGATTTTCGGGGTGCTGGTCGTACTGCTGGTGGCCCTGGTGGTGTCGCATGCGCTCAAGCGCTTGATCAACGTTCTGCGCGACATGAAACATGTGTCATCCGTGATCGCGAACCGGTTGCACGCGGTGCGCCGCTGGGTCATCGTCGTGCTGGCAACCCTGGTCATCCTGGAGGCGCTGGGTATCTTCCGGGGCGCCTGGGCGCTGATCTCGACGGCGCTGGCGGCGCTGGCGCTGGGTTTCGTCGCCGCCTGGAGCGTGCTGAGCAATGCAACGGCCGCCTTGCTGATCCTGACTTTCCGCCCGTTTCGTATCGGTGACGAGATCGAGTTGATGGAACTGACCAACGGCTTCACCATAGGAGGCCGGGTGCTCGATATGAATCTGCTGTACACCACGCTGGTCGTGGTGCCTGCGCTGGACGCGGCGGCCAGGTCGGCTGCAGATGCCACGCCGCCTCAGCCAGACACGATGGACGACAGGACGGTGGTCCAGCGGCACGATGCCGAACCCGCACGGCAGGCGCAACTCGTGCGGGTGCCCAACAACCTGATGTTCCAGCGCCCGCTGCGCACACGGTCGGCCCACGCGCCGCAGAGCAAGGCGCCGTTCTTCAGCCGCCCGAGGGAGGGCGTGGAGCGCGACCCGTCTAACGATTGATCTCGATCTTCACCTCCAGCAGGTCCAGGTTGTCCTGTCGGTCGACGTTGATCTTGACGTCGTCGGCGCGGATGTTCACGTATTTGGACAATACCGCGATCAGATCCTGCTGCAACTGAGGCAGGAAGTCCGGAATTTCGGTGCCATTGGGGTTGCGGCCGATCCGCTCGTGCGCCAGGATGAGCTGCAGACGCTCCTTGGCGAGCGACGATGTCTTGGGCTTGCTCTTGAAAAAGCGCATCAGGTCCATGAGGATTGTTCCTTTGTCGCGTCAGTTCGCGCTACGGAAGAAGCGCTGGAAGAAACGCTTCTTCGCTGCCTCGGTGAAGCGCATCGGGATGGTCTCGCCGAGGAAGCGCCCGACCACGTCGCTGTAGGCTTCGCTGACGTCGGCGCCCTTGATGCGGATTGCCGCCACGCCCTGGTTGGAAGCCTCCAGCACGACCTCGGACTCGGGGATCACCCCGATCAGGGGGGTGCGCAGGATCTCATGCACGTCCTCCAGGGACAACATCTGGCCGCCCTCGACCCGGTTCGGGTTGTAACGGGTGATGAGCAGGTGCTCCTTGATCGGCTCCTTGCCCTCGATCGCGCGGCGCGTCTTGCTGCTGAGCATGCCCAAGATGCGGTCGGAGTCACGCACCGACGACACTTCCGGGTTGGTCACGACGATGGCCTCGTCGGCGAAGTGCATGGCCATCATCGCTCCGGTCTCGATGCCTGCGGGTGAATCGCACACGATGAACTCGAACTCCATGGCCTTGAGTTCCTCCAGCACCCGCTCCACGCCCTCCTGGTTCAAGGCTTCCTTGTCGCGGGTCTGCGATGCCGCCAGGATGTACAGGTTCTCCAGTTGTTTGTCGCGGATCAGCGCCTGGTTCAGCTTGGCCTCCTGCTGGACCACGTTGATCAGGTCATACACGACCCTGCGCTCCACGCCCATGATCAGGTCCAGGTTGCGCAGTCCGACATCGAAATCGATCACCGCGGTCTTGTGGCCGCGCATCGCCAGGCCAGACGCGAAACTGGCACTGGTCGTCGTCTTGCCGACGCCGCCTTTGCCGGAGGTCACCACCACAATCTTCGTCATCAGTCTTTTCCTATCGATAAGGGGTCTGTCGCTGTTCGGGGGAGTCGCCGGCAGACCCGATGGGGTTGAAATGGGTTGGTTCAGCTTTTCAGGGGCTCGACCAGCAGCTTGTCGCCCTGGAGCCGGACCTGCGCCGGCTTGCCGCGCACGTCATCGGCCAGGGGCTTGTCGGTCGTGCGATAGGTGCCGGCAATCGAGATCAGTTCGGCTTCCATCACGGCGGCGAAGATACGCGCATGGGCGTCACCGTTGGCACCCGCGATGGCGCGGCCACGCAGCGGACCGTAGACATGGATGTTGCCATCGGCGATCACCTCGGCGCCGTGGCTGACCAGGCCCAGCACGACCAGATCGCCGCCGCGCGCATAGACCCTTTGTCCCGAGCGCAAGGGCCGGTCGATGACCCGGGTGGGGGCTACCAGCGTGGCAGCCACGGGGTTGGCCGGTGCTGCCAACTCTTGTGGCGTGGTGGTGATGGCATTTGTTGGTGCTGGCACGGATGCGTCGCCAAACAGGTCGGCTACGACGGGGCCTGGTGCCGCCGGGTCTCGCGCAGGCGCTGCAGCGACGGTCGCGCAAGCCGGCGCTGGTTCCGGCTCCGGTGCTGGTTCCGCTTCCGGCGACCTGCGCCGAGCCCGGGGCTGGAAGTCTTCCTCCTCCGTCAAACCGAGAGCCTGGGCCTGTTTCAACAGCAGCCCCGCGGCCCCGACGATGCCCACCGCCCGCATGGTGTGCCGGCGCAGCAGGTTGATCAGACGGGTCAGCTCCAGCTTCTCGGCCGTGCCATCCGCCGTCAGCGCAGACACGTTGATCAACACCGGTGCATTGGTGAACAGGTCTCCGGCACTGGCCACACGGGCGGCCAGATCACCTTCGATCACACCCAGGTTGACCGACCGCAGCACCAGGGACAGGCCCTGGATCGTGGCACTCTTGATGTCGAAGGGTGATGTTGTGTTGCGGTTCATCGGTTTCGGATGGGGTTGGGACTCTTGGTTGGCCGATTGCGGCCGATGAATGCGGTATGCGACCGATGCGCGCGGTGCGCGGTGTGCGGTGTGCGGTGTGCGGTGTGCGGCGCAAGGCATTATCGGTGATGCATCGGTCGGTTCCGGTTGGGGGTGACGCGACTGATCGCGTCAGACCGGAGCACCGCGGCGTCAGCGCGCCAGCAGCGCACCCAGCGGGTGAAAGTCATCGACCCTGTCGCATACGGCCTTGACGATCAGCATCACTGGTGTACCCAGCAGCAGGCCCCAGACACCCCACAACCATCCAAACACCAGCACGCCGACGAACACGGCCACCGGATTGATCCGGCTGGCGCGGCTGGTCAGCCAAGGTGCCAGCAGATACCCTGAGACGGTGCGTAGTGCGATCGAGATGCCGCCGAGAAGCAAACCCATGTCGATGCTGCCGAACTGTATGAACCCGGCCAGCGCCGACGCGCCGGTCACGACGACGGAGCCCAGGTAGGGAATGAAATTGAGCAGCAAGGCCAGCAGGCCCCAGACTGCCGCGTGTTCGACGCCGATGGCCCAGTAAGCCAGCCCGGTGGCGATGCCGACGATCACGCCGATCAGCACCTGGACCCGGAGGTACCGCTGCACCTGGTCGGTTATCTCGTCCAGAGCCTGGAGCGTGATCTTCCTGCGCGCAAAGGTCGGTCCGGCCAACGAGACGATCTTGCGCCGGAAACTGTCACCCGATGCCAGCAGGAAAAATGTCAGGAACACCACGATGGTGGCTTGCCCGAGTGCCGCCAGCATCGCAGGCATCTGGTTCAGCAGGTAGTCTTGGACGCTGAACCGTGGCTGCTCGATTTGCACCCGTGTCACTCCGCGATCGGGTGCCGGGGCGCTTGCCTTGCTGCTCTCGGAGGCCGCTTTCTCGAGTTCAGTGGCAGCTTTCTGGACCTTTTCGATCGTGGTTTCCGGTTGGTTGCGATTTACGCGCGCCACCTGCCGAATCTTCTGCGCCGCTTCGGGCAAGGACTCGACGAATGCCGTTGCGTCGTCCCGCAGGGTGACCGCCGTCGCTCCCACGGCGCCTATCAAGGCCAGCAGCACCAACCCCGCTCCGAGGGCGCGTGGCAGGCGCAGGCGCTCCAGCCGGGTGACGAGTGGTCCCAGGGCATAACTGAAAGTCAGGCCGAGCAGCAGCGGCACCAGCACCGCCTGGGCCCAGTGCAACATGAAGATGCCACCCAGGATGGCCAATACGGCCAGCGAGGCACTGCGCCCATCGACCGGGATCCCGGCCGCGGCTGGCGGCGGTGCAACGGGCTCGGCAGCTGGAGGCTCGGGCGACGGCTCGACCGGGGTGGGCGTGACGCGGGTGGCCATGGCGCAGCGTACAACAGTCCGTGTCAGCCGTGTTGCCTGCCATGTCGGAAAACAGGCCGAGCACGGGTCAGACGTGGCACGTGCCAGCCCACGCGGGAGGTACCGGTGTTGTCAGTCCCGGCTCGGCGGCGCGCGGCGCGGGTCGCCCTGGCGCTTGAGCATCCAGCCCGGATACTCCTGTGGCAAGGCGCTGACCGCGTCGAGCGCCTGGATAGCGTCGTCATCAAGCCGTACTTTGACGGCCCCGAGGTTGTCGGCCAGTTGCGCCGGGGTCTTTGCGCCCATGATGACCGTGGTCACGCTCGGCCGGTCCAGCAACCACGCCAGCGCCACCTGGGGCACGGTGGCGCCATGGCGCTCGGCGATACCCTGCATCACACCGACGCAGCGAAACGCCCGCTCCTTGTCGACCAGCGGAAAGTCGAAGCTGGCCCTGCGCGAGCCGTCAGGCCCGGTGCCGTCCGCCTTGAATTTTCCGCTGAGCAGACCGCCGGCCAGTGGGCTCCAGACCATCAGGCCCAGTTGCTGATCCTGCAGCAAGGGCACCACTTCGCGTTCGAGGTCGCGCCCGGCCACGGTGTAATAGGCCTGCACGCTCTCGAAGCGCGCCAGGTTCCGCTTGTCGGAGATGCCCAGGCCCTTCATGATCTGCCAGGCGGCCATGTTGCACAGCCCGATATAACGTACCTTGCCGCTGCGCACCATGTCGTTGAGGGTCTCCAGCACCTCGTCCAGCGGCGTCAGCGGGTCGTAGCCGTGCAGCTGGTACAGGTCCACATGGTCGAGTTGCAGGCGCTTGAGGCTGGCGTCGAGCTGGTGCATCAGGTGGTAGCGCGACTGGCCACCGGCATTGACCACCTTTTCCTTCATGATGCCGTAGGCCTTGGTGGCGATCACCAGTTCGTCGCGCGGCAACCCGAGTTGCTTGATCGCAGCGCCGGTGATGGTTTCGGCCGCACCAAAACCATAGACGTTGGCGGTGTCGAAAAAGTTGACGCCGGCATCGAAGGCCTGTTTGACCAGCGCGGTCGAGGCCGTCTGGTCCAGGCCGCCTATGATCTTCCACATGCCCGATGCACCGCCGAACGTCATGGTGCCCATGCACAGCTCCGATACATACAGACCGGTACGGCCCAATAACCGATATTTCATCGGGAGATCCTTTCAGGTTCGGTTGGCAGTCAACCCGCATCCTAACAAGGCGGGCCGCGTCACGCGCAGCCACTCATCAGATCGCCGAGCGGGGCTCCGGCGGAGCCGTCGCGGGCGTGGCGAACAACGTCTCCCGCGCCTCGCTGCTTTGGCGCGAGAGCGCATCCACAGTCGAATATGCAGTTGCGCAGGCATGATCCGGCGTCGTGCCGCAGCGTCTGGTCGGACTCCATTCGCGGTCGGACTCCATCCGCATCACTCAGTCCATGACGACGACCGTCAGAGCAAACATGCTGACCCTGAGCACACCGCAATACCAGCGCACCCGTTGCCGGGGTCGCTACTGCGCATGGTTTGCCCCACGTTTGTGAGTCATCCCGGCAAGGCTGCCTGCAGACACGCTGTACCGCGATAACCCCGCGCGGCCGTGGACGCATGCCTGTATCTAGAATGTTTGGCCCATTGCAGAAAGCATCGCCACCATGTCCCAGGGAACCATCCGCATCCGCGGAGCGCGCCAGCACAACCTCAAGAACCTCGATCTGGACATCCGCACCGGCGAGCTGACGGTTGTGACCGGGCCGAGCGGCTCGGGCAAGTCGAGCCTGGTTTTCGACACCTTGTATGCAGAAGGGCAGCGCAGGTACGTCGAGACATTTTCGGCCTATGCACGGCAATTCCTGGACCGCATGGACAAACCGGCGGTGGACAAGGTCGAGGGTGTACCGCCAGCCATCGCGATCGATCAGACCAATCCGGTGCGCTCCTCGCGCTCGACCGTCGGCACGATGACCGAGCTCAACGACCACTTGAAGCTGCTGTTCGCCCGTGCTGGCCAGTTGTTCGACAAGGCGACGGCGCAATTGGTGCGCCATGACAGCCCGGAAACCATTTTTGCCCAGTTGCAGGCGCTGGCCTCGGACGGCGATCCCCGACTGGTCGTGACATTTCCGGTCGAACTGCCGGTCGACACCACGGCCGCCGAGATTGCCCAATGGCTGTCGGTCAGCGGTTACACCCGGGTGCAGGCCGAGCGTGAGGTCGAGGTCGTCCCCCATGGCCAGGATGCGTCGCTTTCGGCGGACAAGAAGACCAAGACCAAGGCCAAGACCAGGGAGGCCGCTGGCGACCCTGTTCGGCGCAAGGTGCTCGACGTGGTTGCCGACCGATTCCGACTGGGCAACACCGAGCGGGCTCGGGTGCTCGAGGCGATCGAGGTTGCGCTCAAGCGTGGCAGCGGGCGTATCGGCGTTTATGCCACGGGCGACGGCGACGCCCAGACTCGGATCTGGAAGTTCTCGACCGGGTTGCATTGCCCCGAAAGCGACTTGCGGTATGTCGACCCGATGGCTTCGGCGTTCTCGTTCAACTCGGCTGTCGGTGCTTGCGAGGCCTGCCGGGGTTTCGGGCGGGTCATCGGGGTCGATTACGGCCTGGTGATACCGAACGAAAAACTCACGCTGCGCGCAGGCGCCATCAAGCCGATGCAGACGCCAGCCTGGCAGGAATGCCAGGACGACCTGATGCGCCACGCCGAAGATGCCGGCATTCCGCGCGACACGCCCTGGAACAAGCTCAGCGCGGAACACCAGGATTGGGTCATCAATGGTTCGCCGCACTGGAACGGCAAGTGGAACCAGCATTGGTTCGGCGTGGGGCGTTTCTTCGCGTACCTGGAGACCAAGGCCTACAAGATGCATATCCGGGTGTTGTTGTCCAAGTACCGCAGCTACACCCCATGCCCGAGTTGCGCCGGCGCCCGGCTCAAGACCGAGAGCCTGTTGTGGCGCATCGGCGGCAAGGCCGATGCAGACGCGGTGATGGCGCCGCAGCAGCGATTCCTGCCCACAGGGGTGTCCTGGTCGCGTGCACAACTCGAGGCCTTGCCGGGCCTGTGCCTGCACGACCTGATGCTGCTGCCGATCGATCGACTGCGCCAGTTCTTCGACCGCCTGTCCGATGCCACCGGCCAAGCCCTGGGCACCGACGGCGCAACACCAGCGCGCGACCATGGCGAAAACAAGGCCCTCAGTCTGCTGTTCGAGGAGATCACCACGCGTCTGCGGTACCTGGTCGAGGTCGGCATCGGTTACCTCAGCCTGGATCGGCAGAGTCGCACCTTGTCGGGTGGCGAGGTGCAGCGCATCAACCTGACGACGGCGCTGGGTACCTCGCTGGTGAACACGCTGTTCGTGCTGGACGAACCCAGCATCGGCCTGCATCCGCGCGACATGCACCGCATCATCCTGGCGATGCAGCGGTTGCGCGATGCTGGCAATACGCTGGTGGTGGTCGAACACGACCCCGCCGTCATGCTCGCAGCCGACCGCATGATCGACATGGGTCCGGGGCCGGGTGAACGCGGCGGGCAGATCGTGTTTGACGGCTCGACGCAGAATCTGCGTGGTGCCGACACCTTGACTGGCGCCTACTTAAGTGGGCGCAAGCAGGTCGGCATGGGTTTCCAGCGCCTGGTCGCCGCCAATACGCCGCGGCTGGTGCTCGAAGGTGCCACTGAACACAACCTGAAGAACGTGACGGTCGAGATCCCGTTGCAGCGCCTGGTCTGCGTGACCGGCGTCAGCGGTTCGGGCAAATCGACGCTGGTGCAGGATGTGCTGGCACCGGCGCTGATGCGGCATTTCGGCCGATCCACCGATTCGCCCGGCCGCCATGACCGGTTGCTGGGGGCGGAACTGCTGTCCGATGTGGTGTTCGTGGACCAGTCGCCGATCGGCAAGACAGCGCGCTCGAATCCCGTCAGTTATGTCGGCGCCTGGGATGCGATCCGCGAACTGTTTGCGAATGCGCCGCTGTCGCGCCAGCGCGGGTATACCGCGTCGAAGTTCAGCTTCAACAGTGGCGACGGGCGCTGCGCGACCTGTGGCGGCTCGGGTTTCGAACATGTCGAAATGCAGTTCCTCAGCGACGTGTATCTGCGCTGCCCGGATTGCGACGGCAAGCGGTATCGGCCCGAGGTGCTGGAAGTGCGTATCGAGCGCCCGGTCGTGTCGGCGCCGGTGGCGGCTGGCGCTGGGGTGATGCTGGGTAGCGCGTTGCCGGTGGTCGACGGTGCGGGCGACGGTCGCGATCGGATCGGCAACCCGACCCTGATCAAGCGCACGGTACCTGTGGTCAGCCGTTTTGCCAACCTGAATGTGGCCGATGTGCTGAATCTGACGGTCAGTGAGGCGGCCAGCATCTTCGCGGGCGATCGCGACGTGATCCGGGCGCTGCAACCCATCGTCGACGTTGGACTGGAATACGTGAAGTTGGGCCAGCCGGTGCCGACGCTGTCGGGCGGCGAGGCCCAGCGACTCAAGCTGGCGGGTTTCCTGGCACAGGCGGCGCGCGACGGCAGCTCCAGCCGCCAACCGGTGGCGCGACGTGGCAGCCTGTTCATGTTCGACGAACCCACGACCGGACTGCATTTCGACGACATCGCCAAGCTGATGCGGGCGCTGCGCAAGCTGCTCGATGCCGGTCATTCGCTGCTGGTGATCGAACACAACCTGGATGTGATCCGGGCCAGCGACTGGTTGCTCGACCTGGGGCCGGAGGGTGGTGATGCAGGCGGCGAACTCGTTGCGGTTGGCACTCCGGACGACCTGCGGCAACACCCACGTTCGCACACCGGCAAGGCGCTGCGCGATTACGACGCCAGCGTGGGACTGGGCGCGCATGCCGCGCAGGAGGCGCAAGCCGTCATCGCCCAGGTCGGCAACCGCGGCAAGTCCGGCGACGATTCGGCCGACAACGTGATCCAGATCGTCAACGCCAAGGAGCACAACCTCAAGGGGCTGACGGTCAACATCCCCCGTGACCGGTTCAACGTGATCACTGGCGTCAGTGGCTCGGGCAAGTCCACGCTGGCTTTCGACATCCTGTTCAACGAAGGCCAGCGGCGCTACCTGGAGTCGCTCAACGCCTATGCGCGCAGCATCGTGCAACCGGCGGGCCGGCCCGAAGTCGACGCGGTGTACGGCATTCCGCCAACGGTGGCGATCGAGCAGCGGCTATCGCGCGGCGGTCGCAAATCGACCGTGGGCACGGCGACCGAGGTCTGGCATTTCCTGCGCCTGCTGTATGTCAAGCTCGGTGTGCAGCATTGCGTTCATGACGGAGCAGCCGTTGCTCCGCAGACACCCGACAGCATCGCGGCGCAGTTGCTGCGCCAGTTCCGCGGCCAGCATATCGGCTTGATGGCACCCCTGGTGGTCAATCGCAAGGGCGTGTACACCGAGCTGGCCGACTGGGCGCGGCCGCGGGGGTTCACGCACCTGCGGGTCGACGGCCAGTTCCTGCCAACCACCGGTTTTCCGCGCATCGACCGCTTCAAGGAGCACACAATCGAACTGCCGGTGGTCAGCCTGGACGTGTCGCCAGACAACGAGGCCTTGCTGCGCGAAATGCTGGCGCGCGCGCTCGAGCATGGCAAGGGCGTCGTGCACGTGCTGAGCGACCTGGCCGGACTGCGCGAGGCGATGCTGGCCGGAACATTGACCGATGCGATCGGCATGCTGCAGGTGTTTTCCACCAAGCGCGCCTGCCCGGTGTGCAGCACCAGTTATGCCGAGCTCGATCCGCGGCTGTTCTCGTACAACAGCAAACACGGCTGGTGTCCGGAATGTGTTGGCACCGGCGTGCGGCTGACCCGCGAGCAGCGCAAGGCAATGGACGACTCGGTGCGTGATGACAAGGCGACGGGCCGCGAGCAGACCTTTGCCGAAGTGGAGCTGGAAGACGTGGCGGACGACGCCTGCCCGTCTTGCCAGGGCACCCGGCTGAACCCGACCGCGCGAGCCGTTCGGTTCGGCGCGCAAGGCGCGACGCACGCCGGCATTGGCATCACCGAGCTGGCGCGCATGAGTGTGAGCGAGGTCCGGCGCTGGGTCGAGGCCATGCAGGCCGGCGACCGGCTCAGCCAGCGCGCGAATGACATCGCGCGCGACCTGGTGCCCGAAATCCGCAGCCGCTTGTTGTTCCTGGAGGAGGTTGGCCTGGGTTACCTGACGCTGGATCGGGGCGCGCCGACACTCAGCGGCGGCGAGGCACAACGTATCCGGCTGGCAGCCCAGCTGGGCAGCAATCTGCAAGGGGTCTGTTATGTGCTCGACGAGCCGACGATCGGTCTGCATGCACGCGACAACCGGATCCTGCTGGCGGCGCTCAAGAGCCTGAGCGACAAGGGCAATACGCTGGTGGTCGTCGAGCACGATGAAGACACGATCCGCCACGCCGACCATGTGATCGATATCGGCCCGGGTGCTGGCAAACGTGGCGGCTCGCTGGTGGTCGAGGGAGACGTGGCCACCGTCATGGCCTCGCAGACCTCGCAGACCGGGCGTTACCTGCTGCATGCGATGCGCCATCCGCTCAAGCCGCGCCGGTTGGTGCAGGCCGATGACGCATCGTCGCCCCGCCTGCGGTTGCGCAATGCCCGGTTGCACAACCTGCGCGGTATCGACATCGATGTGCCGCTGTCGCGCCTGGTCGCGGTCACCGGTGTCAGTGGCTCGGGCAAGTCGACGCTGGCGCGCGATGTGTTGCTGACCAACGTGCAACTGGCCGTGGCGCGCAACAGCACCCGTGCCGGCCGCGATGCGCTGGCCGGCGGCGAGAAAATGGCATGGACGGGTTGCGACGGCGTCGATGGTTACCAGGTGGTCGACCGGGTGCTCGAGGTGGACCAGACACCGATCGGCAAGACACCGCGCAGCTGCCCGGCAACCTACATCGGTTTCTGGGACATCATCCGCAAGTTGTTCGCCGACACGCTGGAGGCGCGCGCCCGCGGTTATGCCGCAAACCGGTTCAGCTTCAATACCGGGCAGGGGCGTTGTCCGTCGTGTGAAGGGCAGGGCATCCGCACCGTGGCGATGAGTTTCCTGCCCGACGTCAAGGTGTTGTGCGAGACCTGCCGCGGCACCCGGTTCAATCCGGAGACGCTGGCCGTGACCTGGCGCGGCAAGAATATCGGCGACGTGCTGCAGATGGAGGTCGATGAAGCCGTCGAGTTTTTCTCCGCCATGCCGTCGGTCAGCCACCCGTTGCAGTTGCTCAAGGATGTCGGCCTGGGTTATTTGACGCTGGGCCAGCCCTCGCCCACGCTCAGCGGCGGCGAGGCGCAACGGATCAAGCTGGTGACGGAGTTGTCCAAGGTGCGCGACGACATCACGCGCCGTGGGCAGAAGGCGCCGCACACGTTGTATGTGCTCGATGAACCCACGGTCGGCCTGCACATGGCCGATGTCGAGAAGCTGATCCGGGTGCTGCACCGGCTGGTCGATGGTGGACACAGCGTGGTGGTCATCGAGCACGACCTGGACGTGATTGCCGAGGCCGACTGGGTCATCGACCTGGGGCCGGAAGGCGGCGAGGCCGGTGGCGCCGTGGTGGCGGCGGATACGCCGGAGGCAGTCGTCGCTCTCGGCACCCATACCGGCAGGGCGCTGGCGCCGGTGCTGGCGCGTTGATCGGCAACCGCGGGCCCGTCAGATGATCACGTTCTTCAACCACAAACATGGGCTGCACCAGGGCCGGCAGGAGATGTTCCGCGGCCAGATGGTGCCGTGTTTCGAACTTGCGGCCCGTGCCGACCATGTGTTGTCCGAGTTGACCGGCCGCAAGCTGGGGCCGGTGCAGGCCCCGCCGCCGTTCGAGGACGCGGCGCTGGAGCGGATTCATGCACCCGACTACCTCGATTTCCTGCGCCATGCCTGGGACGACTGGGTGGCACTCGACCCGGCGAATGTGGACCGGGATGCCTTGCCTTCAGTCTGGCCCAACCATGGACTGCGCAGGGATCGCAAGCCCGACAATTTTGCGGCGCGCATGGGGTTGTATGCGTTCGACACGGGTTCGCCGATGACGGCCGGCACCTGGGTTGCCGTGCGCGAGGGCGCCGGTTGCGCGCTGGCGGCGGCGCGCGCCGTGGCCGATGGTGCCCGTGCCGCTTTTTCGCTGAGCCGTCCGCCCGGCCACCACGCGGGTGCCGACTTTTTCGGCGGCTACTGTTTCCTGAACAATGCCGCGCTGGCCGCGCAAGCGCTGCGCGACCACGGTCTCGAACGGGTCGCAGTATTGGACATCGACTACCACCATGGCAATGGCACCCAGGCCATCTTCTATGAACGAGCGGACGTGCTGGTGACCAGTATCCACGGCGACCCCCAGACCGAATACCCGTTCTTCCTCGGGCATTCGGACGAGACCGGCAGCGGTGCCGGAGCGGGCTACAACTTCAATCTGCCGCTGCCCAGGGGAACCGGATTCGACGTGTGGCGCGAAGCCCAGCGGTTTGCATTGCGCCGGGTGGCAGATTTCCGTCCCCAGGCGCTGGTCGTGTCGCTGGGCCTGGACACCTTCGAGGACGATCCGATCTCCGGCTTCCGGCTCAAGAGCAAGGATTACTTCACGGTGGGTGGCGACATCGGGCGCGCCGGATTGCCGACCGTATTTGTTTTCGAGGGCGGTTATGCCGTGGCCCAATTGGGTGTGAACGCGGTCAATGTGCTCGAAGGGTTCGAGCGACAAGCAGCATAGTGGCCGCCATGCTGAGGGATTTTTTGCCTCGCGTGTGCGGAACCGTTTCGGCTTCCCGGTCTTGGGGGTGGCTGCGCTGATGATCCTGATCGTCAACGCGGTGCCCTGCCGAATGGCGCTGCGTACGCTCGATTGGAACAGCGCTGACCCGAGGCGCACGGCGCAACAATGCAGATCACCTTCGAGCCTGGGCAAGGCACGACGGTGACGGCGAGCCTGCGGCCAGTGCTGCAGGCGAGAGACTGTTCAGGACCCTGATGCACCGTCGACCATTGCCGGGACCCGTCAGCGTGAGTCGACCCGTTGACGGGCCCGCAGCAAGGCAAAACAGCCGAGTCCGGCCACCATCGCCAATGCGGCCGGAAACCCGTACACCGGTGACCACTGCAGCAACATGCCGGAGCTGGCGGAAGCTGCCATGCTTCCAAACGTGTAGGTGAGCACTAACACGGCGGTGCTGTTGACCAGCGTGACGCCGGATTCACGGGCGCCGATGTCGATCATGGCCAGCGTGTACAGACTGCCACCCGCTCCACCCCATACAAAGACAACGGGCCAGGCGAGCCAGCTGAATTCGGCTACCAGCGGGACGAGAAAAGTTGCCATCAGCGTCACCAGGGCCAGTATCACCATCAGTGTGCGCCGGCCGGCCGCAGCGTCGGCAAAACGATCCGCCGCCAATCCGACCGGAAACATCATCAAGGCGCTGCCCAGGCCGCTGGCTGCCACCAACAAGGCTGCCGAGGCTGCCGTCAGCCCCAACGCCAGCCCGTATAGCGGCAGGATGGATGTCACGCCGCTTTCAAAAAAACCGCCGATGAATCCGGCCAGCATGATGATCGGGTGCTGCACCAGCGCATGCCAGACCCCACGGATGCCAACCGGCGAGGTTGCCGCGTCGGCAGCCGGCGGCATGGGCGGTACCAGGAAAGTCCAGAGCAGGCCGGCAAAGATGAAGCCGATCGCGACCCCTAACGCAGCCGTGCTGGTCGGGCCGACCCAGACCAGCACCATCGGTCCGATGACGAAGGTGGTGCCGACCATGGTTTCGAAAAGGCCGACATATCGTCCCCGCTGGCCGGGTGGTGCAAACTCCGCCACCACCGCCTCGGCCAGTACCCAGCGCAGGCCCGATGCAGCGCCGGCCAGCACTTGCAACATGAACCACCCCATCAGGTCGTCGGTGAATGCAAACCCCAGCGACGCCACTGCCGGCACCCCGGCCGCCAGCCACAATGCCGGGCGACGTCCCATCTGCTGCGCCACCCAGGAACTGAACGGCGTGAACAGGAAAATGCCAGCCCAGCCGCAGGCGGCGAACAAACCGGCCACTGTGGTCGATACGTCGGCGCCTTTGAGCCGCAACAGCAGCAGCGGCAACAACATGAAGTAACCGATCAACTCCAGGAAGGTGGAGCCGAAGATGGCGGTCAATCCGAGCCGGGCGTGCGCAAGGGGCTGGCCGGACGCCATGGTGCTGGCCCGCCTCAGCCCGGGTTGCGGCAGGGCAAATGGTGCTGCAGCAGAGCGACCGCCATCTCGCAAAATCCCGCGCCACGTTCCGAACGGGTTACAAAGCGCGGCAAATGTGTCAGTTCTGGCAGGAATCGGCGGATATTGGCGACGCCGATGCTGTTGCCAAAGGCCTCGAACATGAGCTGGTCGTTGGTCGAGTCGCCGACATAGGCCCAGCGGTCGCGCTCGGCGTCCAGGTCGCGCCCATACAGTTCCCGCACGATCCAGCGTGCGCCCTCGCGCTTGTTGTGGCCGCCATACCAGGCATTGACATGGATGCTGCTGACGGTGGCAGACATGCCTTCAGAGTGCATGATCGCCACCGCTTGAGCGATCGCGGCCGCGGACAGATGTGCAAATTCGCTGTGGTCGATCGCAATGTCGGTCTCCCGGCCGGCGGAATCCCGTGCCAGTGTGCTGCCCGGCACCTCGCGCAACACCCGCTGCGCGACCCGTTGCATACGCGTGAAGTTGTTGCGGCGGGTCGCTTCACCCTGCTGGTACAGGCGGCGCACGCCGACCGGCACCTCGCCATGCGGAGAATGGGCCATCTCGCGCACCAGCGCGACCGATCCGTTTTCCGACACGATGGCGTCGACCGGCCAGCTGCGCGCGAAGGGCACACTCCAGCCAACTGGGCGGCCAGTGACGGCGATCACGTGCAAGCCGGCTTCTTTCAGGCGACCCAGTGCCGCCAGGGCATCGTCGGGGATGGCGCCATCAGTCGTCAACGTGTCGTCAATGTCGGTAAAAACTCCATGGATTCGGCGTCGGGCGGCATCCGGCCATTGGTTGAGCGGCAACATGGCCTCGCCGCCCATCAGCCTGCCGCCTGCAGCGCCAGCCCCGCATGCTCGCGCAGCGGGTGGAAGTGGATTTTCGGGAACCGTTCCTGCGCCAGACGCACGTCGTATGGCGAAGTGGTCAGGTAGGCCAGGGTGTTCGCCGCGTCCAACGCCATGCGCGCCGGATAGGCGTCAACGAACGCGCGCAGCTCCTGCGGCGTGTCGGCGGTGATCCAGCGGGCACCGACATATTGGCAGGACTCGAGCCGGATGTCGGCGTCGTATTCGCCCTTGAGGCGGTGCTGAACGACCTCGAACTGCAACTGCCCGACCGCACCCAGCAGCATCGGGCCGCCGATCTGGGGGCGAAACACCTGAATAGCGCCTTCTTCGCCCAATTGTGCCAACCCCTGCTGTAATTGCTTGGTTCGGAGCGGATTTCTCAGGATGACGGTCTGGAACAGTTCGGGCGCGAAGAACGGCAGCCCGGTGAATTGCAGCGCAACCGAGCCGTCGGTGATGCTGTCGCCCAGTTGCACGCCGCCATGGGTGGTGAACCCCACGATGTCGCCGGCATACGCTTCCTCGACCGCCTCCCGGCGTTGGCTCATGAAGGTCACGACGCTGGTGGGGCGCAACTCCTTGCCGTTGCGTTGTACCTTGAGTTTCATGCCCGGTGTGTATTTGCCGGAGCAAATACGTACGAAGGCGATACGGTCGCGGTGCGATGGGTCCATGTTCGCTTGCACCTTGAACACCACGCCGGAGAAGGCAGCGTCCTCGGGTTCGACCGTCGTGACCACGGGTGCGGCGCCAGCACCTGCCTTGGGCGGCAACACCGAACTGATCCGCGGCTGTGGTGGCGGCGCAAGATCGACCAGAGCGTCGAGCACCTCCATGACACCGAAGT
>ENA-ORBV01008959-ORBV01008959.1-microbial-mat-metagenome-genome-assembly--contig:-NODE-8959-length-16633-cov-5.712431_pt1 | contig 16633 bp, 14 predicted proteins | sample MGYA00237777_ERZ505514 | MGnify/ENA primary metagenome ERZ505514 (study PRJEB26160, sample SAMN06269048) | microbial mat metagenome | isolation source: Oligotrophic lake microbial mat | place... | reverse complement strand
CCCACAAAGCGCACGCCCTCGCCCGAAGTGATAAGGGTGAGTTCCATCGCCTTGTGGTAGTGCCAGTGCATGCCCTCGCCCTCGAGCTTCACGCTGCGCTGCGGCGAGATCACAAGCTCGATCTCGCGCATGTTGTGACGCCACCGGAGCACCCGGAAGGAGTGGCCGGTGGGCATCTCGATCGGCTCACGGTAGAAGGTTGTCACGCCCGGGGCTTGATCGTTGTCCGGTCCGAGCCTGACGGCCGGACCATGAGACCTTACTGGTAGGTTTGCAGGGACATCTCCGGACGGGCGAAACATGCTCATGACCAAGAAAGGGAAGGGTTTGGCCGGCACGACTGCCAGCGGGGCAGGGGTAAGAGGGCGCAGAAAGCGGCGGGGAGGCCGGGTTGCCTATGCCGGCAAATACGGATGATGATGTCCAAAGGTGTCAAGCCTCCCGCTTTACGATGAGACAATAATGGTATAATTGTTTTATCAATAGCGGCAGGGTGAGTTGGGGTGCGCGAAACCTGACCGCAGGTGGAGATCGCGGACTGGGTTTGCGACCGCTGCGGGTCCAGCCAGGAGAATGAAACAATCGGCGCATCGAACGAGCCCCGTGACGTAGAGACGCGGCGAGCAATCTGGCACACTGCCGAACCAATCCCCGCGTCCTCAATCCTATCTATGCAATCCCCCGTTAACTACCGGTTCTCGTTCGGTCCTTGGAACATCAACGAAGGCGCCGATCCCTTCGGCCCCGACGTGCGGGCCTCCTATCCGCACGCGAAAAAATTCGAGCTCTTCAAGTCGCTCGGCTTCGATGGCGTGCAGCTACACGATGACGATGCCGTGCCGGACATCGAATCCAAATCCGCCGCGCGCGTGATGGAGGAGGCGGCTGACTTCGGCCGTATGCTCCAGTCCACCGGGCTGGTACCCGAATTCGTGGCGCCTCGCCTGTGGTTCGCGCCGCAGACCATCGACGGCACAATTACCTCCAACAGCGCGGCGGACCGCGCCTGGGCCGCGGACCGCCTCAAGCAATGCGTCGATATCGCCCGCGCCGTCGGCAGCCGCGCCGTCGTGCTCTGGCTGGCCCGGGAGGGCACCTACATCCGTGAGGCGAAGAATCCCCGCGAGGCCTACCAGCGCCTGCTCGCCGGAGTGGATCTCATGCTGGAGCACGATCCCACCATTGAAATCTGGATCGAACCCAAGCCCAACGAGCCGGTCGATCTTGCCTATGTGCCCACGACAGGGCACGCCATCGCGCTCGCCTACGCCACGCGTGACCCCAAGCGGGTGAAGGTCGTGATCGAGAGCGCACACGCGCTGCTCGCCGGCCTCGATCCGAGTGACGAGATGGGCTTCGCTCTCGCGCATGGCAAGCTGGGTAGCATCCACCTCAACGATCAAAACGGCCTGAAGTTCGATCAGGACAAGAACTTCGGGTCCGTGAACTTGCGCGCCGCTTTCAACCAGGTGCTGGTGCTCGAGGAGGGCGGCTACGGCCGCGCTGGCGAATTCGTCGGCCTCGACGTCAAGGCCATGCGCACGCAGGGCACGGCCGTCCCCGTCATCTCGCACCTGAAGACCAGCCGCGCGATCTTCCTGCGGCTCGTGGACAAGGTCCGCACCTACGACCGCGAGCTCGTGCAGCGCCTGCGCGCCGAGCGCGATTACGAAGCCCTCGAACTCTACACGCTCCAGCACCTGCTCGGGAAGTCCTGAGCCGGTCCCCGCCAACTCAAACCCTGCTCACCGTGCAAGGACCCGCTTGAGCAGCTCGCGCCGCTCGCGAAGCGCATGGGCTATGACGGCGTCGAACTCGCCTGCTGGGGCGACCATTTCGACGTCGATGCCATGGACGACCGCTACGTCCGGGAAAAGTGGCAGTTGCTCGCCGACCACGGGCTCGCGTGCTAAGCCCTGTCCAACCACCTCGTCGGGCAGGCGGTGTGCGACCCGATCGACGAACGGCACCGGGGCAATCCTCTCACCGGCCGTCTGGGGGGATGGCGACCAAGAGGGCGTGCGCCAACGTGCCGCGGCGCAAATGATCAGGACCGGGCAGGCCGCGCGGCGGTTCTTCGATGCTCGGCCCGGCGGCACCCGCGGCGCCGCGGCCACGGTCAACGGCTTCACGGGTTCGTCCATTTGGCATTCGATCTACGCGTTCCCGCCGACGTCGGCCGCCTACTGGGCGGCCGGCTTTGCCGACTTCGCAAAGCGCTTCGGTCCGATCCTTGACGGCTTCGACGCGGTTAACGTGAATTTCGCGCTCGAAGTCCACCCGACGGAGATTGCCTTCGACATCGCCAGCGCCCAGCAGGCAGTCGCCGCCTTGAAGGGACACTGGCGTTTCGGTTTTAACTACGACCCCTCGCACCTCGGATACCAAGGCATGGACTACACGAAGTTCATCCGCGTCTTCGCCGATCGCATCCACCACTTCCACATGAAAGTCGCCTGGTGGGGCCATGGCGACGGCACGGTTGGAGTGTTCGGCGGGCATGTCGCTTTTGGTGACGCCCGGCGTGCGTGGGACTTTCGCTCGCCCGGCCGCGGGGACATGCGCTTTGGGGATGTGATCGTGGCGCTGAACGACATCGGTTATCGCGGGCCACTGTCCGTGGAATGGGAGGATATCCGCATGGATCGCGTCCATGGCGCAACCGAGGCCGCGGCTTTTGTGCGGCGGCTGGACTTTCCGCCGAGTGCACTGGCCTTCGATGCCGCCTTCGAGAAGAAGGAATCCTGAACCCGCTCCTGAGACCCGCAGCATGAATCGGAAACTTCGTTAAGGTATGATCGGAGGCGTCGACCGCATCGCCTCCATCTCACCTCGTTCAGGAGATCTATTTGATCCCCGACGTCGCAGCCGCCAGGCGCAAGCGCCTCGTCTGGGGTCGCTGGATCGCCGGCATGCATCAGCGGCCCTCATTGCCGACATGGTCAAAGCCGCTGACATGATCACCCGCCACCTCCCCGGCATCCTCGCCCACTGGGTGCGTCACACCACCAATGCGTTCCTCGGAGGACTCGACAGCGTCTTCTCTGCGGTCAAACGCAAGGCCAGCGGGTTCTGCTCTACAGATAATCTTAAAACCATGCTCTACTTCACCGCTGGTCGACTCGACCTACCCGTTACCCTCTGAAAGTACCAAAGGCCTAATTTTCCGCAGCATTGGCATGCACCGCATTTTCTTCGGTATTGGTTACCGCCTTTTCCAAGCGGATGCCCTGATACGGCGAGGAGATCGTAAATGGCAGCCCGTTCTCCACGTCCCGGTGCGTGCTGATAAAATCCACTCGTATGGCGAAGGCCGGAAGAGTCACGACAACTCGGAATGTGTTTCCGTGATCGCGGGACATATCCTTCGACTCCCATTGGTCGTACTCTGCCGCATAGGTATATGGCCGATGGCGGTCGATGCTCCATGACAAACGATTTACGGCCGGCTCAACCCCCGTGGGAAAAGCCGCTGTCACCGTCAGCTCATGTTTGCCCTCATCCCATGCTGCCGTTAGCCTTGGAGGGCCGGGCAGTGATCTGGCACCGGTGAAGTGGTGGAGGGCAAACGCGAGCAGGTTTTCTTCGCACTCGGGCTGGTTCGGCGTTTCCCGCGAGTAGCCAATACCCGGCGGTCCGCCGTGCTGACCGCCGGGCGCGATATAGATCGGAAAATCCGGATGCGCCCGTCCCAACTCCAGCAGGCCCGGCGAAACGTTGTCGTTGCTTCCCACCTGATAAAAAAAATCCAACCCACGGCACCTGATCTCGTCGAGATGACGGGTGATTCGGAAGGCATCCCAAGCACGGTCATTCATCACGAGCATGTCCTCGCGGCTCCAACCGGCGGCCTCGGCCTCTTCCCGGGAAATCGACTGATCCCGCCGGCGTTGCTCGCGCGCTTCCAGCCCCGTCCGAGTTGTCTCCGGCAAGCCCAGCGGGTTTGGACCCGGTGCCAAGTGCGCGACGAAAGTCGCATTCTCCGCCATCTCCTCCGCGAGGGCACTGCCCTGCACATAAGCGCCCTGAGGATTCTTCTGGATGGGTGTGACCACCGGGAACATCCCGGTGAACCGGTCGTCGTGGATGCCACAGATCGCCGCCGCCACACCCCGTTTCGAAGCACCCGTCACGATTATCCTTTTCGGCCGAAACACATCCTGTTCCGCACAGGCCGCGGTGAGCGCCCGCATGTCGCTCATGCCCCAGATCCAGGCCGGGGTGAAACGTGGATCCTTCGTGCGGAGCAGGTTCGTCTTCATCCCGAGGTGCAGCCGGCTCTTGGGTGGCATCGCGTCAATCGTGCTCATTCCGACCAGGACTACCCCCACTTGATGCTCCTTCAACAACCGCAATACGGCGCCAATCGGTAGGGCCGGCTTCAAGATCGGAGCCATGTTCGTCACGATCAAGTTGGTACATGGACCACCTGTCGCCGGTGCGCACAGCGTCACGGGCAACCGGACTTTCTGGCCCGCCCACCATTCGCAAACGGTGATCTCGATCAGCTTTTGGCGGATATCGGGATGTTTGGGGGAAACCGTCCAGTCCAGCACCACCCGGGTCTCCAGCGTCGACGGGTCCCGAATGGCCGCTAGGTCGAAGAGCTCATCCGCCCGGCCGACGAGCGCCGCCGCCAGAAAAAGCACCGGAATCAGGCATCGCCACCAACTTGATGCCGGTACGGCGAAGGACGGCCGCGAGATGGGAAAGCAGGTCATTGGATGAGTCGTAAAGATACGGGAAATCCCAGCCAAGGTTTTCGGCACAAGGTTTCATGTCGGCAAACGAGTCGGTAAACTCACTATAGCCCAGTTCATCAATGGTGTAACCATCCGGATGGTTCGGGTTGATGGCGACCAGGGCAAAGCTCCGGCCGCGAAGGTCGGCCCGCAGGCTCCGCAGACGCTGCTCGATGGCGTGCGACGACGGACAGTGATTGGAGGTGAAAAGCACCATCAGCACATCGGCTCCGGAAAATTCCGGCAACGTATGCACTCGCCCGTCGATGTCGGGCAGAGCGAAATCGGGTGCGGGATCGCCGACCGCCAGAGTCACAAAACCCGCGGGATTGCCCGGTTTGGCGACCGGCTTGGCTCCCGCCGCTTCGTCGACGGCCGCAGTCAACGAATGTACAACAGTCACGCCGAACGCCAAACCCGCCAAACAACGGATGAGAAACCACTGACGATGACGCTTGGTTTTCATTCGGGAACTGCCGGTGTCGCCGCCTGCCAGGGTACCTGGCCGCCCCGCTGGATGTTCTTCTGCAGGGCCGTCGAGAGTTCGCGGACCATGATTCCCTGTTGCTTCGCCAAATCCTGTTTTTCCCCGGGATCCTGCTTCACATTATAGAGTTCCATTGGAGCGAAAGGGCTGTCCAAAACCAGTTTCCAATCACCACGCAAATAGGCCTCGCTCGTCTTACCTGCATAGGTCGGCCCGCCCTCGCGCCGCACAAAATAGAAATCGCGGGGAGCCCGGGTGGCGTGCGGCTTGTTCAGCATGGACGCCAGAAAACTCACGCCGTCGATTTCACCCGGTGTCCGAACACCCGCGATTTCGCAACAAGTGGCGAATATGTCCATAGAAAGCACCGGCGTGTCCGTGCTTCGGCCGGGTTGGATCCGACCAGGCCAGCGGGCGAACCCCATCACGCGCAAGCCGCCCTCATACATATGCAGCTTGCCGCTGCGCCAAGGACCATTGTTGGCCCCAAGTTGCAGAACGCCGCCGTTATCGGAGGTGAAAATGACCAGCGTATCCTTGGCCAGCCCCTTGCGATCCAAGGTGGCAAGAACCTTGCCCACGCCATCGTCCATGTGCTCGATCAGCGCCACCATCCGCGCCCGGTCTTCCGATATGCCAGGCTCGCGCTGTCGCACCTTGGCCAGCCAGTCGGGCGGCGGTTGGATCGGACTGTGCGGGGCATTGTAGGCAAGATAGAGAAAGAATGGCTTCTTCACTTTCGCCCTCGATTCGATGTATTCGGAGGCCCAGTCGGTGAAGAGATCTGTCGCATGGCCTTCCGGTTTGATGACCGTCTCGTTTCGGCGCATGTAATTTTGCCCATGCCGCAAATGGGTCCAGTAGTCATCCATCATGTCCCCGAGGAATCCATGGAAAAAGTCGAAGCCACGCTTCGTGGGAAGGTTGGGCTCACTCGTGCCAAGGTGCCATTTGCCCACGATCGCAGAATGATAGCCACTCTGCTTGAGCAATTGCGGGAGCAGCACGGCCTTGGGGGACAGATAGCCCCAGGAATTATCCGGCATCTCGTCGCGGATCACTCCGGGCACGCCCACCCGATCCGGGTAGCGTCCGGTAAGCAAGGCTGCCCGCGTGGGGGAGCAAACACACGAGTTGGCATAGAAATTATCAAATGAAACCCCTTCGCGGGAAAGCCGGTCGATATTCGGCGTTTGAATGTCTTTGGTGCCAAAGGCCGAATAATCCCCCCGCCCCAGATCGTCTGCGAGAATGACAATGATGTTCGGCAAACCTTCCGCGCGTCCCACCCCGCCACCGAAACAGCAGAGCGCCAGCAGGACCACCCCCATCGCCCACAGACGCGAAAATGTAACCGGGAGGAGAAACGGTCGCATCTTAGAGACGGGTGGACAGCTTCTTCAGGTATTCGATCGACGGGGGAATATTCTCCAAGGGAGCCGACGATTCCTCCTCGATGAAGTAGTGTTCGATGCCGATTTTCTCGGCCGCCGACAGCACTGCCGGCCAATCGATCTGTCCTGTTCCGATCGCCACACTATACTTATGTCCGGCCGCGATAATTTCACCTCCCAGGGGAATGCCTTTTTGCAGATCTTTTAGATGCATAAGTTTCCAGCGCGACGAATATTTCCTTAACAACTTCACCGGATCCTGGCCCGCGATAAACACCCAAAATACGTCCATTTGGAGACACATAAGGTCGGGCCGCGTGTCGCGCACGAGGATATCGAGCAGGGTATCTCCCGCCTGATTCAGAGGCACGAACTCACCGCCATGGGTATGGTAGCCAAATTGGATGCCCTCCGCCCGGCAGGCCTCGCCCCAGGCGGTGAATTCCCGGACTACTTCCTGCGCATCCTTCTCATCCTTGATCTGCGCCAGACGCGGAGGAGGCAGCGATGTCATGATATATTTCGCCCCCACGGCCTTGGACGCTGCAATTGCGGCCTTCACGTCCTTCTGCAGGAGCACATAGCGGACGTGGTCGCCGACCACAGTCAGACCGCGCTTGCGAACCTCACGGTCAAAAGCCTCCACCGAAAGAGAACCGGTCCCTGCTATCTCAAGATTGGAAATTCCGAATGCCTTGGCATGGTCGAGCGCTGCCGGCATGTTCTTCAGGGCTTGGACCCGCAGGCTGTATAACTGCAATCCGAGCCGGTCCATGAATGGAGTTGTCGCGGAGGCGTTGAGGATGCTTCCTGCAGAGGCGAATGCCGTCAGGCAGACGACAATACGCAAAAATATTGGGCGGCTGTTGGGGCGAATGGTCATAGGGAGTTGGGGACAGGATTCACGTGATTTGTGGTCTTTCCAAAAATCGAATGTAACCAAGCGGCCGACCGGAGATTCGGCCTCGTCTGGTCGTCGCACTGGCGGGGTACACTGCCATGAAGATAAGATCCAGGTGCAAATACCGCTACGCTCAGGGTTTCAATGGCTGAATGCATTGTCGCATCCGGCGGCCCGAGGAACCCGCACTCTTGATGCGACCGACCCAATGTGTCGATGGAATCGACGAGCGGCATCATATTGTTAATAGCGCGAACCATCATGGCTCATCCTTGGAAACCCTCGGGGCATTTCGGACACGAAGCGTTCCCCGGTATTCCGGGCGTTGCTTCCAACGTTCCAAATATGGCTGATAGGCCGGAGCTTCGCTCCATGAGACTGGTTTTGGGTCAGGTGGGGAGACCCGGCCGCCGGGATAGTCTTTTCCGGCGATACTGCCTTCAACCGATGCGGACCAAGTCTCCAGATACTGGCGCATCCGGGCGGCCGTATCCGGCTGTTCACCGGCAATATCATGTATCTCCGACGCGTCATTTTCCAAATCATAAAGAGCCAGCCGTCCAGGAGATTCCTCACCGACGAGCAGCTTGAACCGATTGTCGACCAAGGCCATCCTACCGAGGAATCGAAAAGGAATCGGTTTCGTCCGTTCATTCACCTCCCGCGAAAACAGTGGTCGCAGGCTCACCCCATCAATGGGATCAAGCATCGCGCTGCGGGGAACCCCGACCACGTCGGCTACCGTGGGGAAAATATCCAGGGTGCAGGCAGGAAAGCGCGTGGTGCGCGCCCCGGTGATGACCTCCGGCCATTCGATGATCGCCGGTACGCGCAACCCGCCCTCATACAACGATCCCTTGAAACCGCGCAGCCCGCCGACTGTCGCCGGGGTGACGAGCGGCAGCCCGCCGTTGTCACTGCAGAAGATTACCAGTGTGTTGTCCGCTCGACCAAGCTCACGCAAGCGTCGTCGAAGCGTCCCGATGCTGCGGTCCAGCGCCACCAGCTCGCCGTAATGTTCCGCCGACTCCGCGTCCAGTGAGGCAAAGGTAGCCTTGTCTTCTGGCAGCGCAGCAAAAGGCTTGTGCGGTGAACCATACCAGATGACGGCCAGCACGGGTTTTCCCTCCCCACGTTTCCTTTCTATGAAATTCAAGGCCTCGGAAACAATGATGTCGGAGGAGTCACCATGAAATTCCTCGATTTTTCCATTGCGGCTCAGCAGCGGATTAAGGTCGAAGAAATTCGTGGTGGAGAGCCACTCATCAAAGCCGAATTTTCCCGGATGATGTGTATCCGTACTTAGGATAGGCACGCCCGGTCCACGCAGACCGTCGAGATGCCACTTGCCAAAATGCCCGGTGGCGTAGCCAGCCGCACCCAAGGCTTGCACGAGTGTTTTCTCCTGCAATCGCAGGGCATAACCCTGTTCAACCACCCCGGCCCGGTCGTTTACCCGACCGGTCAGAACACTTGCCCGAGTTGGGGAGCAGACAGGAGCTCCAGCGTAAAAGCGGTCGAAGCGAAGTCCGTTCGCCGCCATCGCGTCGATGTTCGGGGTCTTCAGGACAGGATGCCCGTAATATCCCGTTTCGCCCCAGCCCATGTCATCGGCCATCACGAGAATGATGTCTGGCCTGGAATCTGCGGCCATGAGCCGAAGACTCAGCAGACCGAACGTTAGGGTGCAGAACAATGATCGTTTGCGGATCATGGGCGTGGGAGGGAGTGGTTATCCAGCAGGTGACGATTGGGGTAGCATGCCCTTAGTCACCGGCAGCAGGCAAATCCTTCACTTTCCGAAGAACGAGCAGCCTAAACTCCAAAGCTTGATTGTGGGCGATCTTCGGTGCACTGAGCCGCAGCTCCCCTTTTCCGTGCCGGAGAAGGATGGTGCCGAGTTCCAAGGTTCGGAACGGCTTGTCGACCGAGACCGTACGGGGATACCGATCATCGGCGGGGCCAATAACCTTCGCATCAGTAGGGATGTTCACTCTTTGGGTGATGACGGAATCCCCGAAACTCAATTTCATCGTAGATCCGACATCGGCGGCCGGACAGGCATAGTAGATTTCGGCCCGATAGAGACCACGGGTGGCCACGGATACGTTCCAGCTCAGGTAGTCAGCCGGATCGTTCCAGCTCGTGACGAACGAACTGTTGGGATAGCGATTGGATCGCTTGAGACCGCCGTTCAGGTCCGCGTCCCGCGCCGGCAACTGTGTGCACGGGCCATCGGGATGGCCGACCACGTAGGGCCGCGTGTCGGGCAATACGAGCTCCGAAAGCACCTCATTGCGCCATTGCCCGACTGCGATCCGGAGCTTGGCGGCTACTTTCGGATGGGCACCGGAGACATCCGATTTCTGACCAGGATCGGCCACCATGTCGTACAATGCGCCGTCTGCTCCAAAGCGATACTGTTGCGTCCGCGCGCTTACTTTACCACCCCAGTGTGAAAAGAGAATACGGTCGGGAGCTGTGGAGGGCCCGCCCAGAAGCTCCGACTTCAGGCTGATGCCGTCCAGAGGCTTGGCGGGGACCGCGTTGATGCCGCACAAATCAGTCAGCGTCGGTCGCAGGTCGATAACGCTGGCGATTTCACGGACCAGCGAACGCGGCTTGATACCTGCCGGCCAGCGGACGATCAGTGGCGAACGTACGCCCCCCTCGTCGGTCATGCCTTTCTTGCCTTTCATGCCACCGTTCCACCGCCAGGTATCGGGACCGTTGTCGCTCAAGTAGACTACGATTGTGTCGTCGGTCAGGCCCAGTTCGTCCAGCTGCGCCATCACCCGGCCCACGTTCCAGTCGATGTTTTCGGACATGGCAAGCGACGCGCGGGTAAAATCCGGATCCTCATCCTCGGGGAGACCGGCACGCAGGACGATTTCCTTGGCGACATAATCCTTCCAGAACCGATCGGGCACCTGCATCGGCGTGTGCGGAGTGTTGTAAGTAAGACAAACGAAAAACGGCTCGCCGGCGGCGGAGCTCTTCTTGATGTAGCCCATGGCGTGTTCGGTCACGTCATCGATAATGAACCCCTTGCCGGTCACGATCTCGCCGTTGTGGTCAAGGAACTGGGAGTCGAAATACTGCGCCAGGTGGCCAGAGGTGAAGCCGTAGTATTCCTCGAATCCCCGGCCGTTGGGATGATAGGGATACTGGGTGCCGTTGTGCCACTTGCCGAACAGACCGGTTCTGTATCCGGCGCGCTTCATCACCTCGGCAATCGTCTCCTCGTCCAGGTCCATCCGCTCCATCCCGCTGCTGGTTCGCGAGACGCCGCTCCGTGGATGATACCGTCCAGTGAGAAATTCCGCCCGGGTCGGCGAACAAACCGGGGAGACAAAAAAACGATCGAAGTGAGCGCCACCGTCGGATAATCGGTCGATGTTGGGCGTATGGACGTTCGTATTGCCATTGCTGCTCAGGTCACCCCAGCCTTGGTCGTCGGAAATAATCACAATGACGTTGGGCTTCGCGGCAATCGAATGGACCAGCAGCAGAATGGCGGAAAGAAGTGCGAGGTGCTTCATGCGATCGGGCGTTAGAGGTTCTGCCGCTTCAGTTCGTCCATCAGGTGATCGCAGGCACGCCAAGCCAGGGCCATGATAGTCAGGGTCGGGTTCTTGTGCGAATTGGAACAAAAGGTCGCACCATCAGTAATGAATACATTCGGGGAGTCCCAACATTGGGAATATTTGTTCGTGACGGATTTCAGCGGGTCCGAGCCCATCCTCGCACCGCCCACCTCGTGGACAATCTGCCCGCCGACGGAGATGGCTTTTTTTCCCGTCGGATCGATAGGTCGCCCGAGGCAAGTGCCACCCATGCCGGTGATCAGATCGACAAACGTCTGCTGCATGTGAGCCGCCTGCTTGTACTCGTAGTCGGACCATTTCCAATGGAAACGGAGAACCGGATCCCCCCAGCGGTCCTTTACCGTCGGGTCGAGATCGACGAAGCAGTTTTCGTTCGGAATCATTTCGCCCCGACCGGAATAGGCGACAAAGCTGCCATAGTAGCGACGGGCCTCCTCCTTCAGTCTCCGCCCATAGGCACCCTGGGTCGTGCCCTCGAGGAAGTTGAATGTGCGCACGTTGGGCATGTTGCGCGAAACCCTCGTGCCGATGTAATAGCCCCGAGGAAAGTCGAGTTTCCCCTCCGCCTGCTCCTTATATCGCGACCAAGGAGCATAAGCGTGCCCATGCCCGGCCCCGTCCTCGTTGTGCGGAGGAAGGTTCTCCAAAGCCGGCACCTGTCCCGCCAGATTGGTGCCGACCGAATCCATGATATACTTGCCCAGGAGCCCGCTCGAATTGCCCAAGCCCTGCGAATGGCGGGGACTGCGCGAATTCAGCAGGATGCGGACCGACTCCATCGAACTGGCGGCGAGAACAATCACCCGGGCCTTGACGGTGTAATCGCGTCCGGTGGTTTTCTCGAAAAAGCGTACCCCGGTCGCCCGACCGGTACTGTCGGTCTCGACCGACCGCACCATCGCGTCGGTGATGATGTCCAGATTTCCCGTCGCCAACGCCGGCGGGAGGTGGACCGTCGGCGATTGATAATTAGCCTTGATGGAGCAGCCCCGATCACAAGGGGTGGCCCAGAAACAAGCCAAGCGGCGATCCATCTCTGCCGCCAAAATACGGGCTGCCTTGGGATTGTTCGGATGCAGGCGGGGCGGGATGTCCCGTGAATTCATTCGCTCACTCAGCACCGCCCGGTGCTGCGGTATGACCGGAAAACCAAGTTCCTTCGCCGTACGATGGAACAGCAGTTCGGCCGCCCGGGCCTTGGGTGGCCTGAGCAACACACCTTCCGACGAGTGCGGGCAGTTCTCTATGCCGTCGTTTGCGCCATAGACCCCAATCAAAGACTCCACCTTGTCGTAGTAGGGTGCCACATCGTCGTAGATGATCGGCCAGTCGAACCCGAGACCGTCTCTGGAATAGGGCTTGAAATCATAGGGCCCGTTGCGGAGGGAAATACGGCCCCAGTGGTTGGTCCTTCCACCCAGCATGCGGGATCGCCACCATTGGAATTTTTCCTCCGTGGCGTTCGTATAGGGTTCGCCCGGCACCTCCCAGCCGCCATCCACCGTGGCGTCAAAATATCCGCGCGGTTTGTCCGGCGTGGGCGTTTCGCGTAGTGGCGCCTGCTCGGGTGTGTTAAACATGGGCGTCTCCGTAATCGGATCGTAATTGCGTCCGGCCTCGAGCATCAGCACCCGGACACCCTCCATCGCCAGTGTGTACACGCTCTGACCGCCCGCCGCTCCGGAACCGACCACGATCACGTCGTAATTCGCCTGGGCCTGACTTGCATTGATATGGGGCATGGTAAAAAGATTGAGGTTGGGCAGAAATTTGAGGTTGCCGCGGGCGGCCAGCGCACTGCGTCACCAAGGCTGTTTTTCGATCCCCAGTCGCTTCAGCACCTCCGGTGGGGGACCGTCAAACGTGGCGAGCGGTACATTCCCCACATAACCGACATCTTTCATGCCCACCGAAGTCGTGTAATAACCTCCCAATACCAAACCCCGGAAGGTGGTGAAGAATCGGGCCCCGGATAGGTGGGCCGGAGAGGCTTTCGCCTGATGGCAGATGTCATCACAAATCGCCTCCGCTTCCGCGGGACTGAGGTCGACAAAGAGTTTGGAGAAGCGACGCTGGGATTCCGCATCCATCCACGTCAAGCCGCTCAGGATCGTCTTTCGATCCCTCGTTTGATCAGGGTACGGCGCGCTGATCCATTCATCAATGAAATCCGGCACTCGCACCGCAGATGCGCTCGGTGATCTGTTGTCAACGTGGGGCAGGATGATGTCCGCCAGGCGGGTCGTGAGCAGCAACTGCGCCTCGCTCATGGTCCGGCTCCAGGGAACGGTTCCCTCAAGGAGATTAGGGTCCAAGCCGTAGCCCTTGGCCGCTGGGACGCCCTTCTGTGCGAAGCCTCGGTTATGAGCAAAGGAAACTGCGCCGGTCGCTGCGAGCATCCACTGGATCGCATCACGCCGGCTCATACGCTGAATAGGGTCGGTCGTTTTCATCAGAGGTTTCCTTTCTTCATCTCGGCTATCATGTGGTCGGCGGCGCGCCAGGCCAGGGCCATGATGGTCAGGGTTGGGTTCTTGTCGGAATTCGAACAGAAAGAGGCACCATCGGTAACATACACGTTGGGCGCGTCCCAACATTGCGAATGGCGGTTGGTCACGGATTTTTTCCGATCGGCGCCCATGATTGCGCCACCCACCTCGTGGATGATGCGGCCACCTTCGGCGATCGCTTCCCGCCCGGTAGCATCGAGGCTGCCGGGCGTGCCGCCCATGGTGGTGATGATTTCCGCGAACGTTCGCTGCATGTGCGCGGCCTGACGGTGTTCGTACTCCGACCACTTCCAGTGGAACCGGAGCACCGGGATGCCCCACCGGTCCTTCACCGTCGGGTCGAGTTCCGTGAAGCAGTCGTCGTTGGGAATCATCTCACCCCTGCCGGAATAGGCGACGGAGCTGCCATAGTAGCGGCGCGCCTCGTCTTTCAGGCGCCGGCCGTAGCCGACCCCCGACAACCGCTCAAGATTGCCGAAGGAGCCGACATTCGGCATCCGGCGGCTCCCTGCTGTTTCGATGTGATATCCCCGTGGAAAATCCAGCTTTCCCGCCAGCTGTTCCTTATACAGCCACCAAGGAGAGTAAATATGTGCCCCGTCGCCTGCTCCTTCCTCATTGTGGGGAGGCAGATTCTCCAGCATCGGCACCCGGCCGCCGAGCTTCGCTCCGACGGAATCCATGATGTATTTGCCCAGAAGTCCGCTCGAGTTGCCAACCCCGTCGCGGTGCTGCGCGGTGCGGGAGTTCAGCAAGACTCGGACGGATTCCATCGCACTGGCGGCGAGCACCACGACGCGTGCCTTGATCTGGTGGTCACGTCCGGTCTTCTTGTCGATGAAGGTGACCCCTCGGGCCTTGCCGGTCTGATCCGTCAAAAGTGACGCAACCATGGCATCGGTGATGATATCGAGGTTACCCGTGGCGAGTGCGGGGGGCAAATGGACCGTGGTCGATTGGTAGTTGGCCTTGATTGAACAACCCCGGTTGCAGGGCGTGGCCCAGAAGCAGGCCGCCCGGCGGGACATCTCGTCGGTCAGGATTGCCGCCGCCCGAGGATTATTCGGATGCAACCTCGCGGGTATTCCCCTGGAATCAAGCCGCTCGCTCAGCACCGCCCGATGCACCGGCACCACCGGGATGCCCAATTGGCGCCCAGCCCGGTGCGTCAGAAGTTCCGCCGCACGCGCCTTCGGCGGCCTCAGCAAGATCCCGTCCGGCGAGTTGGGGGTATTCTCCAAATTCTCGTTGGTTCCGTAGACTCCGATCAATAACTCCACCTTGTCGTAATACGGTGCGACATCCTCGTAGGAAATCGGCCAGTCAAATCCTAAGCCATCCCGTGAATAAGGTTTGAAGTCGTAGGGGCCATTGCGCAGCGCGATCCGTCCCCAGTGGTTGGTTCTTCCTCCCAGCATGCGCGACCGCCACCATTTGAACTCTCTCCCGGGTTCGGAACTCGCGTTGGTGTAAGGTTCGTCCGGCATCTCCCAGCCACCGTCAATCGTGGCATCATAATAACCGAAAGGCTTGTCGGGCGTCGACATGGCCCGGAGCGGAGCCTGCTCCGGAGTGTTGAACATCGGCGTCTCAGTGGCCGGATCGTAATTACGCCCCGCTTCAAGCATCAGGACCTTCACGCCTTCCATGGCCAGTGTATAGGCGGTTTGTCCGCCAGCTGCCCCGGAGCCCACCACAATCACGTCGTAGTCCGGCTTCGTCTTGCTCGCATGGATATGGGCCATGATAATGGGGTGTGATTTTTGAGGAGAGATTCAATCGGCAATCACCGTTTTTCGGAGCATCGAAAGGTCCGATGAGTTGGATTCTCTATTAAGAGGAAAGATCCGCTCCAGTTCGATGACGGTCAGCGGACCACGCGGCCCGAGTTTCTCCCGGATACGTTCCACCAAGGCCGGTTCAACGGTTCCGGCCTTGTTTCCCCATGATTGACGAACATAGGTGAGGACCGCGGCAATTTCGCTAGAACTCCACTGGTAGCTGCCCTCAGCCCCGAAGCCCGGCATTGGTACCCCCGGGTACTTGGACCCATTCACAACGATCGGGCCTGTCAGACCGTAGGTAACCTTCGCCGCGAGGCGTTCAGCCGGTCCATCAACCCAATCGGAGCCCACCAACGGAGGATAAACCGAAGGCACCCCCAGTCCGCCCGGTTGGTGGCAGAGTGCACAGGCCAAGGCGTACCGGGCACTTCCCAGTTCCAACAATTCCGCCTGAGATGCATCCTTGCGGCCAGAATAGTCACCGGCGCTCGCGGTCAACTTTTTCAGAAGGATATTCTTCCAGCGGACCTTCTGGCCGATCTTTTCCTTGAAATGCGCCACCCCATGTAATTGCAGGGCAATGTATCCAGTCGGAGTCAGATCATCCTGCAAGTCGGTCACAGGCACCCCGTTCAGCCATGTCTGGATCCGGCTGCCGTTGGCCACGATCCGGAAGCGGTTCCACTCCCCACTCCGATAGACTTTGGCCGTGGAAGCCGGCGCGTGGAGAAATCCGCGACCAGCTTCCTCGTAGAGACTGCCCGTCCAGCACTTTTCCGACGGATCGATCTCGACTTGATAGCCCCAGAACCTGCCTTTCTCCCAAGACACTTTTCTTAGATCCTTGCTTCCGTCCGGCTTGAATCTCCCGCCCCAGCGGGTTGTCGCGGTTGTTTCCGCATGGACGCCACTTCTAATCTGGATGCCGGAATTGATCAGCGGATCGATCATGAAATCGACCTCCAGTTCGAAGTTATCGTATTGCTTGTCTGTAGCCAGGAAGCTGTTCGGGTAACCGGGCAGAGACTCTCCCACGATCACACCATCCTCAACGTAGAATTTGCCACCGCCAAAATTCTGCCAGCCGCCGAGGGTGCGGCCATCGAACAAAACTACCGTGCCATCGGACATGGCTGCCGCAAGGTTTGGCACAGGCGAAATAATCAAGGCGAGGCCGAGCAAGAGGGAGGGGAGTTTCATGAAGATT
>ENA-ORBV01008958-ORBV01008958.1-microbial-mat-metagenome-genome-assembly--contig:-NODE-8958-length-16634-cov-5.262306_pt1 | contig 16634 bp, 12 predicted proteins | sample MGYA00237777_ERZ505514 | MGnify/ENA primary metagenome ERZ505514 (study PRJEB26160, sample SAMN06269048) | microbial mat metagenome | isolation source: Oligotrophic lake microbial mat | place... | reverse complement strand
GCCGCGTGGGTATGACACGGTGCTCTCGGAGGGCGGGACGGGGCTTTCGGGCGGGCAGCGCCAGCGGATCGCGATCGCGCGGGCGATTCTCCGCGAGCCGGCGATTCTGATTCTGGATGAGGCCACGAGCATGATCGATGCGGAAAGCGAAGCGAAGATTTCGGAGGCGCTCGCGGAGTTTTCAACGGGCCGAACGACGCTCATTGTGGCACATCGGCTCAGCACGGTTCTCCATTGCGATAGCATCGTCGTGCTGGAAGATGGAAGGCTCATTGACAGGGGCACCCATGCCGAGTTGATGGCGCGGTGCAACACGTATAAGGCGCTGGCCCAGAGCCAGTTTATTGCGCCGCCGGAAGGAAACGGCAAATAGCGAATGTCAAACTGCAAAAGTCGGAAACAAATCACAAGCCCTGCGGGAATGCGGTAGCCCCGTATTTCCAGTCGCGTTCTCGTCCCTTCCCGCTCCAAAATCCGCGTACTTCCTCATCCCGAGCCTAGACCTCTTATGCACGACCCCCTCGCCCCATCCGATCATTTCTTCAAGTGCGATTTTTGCCTCAACCCCTGGGCCGAGGATCGGCCGATGGTCGAGGGTCACCGGGGCAGCCTCATCTGCGCGCAGTGCCTCACGCTCTCGTATCAACTGGTGATCAATCAGAAGGCGGGGACCAAACTGCCTCCCGCCGTGACGTGCGCCTTGTGTCTTGAGTATCACGAGGACCGCACGCACTGGCAAAGCCCGATCAACGAAGCGGCATGGGCGTGCAACAGGTGCATCAACCAATCGGCGCGGATTCTGCAGAAGGATGCGGAATCGGGATGGAAGATTCCCACCAAGGCCTAACCCGTGCGTTATCGCGGGAGGAGGAGGAGCAGGCTTCCCGCTCCGAAAACCGCGGCGGAGAGCGTCATCACCACGAGGATGCTGACGATCTGGAGCATCACCGCCATCAGCCATCCCCGCGGCAGGCGCAAATAGCGCGTGCAGGCGCAACCCCACCAGATAAGCGGCCAAAGCAAGGCCAGGGTCGCCAAAGAAATATGCCCGCGACGCGCCGTCCAGGAGTGGACCGCTTCAAGGGTTGCGGCGATGAACCGGCCCAGCGTCGGGAGCGACGTGTTAAGGTACAAGTGCGCGTACAAATTCTCGAGCGCCAGGGTGGTGAATGTGAAGCACGCCCATACGACCGGGAGCCAGATAAACGAGTACGCCGCGATGCGAAAGAGGTGCCGGGGTCGAACCCGGGCCTTTCCCAAAGTCGTCGGCGCCAGGGCGAAGGCAAACGGCATCACAATCATGGACACGGTGGCGACCGCAAGCCAGGCGTGATCAAAATCGAAATGAAAGCGAGGTGATCCCCAGAAGTTGCGAGCAGGAGAGTGGAAGGGCCACGCGACGAAAAACACCGTAACGTCCGGCGCGCCGGCATTCAATCTTAACCAACCATTGTTCATGGGAAGCAGAAGAACCCGCGCAACAAACGCGATGCTTACGAATATCCCGTGCAGCGCGACCACCGTGAGCAGGACAACTCTAGCGATTCGTCCCCATGCGATGGGGTATTCCATCCGGACCCAGCGCCAGAAACGAAAGGGATTTCTGGCGTTCCAGACCGTCATCAGCAGCGCACGGGCGAACCGATTGGTGGCGGTTTCAAAGAAATCCGGCGGGCGGCGGTGCTTCTCGCTGACGATGGAGCGCCATTGGAACGTCAAGCCGCACTCGGGGCACGTGCCTTCCAATGGGCAAGATTCGATCCACCGCGAGACCTCGCCGTTCAGGTCGTAGGCGCAGCGCGGACATTCCGGTTCAAGCATTTTGAAGTTGTCCGTGTATGAATCGGCCATGAGATTCTTGAGGAAGCCGCGGGTTGCAACCGGCAGTTCGACGCGAAGAGGCTAATGCTGGGAACACGAAGGGGCACTCGCCCCGGGGTTCACCGGAGCCGCGCGGGCCTCATCCAGGAACTCAACGCCCCGCCGCAGGTGCGGGATCACGATTGAGCCGCCGACGATAAGCGCGACATCGAACGCCTCCCACAACTCCTCATCTTTGATGCCGGCCTTAACACATTGATCGATGTGGTAAGCGATGCAGTCATCACAGCGCAGAACCATGCTCGCTACCAGACCCAGAAGCTCCTTGGTCCTCGCCGGGAGGGCGCCGTCTTCGTAGGTCTTGCCATCCAGGCTGAAAAAGCGTTTGGTGACAAGGGTCGCGCCGGCACGAGTCGAGCCGTCGGGATGTGTGCCGCGTTGTGCGTCATCGCCAAGCACGCGGCAGTTCATTTTCGTGCGGTATGCCTGAAACTGTTCGTAGCGCGTCATATGGCACTGTAGGGAGTTTGTGAGTCGGGGTATTCGACCGGGGAACGCATCACGGTTGGGAAGCCCTGGCACTCTGGGCATCTCCAAAAAAATCGAGCAAAGGTTGTCCGCCCAGCGCCAGCCTCGATAAACTTCTGCGTCGATGCTCGGATTCTTCCGATGGCTCTACCCCGGCATTCTGCCCGGTATGTTCCGCACACGTTCCAATTTCAGGAGATGAGAGAAATGAATTACGTTACCGCCGCTTCTATTGTGTCCACCGTGTCCCTCATGGCGCTTTGCGGCCTCGCTGCCGCGCAGGTTCCCGTCACCCTCGTCGTCAAGCAGGGCGATGCGATCGGGGGCAGCACGGTTTCGACCGTGGCCACTCCGTTAACCAACGCAAACGGCGAGTTGGGAACGCTGCTGGCGCTCGCCGATGCACGCCGCGTTATTTACAGCGAAAGCGGGATTGTCTTCGACAGCGCTACCGCACCTGTCGCCCTGACTGGCGGCGAAACCACGATCGGATGGGGCGAAGGCGGCGCGTTCATCTACAGCCCATCCACCGCCGGGAGTGACGCGGCCTACACACATAACGGCCTGCTTCTGGCCGATGGGATGCCTGCCCCGGGGTTTGCAGGCCAGTTCAACAGTTTCAACAGCCGGCCCGACATGGGCGGGAACAAAGCCTTCTGGGTGGCGGGTCTGTCGGCCACGCCGGGCGGGGCGACCACCAAGCGCGTTCTTTACTCCGCCACCGGCGGTCCCGGGACCATCTCGGTAGAGATGCAGGGGGGTGATACGGTGGGCGGCAACATCATTACGGCTCAGGGCATCTCCTTCAACTTCAGGGTGTCCAGCAACGGGCTGCACAGGATTCACGATTTGACGATTCAGGGTGCGCCCACCACGTCGGACGTGTTTCTCGCCGCGGACGGGGTACAGATCGCCCGCGAAGGAACGGCGGCGGCCGTGGGCAACTACACGACCTTTCGTCACGCCTTTATCAACAACAGCGGCACGTACGTGTTCGCGGCGGATACGAATGCCGCGACGACGATGGATGAAATCATCGTGTCCAACACGGGCATGGTGGTCCAGGAAGGCGACGTGATCGGTGGGGTCGCGATTACCGGCATCTGCGACGGGTTGAGCATCAACAACAATGGCGATGTGGTTTTCATCTACGACACCGCAGCAGCGTCGGGCAGCACAGAGCGGCTCTTCCGCGGCCACGTCAGCAATCTGCGTGCGGCCAAGCAAGTGCTCAAGATCGGCGACCTGCTGGACGTGAACGGTGACAATGTCGCCGATTACACGCTCAAGGATTTCAACGCGAGCACGACGTTCCCATCGCTGGACCTGGGCGATGATGGCCGTCTATTCGTGACCGTGACGCTCAATGAGATCGGGCAGACTACGGATATCGATGCGATCATCCGCGTTGATTTCAACGACTGCGGGTGCGCGGCGGATTACAACGAAGACGGCGGCGTCGATGGCCAGGACATTGAGGCGTTCTTCGCGGAGTTCGAGGACAGCGCGGGTTGCAGCGATGTCAATCAGGACGGCGGCGTGACGGGCGAGGATGTCGGGGCGTTCTTCGACGTGTGGGAGGCGGGAAGCTGCTGAGCGATCATCCGGGAAGTCATCCGCAGATGACGCCGAAGCGCACAAACAGGAAAGGCATTTGACAGGCCGGGTACACTGAGATCTCTCAGTTTATCCGGTCTGTTTTTGTGTCGTGATTGTGTCGTGATTGTGTCGTGATTATGTCACGCGCTGTGTCATCCGCATCCGCCCGCTTCCCACGCGGCGAAGAACACCTCGACATCGGCCCCGGTCACGCCGCCATCCTGGTTCACATCCGCGCCGGGCGCCGCCGCTTCCCAATCGCGGAAGAACGCTTCAATATCGGCGCCATCGACCCCGCCATCCTGGTTGTAATCTGCGGGGCAAAATGGTGGTGGGGCGAGCGGCGGGATCCACGCGGCGATGTCGGTAGGGCTGATCCCCCCGCTGGCGACTTTGTCGCCATTTGGCATCAGCGAGCCATCGGACAGGATTGTCGTGGAGATAAGGCCGGTGCCCAGGGTGAATGATTCTTTGTCGGTCATCAGCAAAACCTGTCGGTCGTTCACCGGGAGTCGCATGACGGCGAGGTTCCCCAGTTCCCCCTGACCCCCGACCTGAAACGCAAATCCGACATACCCGGGCACTCCACCGGGGGTTTCGAGGTCAAACATGCGAACAAGCCCGTCGGAATAGCCCACGCACAGGAAGCGCCCATCGGGGCTTGAGAGCGCTTCCTTTGGGTTGGTGTTTCGACCGTTGTAGGGGCTGCCGGGCAGCACCGCCATTTCGCCCGAGTCGGGATCGAATGAAAGGCCGAGAATGGCTCGACCGCCAGCGCTGATTCCGCCGCCCGCGTAGATGCGAAGTCCATCGATGTGGACGTGCAGGCCCAGCGGATAGCACGGGGTCGAGAGCGTTGTGCCGGCGAGCAGTGTTCCATCGGGGTTGATTGTGAAGGCCCGTACGGTCAAGCCGGAAGAGTCCGCGGCGAAGAGGTGGCGGCGATCGGGCGAGACAGTGATGTACGAGCAGAAGACGCCGACGTTTTCGCGGTCGATCTCCTGAACGTGGAAATCTTCGCGGTCGAAGCGATAGACGACGACCTGGTTGGTTCCCGAGACGCGGGTACGTGTCACGGCGAGCACATCGTCGCTCAACCAGGCGCTGTCGAGGGGGCTGTCATCGGTGTTGAAGATGGTCGCGAGCGTGAGGGTCGCGTTGGGATTGACGGCCACGATGGTGACTTGCTCGACGGTGGTGCTGGCCGTGGCGTGGGTGGCAGCGAGGTATTGACCATCGGGGGTGAGCGTGATGGAAATGGCGTTGGTGCCGGGGATGCTGGGGGCGGAGGAAGCGCGGGCACCGATCAGGAGTTCCTGAACGAGGGCGAGATTGCCGGTGGTTGGGTGGACGGAATAACTGGAAACGCTGCCGCGGAGGTTGCCGTTGTTTGAGACGAACGCGGCGGGAAAGCCGGCCTGGGCAAATGTCAAACCGGCGAGGCAAAGGGGAAAGAGAACGGCAAGGGAATCGCGCAGGGACATCATGGACCTCCGAAACTTTCCTACGGGCACCGGCATGTTCAGACTCAACGTGAGCCGGGAAGTGCCGCGAGGGGCCGGTAGGCCCCGGGCGGCGGAGACAAACAAAGTAAGTCGGGCGCGTTCAGCAGGAACCGGCCTCAAAGGGCACAAAGAACGCGGCGACATCCTCGCCGGTGATCCCGCCATCGAGATTGACATCGGCGCAGGGGCGGCCGTTTTCAAAGTCATCGAAGAACGCGGCGACATCCTCGCCAGTGATGCCGCCATCGTTGTTGTAGTCGGCAGCGCACGGTGGGCAGTCGGAGCCGGGTGTGATCTTGATCAGCGCCGAAGGGCTGCCGAAGGCGGGAACAACGTTGTATTCCTGGCCGTCGTTGTTTCGGATGTTGACCATCATCAGGACCGTTCCATCATCGGCGATCTGAATGCCGTCGGCATCGAAGGAGTCGTTGTCAGGCGTGGTGCGGCCGATGTACACGTCGTCGTCAAGCTGGCCGTTGCCGTTAAGGTCCAGCCTGTCGCCTTCTCGGACAATGACGGTCTGGCCGTTGAGCACGACCACCGAGTTGCGGCCCGTATTCGGGTCATCCGTGTTTCCGGCCAGGACGTAGTCGCCGTTGTTGTTGGCGTGCATGGCGTAAAAAATCGGCCCCCAGTGCTCGGTCGAGCCGGGAACGATGGGGTCGCCGGTCTTGGCAAGGAGCACGCCGTTCTTGGCGAACCAGTCGTTGCTGCCGGTGACATCGCCGCGGGCGTACCAGTCGCCATTGTTGAGCAGGACGAAGTTGAAGATGTCCTCAACGATCACGCCGCTCGCGACGATCGCCGTTCCCGATTGCAGAACCGCGACGCCGTCCTTAGCGAGCATGTCGTCGGAGGAAGTCTGGCCCGAGTGGCGGCCCAAGGCTGCCCAGTGGGCGCCGTCCACCGTGGTGTAAAAGAAGTTCGCGAGGAACGTTGTCCAGGTTCGGCTCACGCCGTTGATGTCCAGCAGTGTGCTGAGGTTGCTCTGCTTGAACCCCGCCACGTTGTACATCAGCACGGGTCGGCGCGTTGTGGAGATGCCCGTGGTGGTCGAGTCTTGCGTGCCGATGGCACCGGAATCGAGAAGGTGCGCCGAGCCGACCGAGTTGCCGACCTTCTCATCGCCGGTAGCGCCGGTATCCATCAGCCCGCTGACGAGGTCGCCCTGTTTGAGCCGAACCACGATGTTGGTTCCATCCCAGACGGCGACCCGCTGACCATCCGCGGGATATGTGGATCCGGTCACCCCGGTTCGGGCGCGGAAGCAAAAGACATAATCGCCGATGGTGTTGAATCGGCCCATGGCGGACCCGAAGAAGTCGAAGCGGTGGGAAGGGTCTCCGCCCGGCGCAAACTGGCCTTCCTGCATGAGCGCGTTGGTCACCCCGCCGCGGCGGGCGATCATGACGGTTTCGAGGTCAGCGCCCAGCGTGGTGCGGGCTTTCAGCAGCCAGGCGCCGCTGTCGCGGGGATTCAAGACGATGTCTTCCATCGCCTTGATCTCCGAGGGCACAAGCGCGCCGTTAAGATCGCGCGTGCCGGGGATCGAAGAGGTGGGATGCCCCGCGATCTTGGTATGAAGGACGGTCACGACAGGCGCCGCGTGCGCGGCCAATGCCAGGACGCCGCTCGACGCGAAACCAATCATACGTGATTCTCTCATGTTCTACGCTCCTGGTGCCCTGATAAGAATGCCGCGGGAAATCAGACCGGCACATGCTTGATTTACCCGCTCCGGCCCCGTTGTCACGAAGGCTAAGTGTATCGCCGCGGGTACATGCGCGGCTGACGGCTTCGGCTGCGGGTATCACCCAAGTTCTTGGCACGCTGCAACGGTTAGCCGTTGGCGCCACACGCCGGCCGCTCCCCATGAGTCCCATGAGGCATGCTGGTCCGTCCGACGGTGACTCCGCAGCATCACTTTCTCTCTCCCGCAGCCAGACTCCTCGCCCTGATTCGCTCCAGGCATTCATTGGTATACTGAATCCGGTAGCGCGAAAACCCGGAATCATGCTCGAACTCGTTCAGACGGCGGGCGAGTTTCACACTTTCCTCCGCGAGTCTCAGGGCCTCGGGGAAGTGGCCCATCTGTTCTTCGATCAAGGCGAGCAGCGCCGTGAGATACCCCTCCGTGGCGAGCGCCTCATGCGATTCGGGATCAACCTTCTTCAACACCTCCACACTGATTCGCGCCTGCTGCGCAAGTGCGCTCGCGTTCGGCAAGCGATCCGCGGGCAACTCGATCTTCGATGCAACCTCAACTGCGAGCTCCGCATAGTGCGCGTGATACCGCCGCTCGTCCGGCCTGATTTGGATAAGTCGCTCCGCCGCGTCGAGCGCCTTTGTCAGGTGCGATTCATACTCGGCCCGTCGGGGCGTCCACTCAAGGACGGTCGCCGCCTGATTGTGAGCGGTCATCAATGACCAGTAGGGTGAGGGCGCGGCCCGATCTCCGGCCTTGAGTTGATGAGCGATGGCGATTTGCCGATCAATCAGTTGCAACGCCACCTCCGGACGCCCGGCCACATAGTCAAGGTTGGCGATGCGAAGGCAACTCCACCCCAGATCATCAAGCAGCACCCGATCAGTAATTCCACCGTTCACCAATCGTTCCTGCACCTCCATCGCCTCTTGGTATCGCCGCCGCGTGGCCTGCGCGTCCCCTTCCATCCAGTCCACATCCCCGAGCCGCACCATCGCCAGCGACCGACGATGCGCATACTGCCACGATGTGGGCTCTTCATTCGCCAGCGCGGTCATCAACCCGAGCGACCGCTCTCGCAAACCCCGTATCGGATCAAGCGACGGAGCCTCGATGATCAAGTCGGCATTTGAATCCCCCCACCTCCGGTGGACCTTCACCTTCCATAACCTTGGAAGGAGTATAAAGGAGTTCCCGCAATGGCCAGGAAGCATTACACCAACGAATACCGAGCCGACGCCGTGAGGATGGTTGTCCACGAACGTCAGACCGTCAGCAAGGTCGCCGCGAACTTGGCCGTCGGCGCACCGACGCTTCACGGGTGGGTCCGTGATTCCAAGTTGGGCACAGGTGTCTTTACCCCGAAGGAAGATCGGCAGGAACAGGACCGCGTCCGCGCCCTGGAGACGGAGAACCGCAAACTGAAGATCGAGTGCGAGATATAGAAAAAAGCGACAGCGTACTTCGCAAGGGGGCTCGTGTGAAGTTCGCGTTCATCAAGTCCGACCTGCTGCCAGCGTTCATCCTCGCCGACTCCTGCCGCGCGCTGAAGGTCAGCCTGAGCGGATACCACCGTTACGTCGCGCATCCAGGAAGAACGGCGTCGCCATCTGCGAGAACACGGTCGCGAAGTTCATGTCTCACGCTGGAATCAGCTCAATTCGCGTGGACAACTTCAAGCCCAAGACGACCGATTCCAACCACAGCATGGCCGTCGTGGACAACGTCCTGGACCGCAACTTCGATGTCGAGAAGCCCAACATCGTGTGGGTCGGCGACATCACCTGCATCCACACCGACGAGGGCGTCTTGTATCTGGCGGCCGTGGTCGATCTCTTCAGCCGGAGCGTGGTGGGGTACTCGATGGCCGAGCACATGCGAACCCAACTTGTGGCCGATGCCATGCTGATGGCCTTGACTCGCCGTCTTTTTCCCGAAGGTCTCTTATTCCACAGCGACCGCGGCTCCCAGTACGCGAGCAACGAGTTCCGCGGCATCCTCGAGTCCAACGCCGTCACGCCCAGCATAAGCGGCAAAGGCGAGTGCTGGGACAACGCCGTCATCGAATCGTTCTGGTCCAACCTCAAGAAGGAGCTGATCTTCCACCGTCGGTTCGCGACGCGCGACGAGGCGCGCCGCGCTATCTTCGACTACATCGAAGTCTTCTACAACCGCAAGAGAATCCACACTACCCTCGACGACAAATCCCCAGAGGAATTTGAGGCATCGTTTGCCTCACATAAGGTCGCCGCATAATGTAAACTGAACGTCTACCGGCGGTGGGGTGTACCATGACAGCTTCGGCACTGACCGGAGTCGTTCACGGTGGCAACTTTATGTGCGATAGATGTATCCAACGTGGCGGATATGCAGTCGCATCCCCGCCACCGGAACGCTGTATGCTCTGTCGGCAAAAAATTATGCAGTCGGAACCACAAAGGCACCCGAAAAACCCGCGATCAGCACCCCGCTTCCCACCTGTCAAAGAAAAAGTCCACATCCGCCCCATCAATCCCGCCATCGGCGTTCATGTCCGCGGCGGCGCGTCCGGCTTCCCAAGCGACGAAAAACGCTTCAACATCCTGGCCATCCACGCCCCCATCTTGATTGAAATCGGCCTTACAGCTCGCGACGACTCCGCTCGCCGACAGGCTCTGTGTGCCGGAGATCGATTCGTTGATCGTGTCCAGCGTGAGGTTGAGCAGAACGTGCGCGGTCGAGCCGGGCGGGAGGATTGTGGGCAGGTCGAGGGCGATGGGGTCAAGCGCCGCTGCGGGCTGCTGCGATTCGTTGATCGTCAGTTCGCGCATGGCGGTGACGGTTGCAGTGTTTCCGTTCACAATCACCGTGCCTGTCAGCACGAACGGCGCGGGTGTCCCTCCATCGGTGACAATCGGGTTGCCGAGGAGTTCCGCCTCGATCGTGTACTGCACCAGCATTGGCACGGTGAACGTGTATTGGTTGGGCGTGGCATCGCCGATGAGCGTGCCTTGGGCGGGGTCGGTCTGCGTCGCGGTAAACGTGGTGATCATCGCGTTCCCGACAGGAACGTTCACCGTCGCCGCGATATAGGTAGAGGTGGGGTTGCGCGTACGGAACGAATCACGGATCGTAAGGGCCGCGGTGACAGGCACCGTTTCAGGTCCGCCCGCGAGCATGTCCGAGGCGTATCCGCTGACCTTCGCGATTCCCGTCTCGGTATCAAGTTCGAGCGTGAACACGCCGGTGATCGAGTTTAGGAGGCGGTAGTTGTTCACGCCCGCCGCGATGTTGATCGGGATGGCGACGTTCTCAGTCGAGCCAAATGAGCCAAAGAAGCCGGGCTTTGTGCGGGTGCCGGCTTCGTTGGTGACCGCCACGTAGTTGCCGATGAGCGTTCCGGGCAGCACGGCATTGAGCGTGAGTCGGGCATCGATGGAACTGGTGGGCTGGTTGATGGTGAAATCGAAGGCCTGGGCACGGGCAGAGGCGGCGATTCCCATGACGACCGGAAAGGCTGTGCAGATGGTGGACAGGCGGATCGCTTTGCTCGTGATGCACATGATTCTATCTCCTCGAAACTGTCGCTTTCGGTTGGCAGCGATTGCCAGCCCCCAGAAAATAGTAGGGGCAACGGGGAAGTGATGATGAAGGAGGGACGTTAAAACTATAACATTGAGTTCCGAGCGTCCGATCACAACCGCGCCCTCTCTACCGAACGAACGCTACCCTTCCTCCCAAACTCTTTTGCTCATGCCCACCCAGGCGTCGCCCGCGAACGGCGGCGCCCAAAGGATTTCTGACCCATGCCCTCTCGTGTCTACATCGCGCTCGCTCCCGGTGATGGAATCGGCCCCGAAATCATGGACGCGGCGGTCGCGCTCTTCAACGCTGCGGGAGTGGGCGAATGGGCCGAATTTGTACCCGTCGAGATGGGCAAGGCGACGTTCGACAAGGGGAACACCCGGGGGATTGCTGACGAGGCTGTCCGCACCATCGAAGACTGCGGCGTGCTTTTCAAAGGCCCGATGGAGACCCCCAAGGGCGGCGGCGGCAAGTCGATCAATGTCACGTTGCGCAAACTCTTCAGCACCTACGCCAACTTCCGGGTTTTTAAGACCCTGCCCGGTGTGCAGACCGTCTACAGCAAGTCCGGCCTTCAGCTTGATTTCTCCATCGTCCGGGAGAACATCGAGGATACTTACGGCGGCATCGAGCATCGGGTCTCGAACGATGTGATCCAGTGCAAGCGGCTCATTTCCGCTCCCGGCAGCGATCAGGTCCACCGCTTTGCCTTCCAGACCGCACGCCAACTTGGGCTCAAAAAAATCTTCTGCGGCCACAAGGCCAATATCATGAAGTTGACCGATGGGCTGTTCCTCGACCGCTTCAAGTTCGCCGCGAAGGACTTCCCCGAGATCGAAACCGGCGATGTCATTGTCGATGCCCTGTGCATGAACCTGGTCATCAAGCCCCAGCAATACCAGATGATCGTTCTGCCTAACCTGCAGGGCGACATCGTGAGTGATCTCGCCGCGGGGCTGGTGGGAGGGCTGGGGTTCGCGCCGTCGGCCAACATCGGAAAGCACATCTCAATCTTCGAGGCCGTGCATGGCACCGCCCCCGACATTACCGGCAAAGGAATCGCAAACCCCACTAGCCTGATCCTTTCGGGCATTATGATGCTCCGCCACGTCGGGCTTCTCAAGCAGGCCGCGATTCTGGAAAACGCGATGCTGGCCGCTCTCGAAACCGGCCTGCACACCGGTGACTTCGGCGATCCATCGCTGCCGGGATTCACCAAGCAGCCCGCGACCACCGCCCAGTTCGTCCAAGGCATCATCGCGAAACTCGGCGAAAAGCCCAAGACGGTCGCCGCGGCGGTCGTCCCCGAGCAATCCACACCAACCCTCACGCGCGCCCCGCGTCCCGCGACCCAGCAGACCATCCGCACCTTCGCCAACGTCCTCTCTCATGTGACCGGCTGCGACTTCTACATCGACTCTAACCTCACGCCCCCCGCACTCGCCGAAGAGATGCAGCGCTTCGCGCAGGATACCCCATTCAAGCTCACGCTCATCTCCAACCGCGGCACGCAAGTGTGGCCCTCGGGCAGCGTGTACACCGAATGCGTCGATTACTGCCGCGTGCGTTTCGAGATAAAGGAAGGCGTCACCCCCGGCTCCATCGGCCAAAGCCGCGCTGTCGCCCTGCTCGACAAGATCACCGAGAAGTTCCTCGTCACCGGCTACGAACTGCTCCGCATATTCGATGGGGTTAAGGGCTACTCGATGGCTCAAGGTCAGTAAAGCACCACGGGGTGTAACCGAAGCCCCAGTGGGTATCCCGGTCGTCCCGACCGGGCGAACTCCCCCTTCCGTCCCTTCACAAAAGCGCCCCAAAAAATCCACACATTCAGCCTCTCCACAATTGTCCTAAGCGCTTGTTCCTCCACCACTTAGCCGCCAAAAATTCTCTTGGGCCGGCGCACAAAAGCGCAGAATAACTCCCATTTCGGACGTGTTTTCCATGTATATATGGAGGGACGATGTTTTTTGCACACGTTCAAACACGCTCAACCCAACCCCATCCGCGCTCAGTCCCCACGCTCGCACAATCGACCGGGCGCGAGCAAGGTCCACCCCGGAACCCTCGCCGAAAAAATGGTTATTCTCACGCTGTTGTTTGCCAAAACACCCTGAAATCAATGCGCCAAACTCACTTTCAGCCCAACGCCCAAGAGCGCAAGATTGGGCGGCGCGCCCGAGTGACACTTTGCAAGGGAGGTTTCGTCCGGTCCAGCCCTCTCATCGGCAGGATGCCCGTACCACGTCAAGGCGAACTACCCTCTCCTCCCATGTCCCAAGCCGCATCTCCACAACCGCCCGCGCCCCAAGATCAGCCCGCCCACCGATACAACGCGCTGCTCGCCGGGCAGTTCGAATCCCGGTGGCAGGAAGTCTGGGAGAAGACCAAGGTGTATCAGGCGCCAAACCCGGGCGAGCCGGCGTTTAATGCTTCCAAGCCCAAGAAGTTTGTGCTCGACATGTTCCCCTATCCCAGCGGCGTGGGACTGCATGTGGGCCACCCGCTGGGATACATCGCCACCGATATTTTCGCACGGTACCTGCGCATGACCGGCTACAACGTGCTGCACGTGATGGGATTTGATTCCTTCGGGTTGCCCGCTGAGCAGTACGCCGTCCAGACCGGCCAGCATCCGCGGGTGACAACCGAGGCGAACATCGCCGCGATGCGCGTGCAGTTGCGGCGGCTGGGATTGGGGCATGATTCCCGCCGCGGCGTGTGTACGACTGATCCGGCGTTCTACAGGTGGACGCAGTGGATCTTCTTGCAGATGTATGGTTCGTGGTATGAGCAAGATCGGGACGGGGGGAAGGCGAGGCCGATTGCGCAACTGCTCACCAAGTTTGAACGCGGCGAAATGCCCACCAAAAGCGGGAAAGCCTGGGCTGCCCTCGATGAGGCGGAAAAGCGCAATGAGGTCGATTCGCGCCGTCTGGCCTATGTCGCCCAAGTGCCCGTCAACTGGTGCCCGATGCTCGGGACCGTGCTTGCCAACGAGGAAGTCACGGCCGATGGTCGCAGCGAGCGCGGGAACTTTCCCGTCTACAAGCGCCCCTTGAAGCAGTGGATGATGCGGATCACGGCCTACGCGGATCGTCTCGCGGCGGACCTCGAAGACCTTGACTGGCCCGCGGCGATAAAACTCCTGCAGCGCAACTGGATCGGGCGCAGCGAAGGCGCATTGGTTGATTTTGCGGTATCCGACGCGAGCATTTCTGTTTTCACGACCCGGCCGGATACGTTATTCGGAGCGACGTACATGGTGCTCAGTCCGGAGCATCCGCTGATTGACGCGTTGACCGTGGAAGAGCCCAACCCAACGTCTTTCCGTCGCGGTGTGTTTCCCGGCTACGAGGCTTCGATGTCGTGTCGCCACGCGGTCGCGGCGTACAGGGCCTATGCCAAGGGCAGAACCGAAGATGAAAGGACCGAGGGCAAGGTCAAGACGGGAGTGTTCACCGGGTCGTACGCGATCAACCCCGTGAACGGTGCGCGGATTCCGATTTTCATCGCGGATTACGTGTTGATGGGCTACGGCACCGGGGCGATCATGGCCGTGCCGGGGCATGATGAGCGCGACTTTGCGTTTGCGAAGGAGTTTGGGTTGCCGGTGGTTGAGGTGGTCAGGCCGGAGGGTGCGGACTCAGCCGCCACCGGCGCGACGCCCGCGAAAAGCGCGTGCTTTTCCGGCGACGGTGTCGCCATCAACTCCAAGAGTAACGAAGTCTCGCTCGATGGCTTGCCGACTGGGCAAGCCAAAGCGGTGATCATCGCTTATCTGGAAAGCAAGGGCGCGGGGAACGCACAGACGAACTACAAACTGCGGGACTGGCTCTTTTCGCGCCAGCGGTACTGGGGCGAGCCGTTCCCGATCGTCTATGACCAGTCCGGCGTGGCCCACGCCCTGCCCGAGAGCATGTTGCCGGTGCTGCTGCCGGAACTCAAGAACTTTCAGCCCGAGACCAGCACCGATGCGAACGCGCCGGTGCGAACGCCCTTGGCGCGAGCCGCGGAGTGGGTGAATGTTGAACTCGATCTGGGCCACGGCAAACAGATGTGTACGCGCGAGACCAACACAATGCCCAACTGGGCTGGCTCGTGCTGGTACTACCTGCGGTATCTGGACCCCGAGAACCGCGATGCGTTCTGCGGGCACGATGCCGAGGCATACTGGATGAAGGGCGTTGCGCCGGGTGCTCGCGGTGCGGAGAGGGGCGGCGCGGTCGGCGGCGTTGACTTGTACGTCGGGGGCGTCGAGCACGCGGTGCTGCACTTGCTTTACGCGCGGTTCTGGCACAAGGTGCTCTTTGATCTCGGCTATGTATCGACGACCGAGCCGTTCCAGAAACTCTTCAACCAGGGCTACATCCAGGCGTTCGCGTTCAAGGATGAGCGCGGGATGTACGTGGAAGCCTCGCGGGTGACGCTGCGGGATGGATCGCTCGCGATGGAGCATCAGGAGAACGCCGGGCCGTTCTTCCATGAGGGCCAGCCCGTCGCTCGCGAATACGGCAAGATGGGCAAGAGCCTCAAAAACGCCGTGGGACCGGATGAAATCTGCGCCAACTACGGCTGCGACACGCTGCGGGTCTACGAGATGTCGATGGGGCCGCTTGAAGCAAGCAAGCCTTGGAACACCCGCGACATCGTGGGCTCGTTCCGGTTCCTTCAACGCATCTGGCGGACGCTGATCGATGAAAATACCGGGATGAGCCGCGTTCAGGAAGGTACGGCCAATCGCGAAACGCTGCGGCTTTTGCACAAGACGATCAAAGGTGTGCATCGGGATATGTCGGTGCTGGGATTCAATACAGTCGTGAGCAAACTGATTGAGTTGAACAATCACATGTCCTCTGCGGCGGTGGCCGTGACAATGGATGTCGCGAGGCCGCTCATTCTCATGCTGGCCCCGCTCGCCCCGCACATCGCCGATGAACTCTGGCATCGCGTGGTCTGCAAGGGCATGGGCGAGGCGGTCTCGATCGCGCACGAGCCTTTCCCCATCGCCGATGATTCCCTCGCGGCGGATGATGAGGTCGAAATCCCGATCTCCATCATGGGCAAGCCGCGCCACCGCATTCGGGTTGCGCCTGGCCTTGACGCGGCGGCGCTGGAAGCGGCAGCCAGAGCGGATGCCAAAGTGCAGGAACTTATCGCCGGGAAGGTTGTGAAGAAGATCGTGGTAGTGCCGGGGCGCATGGTGAACTTTGTGCTCGAGTAGTGTGCAGTCGTAAACGGGGTATAGTTGCATTCGAGACCGCCAACCGAGAAAGGAACGCCAACGTGACCGTACTGCCCGCTCAACTAACTTCGACTCTCTGGCGCGCGACGCTCGAGCCCGCATGGCTTGACGCCGCGAATGGAGTTGAGGGGGGAGGCGCGGAGCCTTTGCGGGTTGATATTCGACTTTGGGTTTCCTGGTGGCGGACGCAGACTCAAGCGGTGTTGAGTGATACGTTCAAAAGGGCGGTGTTCATCGAAGCCTTGCCGGCAGCACCCCCGGAGTGGCAGCCGGTGGTCGCGGCTCGAATCGCTGACGCCGCGAGCAAGGACGCCTTCGCCCTCGCCTGCGACGCCGCCGCCGCGCGAGTCATCGCCGACGCCGTGGGAACGCGGTTTGCCTCGCTTCGCGGCGATGGCCCCGTAACCGCGGCAGAGGTAGGGCTGATCGAGTTCGCGATGCTTGAAACGCTCGATGGTCTGTGCGGGGCGTTTCCCGGCCTTGCGGGCAACTTGCTCCTGGGCACGGTGGTGAGTAGTGAAGACCCGGCCCGAGCGGTGTTGCATGGAGGGGGCCGCGGATCGGTGACTCCATTCGTGAAGGTCTATCACCGAATTCGGGCGGGAGGCCGCGAGGGAGTGATCGCGGTGGGGATGTCGGAGCGATTGGTGGGTGGGGGGGTATGGAG
>ENA-ORBV01008957-ORBV01008957.1-microbial-mat-metagenome-genome-assembly--contig:-NODE-8957-length-16634-cov-5.628435_pt1 | contig 16634 bp, 11 predicted proteins | sample MGYA00237777_ERZ505514 | MGnify/ENA primary metagenome ERZ505514 (study PRJEB26160, sample SAMN06269048) | microbial mat metagenome | isolation source: Oligotrophic lake microbial mat | place... | reverse complement strand
GACAGCAATACGGGAATCTCGCCGCCGGACCACGCGGCTATCTTTGGGACGCGGCGGCCCGCAAAGGCGTGTCGTACCGCAGTTACGGCGAGTTCTCGATCCCCGGCGCCGAGATCCGTTGGGATGAGGAGATGAAGCCCCCCTTCAGCGGATCGGTACCCGGCCTCAAGGACCACGTTCATCCGACCTACCCCCCATACAACCTCTCAATCCAGGACAACAAGCGCATCGACGTCTGGCTCGAGGAATTCCGCGAGTTCGAGAAGACCGGAACCCTGCCCCGACTCAACATCCTGAGGCTTGGAAATGACCACACCGCGGGCACGCGTCAAGGTGCCTGGACGCCTCGGGCCATGGTTGCGGAGAACGACCATGCGTTGGGCCGCCTGGTGGAGGCGATATCGAAAAGCCGGTTCTGGAAGGAGACGGCCATCTTCGTCCTTGAAGACGACGCTCAGAATGGCGCGGACCACGTGGACGCCCACCGCTCCATCGGTTTCGTCATCAGTCCCTACACCCAGCGCCAGGGCGTGGTCGACAGCACCCTCTACACGACGTCGGGTTTTCTTAGAACCATGGAGCTCATCCTCGGTCTCGAGCCGCTGTCTCAATACGACGCCGCTGCGACCCCGCTCTACAACGCCTTCTCGCTGACCCCGAAGCTCGCGCCCTTCACCGCGCTGCCTCCAAGGATCGACGTCAATGAAAAGAACGATCCGCGGGCGTGGGGAGCCAGGGAGTCGGGTGAGATGAATCTGGCCGAAGCCGATCGTGCGCCTGACCTCCTTCTGAACGAGATCGTCTGGCGATCGGTTCGAGGTCCCCATTCGAAGATGCCCCCGCCGGTCCGCGCCGCGTGGCTCAAGCGCGAGGTAGAAGAGGATGACGAAGCAGAAAAGAAGGAGATTAGGCCATGAGGCGCAGTCGGAACGCTTGCGGCGGGCCGCGCATGATCGAAGCGCGGTAAGGGGCGCTGCGCGCCGCGCATCTCACCGGTCTGGAAGCTTTTGTGACGTCATGGCGGTCAACCGAAGTGGTTAACGAGGTTTCGAAACATGAGGACACAATGCGGCTTCTCTCACGCTCTGGTCAGCCTGGGGCTCTCACTGCTGGCCCTGTCCCCGGTTCGCGCGGGAGAGTCGCAGCGTTCCTTCAACTTGGCGTCACTTTGATTCGCGCCGGGACACGCTGATCTCGATCCCCGCTTTTTGGAGCGGCGTTTGCCGAAAGCGACGTCCTCCATGCTGACCGGCACAACCGCTACCTCGACGGCGGGTCTGCCATCGGTTGGCAGCTGCGGCCATCCGGCAGACCGACGCCCGCAGGGTCGCCGATGATGGACCCGCTCGACCGGCCGACGCCCGTGCGAGTGACCACCGACCGAGATCAGTCCATGTCGCGGTGGCGTTCGATCCCACGCCTCGATCCCCTCAAGCCGAGGACAATCCAAGCGGGAGAAGGAACGGGTAAGGGATCCCCTAACGACGTTTCGTGATGGCCTCGAACCAAGTTTCTGCCATCACGCGGTAACCGGCGGCGGAAGGGTGAATGTAGTCGGCGAACAGAGCCACGTACTCGAACGGCGAACGTTCGAAGCCCCGTGAATGAAGATCGAAAGAACCGTTTCTTCCTCCGCGGCCATGCGACTCGGGTGGAACCAAGCGCAGGCCCAATTTACTTGGGCCGGAGCGACGGGGTGCGCGAAGCCTGGCCTTGGGCCATTGGGGGGCGGGGTCGTTCACCGCCCCACAACCAAAAAGAAGGAAAAATCGGGGCGGTAGGATTCGAACCTACGGCCTCCTGCTCCCAAAGCAGGCGCGATACCAGGCTACGCTACGCCCCGACGGTTTCGACTCAGCTTCAGTTTATCCCTTCCGGCTCAAACTCCGAGCTTCGAACGGAAGTACGCGATGGTCGGTACCAGGCCCTCGTCGAGACTCACCTTCGGCTCCCACAGAAGCAGGGTGCGGGCGCGCGTGATGTCGGGCTGCCGGATCTTCGGGTCGTCCTCGGGGAGCGGGCGCTCGACGATGCGACTCTTCGAGCCGGTGGCCGCGATGACCTTCTTCGCCAGGTCCAGGATTGTAAGTTCCTGAGGGTTGCCGATGTTCACCGGGTCGCTCGTGTCCGACAACATCAGACGGTAGATGCCTTCGACGAGGTCGGAGGCGAAACAGAGGCTTCGGGTCTGGGTGCCGTCGCCGAACACCGTGACGTCCTCGTTGCGCAGGGCCTGACTCATGAAAGCCGGGATGGCTCTTCCGTCGAGGACGCGCATCCGCGGCCCATAGGTGTTGAAGATCCGCACAATCCGGGTCTCGACTCCGTGGAACCGGTGGTAGGCCATGACCATGGCCTCGGAGAAGCGCTTGGCTTCGTCGTACACGCCGCGGGGTCCGATGGGATTCACATTGCCCCAATAGTCCTCGCGCTGCGGATGGACGAGGGGGTCGCCATAAACCTCGGAGGTTGAAGCGAGGAGGATGCGCGCCTTCTTCGCTTTGGCGAGACCCATCACGTTGTGGGTGCCCAGGCTGCCGACCTTCAGGGTCTGAATCGGCAGCTTCAGGTAGTCGATGGGTGAGGCCGGCGAAGCGAAGTGAAAGATGTAGTCGAGGTCGCCCTCGAGTGCGATGTAGTTCGTGACGTCGTGCTTGACGAAGACGAAATCGCGCCCGGTCAGCCGCTCGATGTTGGCGGCGTCGCCGGTGAGGAGGTTGTCCATCGCGACCACCGAGTGGCCCTTATCGAGCAGGTACTCACATAGGTGAGATCCAATGAAACCGGCGCCGCCGGTGACCAGAGTTCGTGGCATGAGGGCATCTTTCTTACTTACTTGTCGATCAGGGAAGCCTTGGATCAATAGGCGTGGGTTTGTCCGAAACCCCGGAAGAGGGTGAGGACGAGGATCTTGATGTCGAGCAGCAGCGACCAGTTCTCGATGTAGTAGAGATCGAACTCGATGCGCTTCTCCAGGCTCGAGTTGCCGCGCCAGCCGTGGATCTGAGCCCAGCCGGTGAGGCCGCCGCGCACCCGGTGCCGAAGCATGTAGTTCGGGATGTTGTTCTGGAACTGCTGCACGAACGAAGGGCGTTCCGGACGCGGACCCACGAGGCTCATGTCGCCCTTGAGGATGTTGAGGAGCTGCGGCCATTCGTCGAGGTTGTACTTGCGCAGGAAGGCGCCGAGGGAAGTGCGGCGCGGGTCGCCGTCCACCGCCCATACCGGGCCGGTGGACGCTTCCGCGTCTTCGACCATCGTGCGGAACTTGTAGACCAGAAAACGCCGGCCATCGACGGTCATGCGCTCCTGGGTGTAGACAATCGGCCCCTTGCCGCCGCGCAGGACGATGGCGATCACGATCGCCGGGAGCACGCCGGTGACGGTCAGGCCGATCAGCAGGACCAGCGCGCCCACGATATCCATGAGGCGCTTTACCAGGGCCGCGGGGCCGTGCATGGGAGTTTCGTTCAGCGACACGATGGGGATGCCGTCGAGATCCTCGATGCCCGCGCGCAGGGTGAGGCACTGGAGCAGATCGGGCACGATGCGCACGTCGATGAACTGGTTGTTGAGGTTCTTCACCAGATCGACCATGTCCGCGTGACGGTCCACCGGCAATGCGACATAGACCGCATCGATGGCCTTGGAGGCGATGACCTCGTTCGCCTCCTCAAGCGTTCCCAGGACCGGGCGGCCTTCGACCTCGGTCCCCACCCGTTCGCTTTCGGAGAGGAACCCGATCACGCTGAAACCCAGTCGCCGCTGGTCCGCGAGTTTTCGGGCGACGGTTTGACCGAGATCGGAGGTTCCTGCGACGAGGATTCTCACGTCGTTTTCGCCGCGGACCCACGACCGTTCGAACCACAGCAGCAAAAGCCTGCGACCCGCCATCATCAGGGGGGCGCCGAAAAGGACGAAGAGCACGAACACACCCTGCGAATACTCGGCGCTTGGCGCCACTTCGGGCGCGTAGCGGAAGTAGATGCGGATGTAGAGGGTGACGCCCAGGGCCAGGGCGGCGGTGACGATGAAGGCGGCGAGGGTGCGCAGGGAATCGTCGATGGCGCTCATCGGCCGGCGCAGCCTGTACAGCCCCTGCAGGGCAAACACAATGGCCGCGATCAGCAGGATCAGGGGCAGCAACTGCGCGTAGTCGCGAACCTCCGGGACTCCTTTGTAAGGAGGGAAGGGAATGATGACCAGGGTCGAATGAAACCGCGCGTAGTAAGCGGCCATCCATGCGCCCGCCACCGCCAACAGGTCGACGGTGAGGAAGCTCTCGGTGAGTCGCTGTCTTCGCTTTCGCAAACGCCGATATCTCTCTTCTGTGCTGCGGTTCAGTGAATGGCGGCTGGTTTCAGGCCGGGTCGTACCGCGTCCACCACACGGCGGAAGCGCTCTTCGAACTTTTGCCTTGAGAAGCCCGCGGCCCGGTCTCGAAGCGCCAGTTTACTGAAGCGATGGGGAAGGAGTTGACCGAGGGCTCGAGCCACCGCTTCACCGGTCGGCTCCTCAAAGGTCTGGCCGAACTCGCCGTGGTTCACGATCTCCGCACCTCCACCCCGAGCGTTCACCACGGCCGGCCGCCCGCAGGCGAGGGCTTCGGCCACGACAATCCCGAAATCCTCCACGCCGGGAAGGACCAGCGCCCGGCACCCTCGATAAAGGCCCAGAAGTCCCTCGCGATTTCTGGGTCCGAGAAACTCCACGCTGCGCCCCGCACGCGCCCGCAGGCGCGCTTCCTCCGGGCCATTCCCAACCACGAGCAACCGCCGCCCGGTCAGATTCGCGGCGTCGATGGCGAGGTCGATACGCTTGTACGGCACGAGGGCGGAAACCACCAGGTCATAGTCCGGCTCGGGGGCGTGGTCGCCCGGCGTGAAGAAGTCGGTATCGACGGGGGGCTCGATGACTTCGGCGTCGCGTCCGTAGAAGTAGCGGATGCGCCCGGCCACGGTATGCGAGTTTGCGATGTACTCATGGACGTGGTGTGCGGTCGCCACGTCCCACGCCCGCAGGCCCTCGGCCATCACGCGCAAAGCGGAAGATCCCACTTTTCCGGTGCGCGCCGGACCAAAGTAGTCGTCGAACCGGTCCCAGACATAGCGCATGGGGGTGTGGCAGTAGCAGATGTGTCGGGCGTCGGGCCCGGGCGTGACACTTTTTGCCACGCAATGGGAACTGGATACCACCAGATCGAACCCGCGCACGTCGAGGCCGCGCACCGCGAAAGGAAAGAGCGGAAGGTAGTGCCGGTAAAGCCGTCGCGCGAACGGGAGCTTGCCAATGAACGACGTGCGGATCGTGCGTGATTCGAGTTCGGGCGGCAGTGATCCCTTGACGTGAAGAAGCGTGTAGATCGGAGCTTCGGGGAACATCCGCCCAAGCGACAGAAGAACCTGCTCGCCGCCCCGGAATCCCGTCAGCCAGTCGTGCACCAACGCGGTGCGGGGGACTGCTTGATCGTTCACGCTAGTGAAGACTCACGATGGCGAGGCTCAGGAATCGAGCGCTTCGCGGTAGCCCGCGAGGGTCTTGCGGGCGGAGACGTCCCAGTTGAACTTCTTGGCCTGGATCCGCCCCTTGTCCCGAAGTTCCTGCGCGAAAGCCGGATCATCCAATATTCGGGACAGGCCGGCGGCGATCGCTTCGCCGTCGTGAGGATCCACCAGCACCGCGGCGTCGCCCACCACTTCGGGCAGAGAAGAAACATTCGAGGTGACAACTGGAGTGCCGCAGGCCATGGCCTCCAGCGGGGGCAGGCCGAAGCCTTCGTACTGCGACGGGAAGACGAAGACCGTGGCCAGGCGATACAGGGCGGCGAGGGTGCTCTCCGGCACGAAGCCGAAGAATCGGACGAAGGGCCGCAGTCGGAACGATTCGACCCGCCGCCTTAGTTCTGGAGTTTTCCCGATCTCGTCGCCGATGATCATGAGGTGAACGTCCTCGTGCCCGGGAGTGGCCCGCAGGCGGGCGAAGGCTTCAATCAGCCGGGGCAGGTTTTTATGGGGCTTGATGTTGCCCGCATAAAGAATGAAGCGCTGCGCGATCTGGTAGCGCTCTTTCACCCGGTCGAGCTCGTCCTGATCCGGAGCCTCCAGAAGATCCGCGTCGATGGCGTTTGACACCACGTGAATCCGGGACGGCTCGGTTTTGGGAAAGAAGTGAAGGATGTCGCGCTTGCTGGCTTCGGAGACCGTGAAGATGAGCTTGGCCCGCCTGATGGCGCTGCCCTTCATGAATCGGGCGTAGTGGACGGCGCCCGACTTCGAAAGATATTCCGGAAAGCGCAGATGGATGCAGTCGTGGATCGTGACTACCGACTTGGTGCTGAGGAGCAGGGGAAGAACGTAGTGGGGCGCGTGAAAGAGGTCCACGCCTAGCTTTCGGACCTGGGCGGGCAGCGTCCAGTGCTCACGGATGGAGTAGCCCGGGGACTCGTTCACCACCGGCACGAAGTTCTCGGATAGGTCCTTGAGGGTGGGGACGTCTTCGTGGTGGCAGAAGAGGAAGTACGTGTTCTCGTGATCGATCAGCGCGAGGGCACGCACAATGTTTCGCACGTACGTCCCGATGCCGTAGTCCCGCCACTTGCGGGCATCAATCGCGATTCTCGCCACGCCCGAAGGTAGCACGGGTGCGGGCCGCAAAGCGAAACGAACAGGGCGGTTTGCCGCCTTCCCCTTCATGGGAAGAACGACACCACCGCCCAAACTGGATGTGAACGAACGGGCGTAGCAGCCCGTGGCGAAAGTCTGCCGTAGCACCGAGCCGAGCGATGCGCCCGGCTGGCGATGAGTCGAAGGGCCCGATTACCGGAAATATTCGGGCTCCTGAGCGAAGAAGTCCAGGCGGGGGTTGCGCGAAGCCTGGCCTGGGCCAGCGCGCAACCTCCCCTTGGGGGATGGGGGGCTGAGCACTTTGCGGCCCCCCAATTCAAATTAGACGACTTTGACTTCGATGGCCCGCGGCTTGGACTCTTCGGCCCGCGGAATGGTGAGAGACAAAACGCCGTCTTTGTAGCTGGCGCTCACCTTGGTGGTGTCGGCGGTTTCGGGCAGGGAGAACGCCCGCACGAACGTGCCGAACACCCGCTCGGTGCGCTGAACACGGCCCCCCTCTTCGGTGACCTCCTCGCGCTTTCGCTCACCCTTGATGGTGAGAGTCCGGTTCTCGATGTTAACGGACACCGCTTCTTTGGAAACGCCGGGAAGGTCGGCCTCGATGATCAGGGAGTGATCCGCGCCGGTGCGAATGTCGACCGCGGGCACGAAACCGTAGGAATCGGATCCGGCACCGGCGAACGCGTCGGCGAGCACGTGATTGATCCGGTTCTGGGCGGTGGTCATTTCTCGGAAAGGGTCGAATCGAACAAGTGTCATGGCTTTCTCCTAATGGAATCTCTTTCTTGGTTTGCCTTGTCGCCTCCAAAGAATCCACTTGGCTGCGACGAAAGGGATACTAGGCCATAATCGCAGTGTATGTCAATAAGATTTTCTTATTCTTTTGAATTACATTCGACGGTCGAACCATTTTCCAGACACCGAAGCTGCTCCCATGTCCATGATTTTCAGCCACTTGGTCGTTTGTGGTATGAAGGCAGGGCAATGAAGAGAAACGAAACGAGATCCGTCCGCGCAGGATCGATTTTCATCGGCGGCTCACATCGAGTGGCGGTCCAGAGCATGTGCGCGACGAAGACGCAGAACGTCGATGCCACGGTCGAGCAGGCCGAGAAGATCCGCGAGGCGGGCGGTGATCTGGTGCGAGTGGCCGTCGATTCTCCCAAGGACGTTGCCGCCCTCGCCGAGATTCGCAAGCAGACCAAGGCGAACCTGGTGGTCGATCTCCAGGAGAACTACCGCCTCGCCGCCACCGTCGCTCCCCATGTCGACAAGTTCCGCTACAACCCGGGCCACCTCTATCACCACGAAAAAGAGAAGTCGGTGGCCGAGAAGGTGCGCTTCCTCGCCGACGTCGCGCGCGCCAACGGCTGCGCGATACGCGTGGGCGTCAATTGCGGCAGTGTCGACCCGGAGATGAAGGCGAAGTACCCCGGGGACGATGTGGCCGCCATGGTGGCCTCGGCACTGGAACACTGCGCGCTTCTCGACGACCTCAAGTTCGATCAGTACGTGGTGAGCCTCAAAGACTCGCATCCGCGCAAGGTCATCGAGGGCAACACCCAGTTCGCGACGGCGCGCAAGGATGTCCCGCTCCATCTCGGCGTCACCGAGGCGGGCATTCCGCCCGAGGGCATCATCAAAACCCGCGTGGCCTTCGAGCAGCTTCTGCCTCGGGGCATCGGCGACACCCTCCGCGTGAGCCTCACTCTTCCCAATCCCCGCAAACATGAAGAGATCACCGTGGGGAAGATGATCCTCGACGACATCGCGGCCGGACGTTTCCGCTCGGTGCCGGTCTTCGACGATCACACCCTGAACGTGATCTCCTGCCCGTCGTGTTCGCGCGTCGAGAACGAGAAATTCGTCGAGCTCGCCGAGGCCGTGAAGGAGATGACGGCGTACGCGAAGCCCCACGCGATCACAATCGCGGTGATGGGCTGCCGGGTGAATGGCCCGGGCGAAACCGACGATGCCGACCTCGGCTTGTGGTGCGGTCCGACGCATGTGAACCTGAAGCGCCAGAAAGCACCGCTCGGCGCCTTCACCTACGAGGAGATCCTGCCGAAGCTCCGCGCCGAACTGGACGCCCTCATCGCAAAACAGTAGTAGCGCCCCCGGGGTGACGAGAAGGTTCAATCGCCGAGATAGTGGCAACGGGCGTGGCTGGGCGGGCGTTCTTTGTAGGGGCACCCCTTGTGGGTGCCCTTGAAATCATGCCTTGGGTGGCCCCTAGAATCGGGTGCTTGAGCTTTCGTGCGCCTGCCTTCCTCAAGAACCTCGCCCTGGCCGCGGCGTCGACGGTTTTCTTCGCCGGCCTGCTCGAAGGCCTCGCGCGCCTCTTCGAGCCGCCCCCGGTTCAGAAGGAGGAATACCTCTGGGACTGGAACGAGCGTTTCAACGAAGGCGACTTCTACACGCTTGCGAAGGGCGAGGGCTATCCGCCGAACGAAGAGACGAACCCGGACGGTCTGCGCGATATCACGCGTCCGGTGGAAACCCGCGAAGGCCTGCGGCGCATCGCGATCCTCGGCGACAGCGTGACCTACGGCCACGGAGTGGAGGCCGCGGAGGCGTTCCCGCAGGCCCTCGAGCGACGTTTCCGCAGGCTGGCGAAGGAGGTGGAGGTTTTTAACGTGGGCTTGCCGGGCTGGTCGACCCGGCAGGAGCGGATGGCCTATCAGCGCATCGCGCGGAAGTATCGGCCGGACGTGGTGGTGCTCGCGGTCTGCCTTAACGACCTCGCGGAATTGCAGATCAACCTCACGAAGCCCCCGGGATTTCTGCTCGGCCTTTTCAAACACTCGGCTACCGTACGCCTCGCGATGGGCGCGTCGAAACGCGAGATCGGAGCGGTCGAAGAATTGTTCACCGATCATGACTCGCCACGGGTCGAGAACGCGTTTCGCCTCTTTTTCGATGAAGTGCGCGCGTTGAAGGGGGACGTGGCAAAGGACGGGGCGGTGTTTCACCTGGTGGTTTTCCCTTTCCGATTCCAGGTTGAGCCCAACCCACCGCCGCCCTCGGTTCAGAAGCGGATGGCCGACTTCGCGGCTGCGGAGGCGATTCCCTTTCTCGATTTTCTGCCCGCCGCACTCGCGACCTCTTCCCCCGCCGATCTCTTTATCGACTACGACCACTTCACCATCGCCGGAAACGAGAAGGTGGCGGAATGGTTGCTCCGTGCCGGCATTCAGGGTGGGTTGCCCAATGGCGATCCCGGCCCGATCATCGACGATCCCGTTCGCATCCTGACTCTTATCCAGGCGTCACGGTCCGAGGCCGAACGCGAACATCGATTGCGCCTCATTCCAATCGAGGCGCCGGGACTGAAAGCAGAGACGCCCGCGGTCCAGTCGTTGCGGGCCGCCGTGGTCGATATTGCCGTGGACGACCCTTCGCCGCGCGTGCGCTTCGAGGCGGCGCGGACCGTGTTCTCCCTCGGCCTGCCTGAGCCTGGGTCAGTGGAGGCGCTCATTCGCGGGGTTAGGCATGCCGATCCGCGCGTCCGAGCGTTCGCGACCTGGACCCTCGGGGAAATGCGCGAGCTGGCGCAACCCGCGGTTCCCGCTCTCGTCGAACTCGCGCGAAAGGACGGTGGGGCCGGACGCACGGGTGCGCTCACCGCGATTGGAAAAATCGGGGGTGAGTCGCCCGAGACGATCCCGCTGCTGCTCGAGGAGCTGAAGCACCCCAAGGAGAACCGTCGCTACCGGGCCGCGCGCACCCTGGGCCGGATGGGCCCGTCTGCCGCACCCGCGGTGGCCGGCCTCACCATCGCTCTGCGGGACGCTTCGGCGCTGGTGCGGCTGCATGTGGTGCGCGCCTTCGGCAATCTCGGCGATGCGGCCAGACCCGCACTGCCTGCGCTCATCGAGGTGCTGAATCGCGATGTGGATCCCGAAGTCCGGAAGGAAGTCAGTCTCACTCTCTCGAAACTTCCGGGGCGATAGCCTCGCGTATGGCGACCGGTCTCTCGCGACGCATGTTTCTGGCGGCGACGATGGCTCTGCCCGCCTGCGGTCCGCTTCGCGAATCGAAGGGTGCCGGACTCGCGCGGAAACTCGTCGCTATGTATGCCGTCCGCGGACGAGACGCTGAACGCTGGGGAGGCCGAGGACCCACGGTTGAGATCGGCGGGGTGGTGGTTCTGCGCCGGGTCGCGTATCGCGACGACCTCTTGTTTCCATCCGCCTGTGCCGCGCTGCTTGAGAACTCCAACCTGGACGACGCGCGGCTCGGAGCGTGGTTGCTCGAAGGGACGAGCCCCGCGGGTCGGAAGGAGGCGATGGGCGTCGCGCGCGCGTACCTGAAGCACAAGGATCCCGTGACGCGCTTCCACATCCTGAAGTCACTCCTCGAACTCGGCGATCTCAAGACGGTGGCGGCGGCCACCGAGGGGTCAAGGGTGCCCCACGAGATAGGCCTGCACCGGCTGACCGCCGCCTTGCCTGGGTCGGCCAGCGCTCCCGAGTTCATGCCCGGAGCCTGCTTCTGGTACGAGGGTCAGGAGGGCGATTTCGGCGCCGCCCAGTTTGAAAAGCTGGCGCGGTTCGGGGTCTGCGAGGTCTCGTTCCACACCTTCGACCCGCTGCAGCAGGGGAAACACAATCCAGTTCTTCGCGAAGGCCGCCGCTTCGGCCTCTCCAACCTCGCCCCCTGGGTCCAGGCGGCGAAGCGTTCCTCGATCGCCGTCACCTTCAAACCGCATCTCGAGATGGGCTTTCGGCGCCTGACCGATGCCGAGCGAAAGATCCTGACCGAGGCCGGCGAAGGCGAGAAGCGTGGACTCCGCGCGTCCCTCGATCAGGAACGCGCGGAAGCGGGCTGGCATGGCGAGATCGAGATGAAATCTCTCGCCGATTGGCGTCGATGGTTCGAAGGCTACGCGGCCTATCTGCTCGAGCACGCGCGGTCGGCGGCACTTGCGGGGGTTTCGACCTTCTGTGTGGGCCGCGAACTCGATCGCACCGTCCTCGGAGCGGAGTCGTTGTGGCGGGCGCTCATCCGCGACGTTCGGTCGGTCTTCCCGGGCCGGCTGGTCTATTCCGCGCACCACGACACGTTCGATCGCCTGCCCTTCTGGGACGCTCTGGATGTGATCGGCGTGTCCGCGTATCCGCAGGTCTCGCATAACGTTCCTCCCGTGATGGCGGAGGTTGAGGCGGGATGGGGGACTTTCGTCACCCGCTGCGACGCGGCCTCTTCTCGCGTTCGCCGCCCTGTCGCCTGGACCGAGGTCGGCTATCCGGCGGTTGACACCGCGGCGGGCGAGCCGTGGCGCGAAAACACCAGCGAAGCGAACGTGATTCTGCAATCGGATCTTCTCGCCACCGCGCTGAGCGCGGCGCGGGCTGGGTCATCGATCCGCGGATCCTGCGTGTGGTTGTGGGAGGGCGTCTCCGATCCGCCTTTCCGCGACCGTTCGTTTACGGTTCAAGACAAACCGGCGGCCTTCGCGATGGCAGGCGTCTACCAAGGCTTTCGCACCGGAAGGTAGGGCACCCCCTTCGGTGCTCTTTTGGGTCAAGCTTTGTCGCTTCCGTCGCTACGCTGCCTCGGCATCTTGCGAATCCGAGGGCAGGGGGAGCGGAGAGATCGCGAATCCGAAAGTAGGGGCGGCCCTTGCGGTGCCCTGAGCTTGCCGAAGGGTGGCCGCCCGGTAACCGATGGCGCGCCAGCCGCGAGGGCAACCACAAGGGCGGCGCCCCCCCCAACAGCGGACAGCGGACGAGTTTCTGGGGGTTGCCCCTACGAGTCCGCCACCCCCGAGTACCATTCCGGCGGCCGGGAACCCACCTGGCTTTGTCCAGTGGAGCGGCGACCTCGCGAATCCGAGGGTAGGCGCGGCCCTTGTGGCCGCCCGGTGGGTCTTTAGAGTTGATGGGGAAGCGTTGCCTTGATCTTTACCGCCGCGACGCTAAGTTACTTTGCATTAACGCCCTTCTGGTTGGCACTTTGGCGCCAAGTAAAATGGCGACAGCGGCACCGTGGTGAGGGAGGCGTCAGCGGTCGGCGATCGGCGCCCAGCGGCGACCATCCCATTTGACGGCACGCCCAAGGGCAGCGATGTCCGCCGCACCGTAGGGGTGGTCGATCCGGCCGCTTTTGAAGCGGTCGTTGTGTAATGTCTTCAGGCTCTCGCTCGGCCTGACGTCGAGGAGGCGTGAGAGGTCCGGCGCGAAGTTGTAGCTCACCGTCACTTCCACGTCGTAACCACGAGGGTCCTTGAATCCACCGTGGCGGGACAGGAAGTCCAGGACGTTTCGGTCAACCACGGTGATTTGCTCGACGTTAGCCGCCGCTTCGGGCCCGCCCACGGCGGCCAGAACGTCCGATCGAGGAACAACGACGATCCCCAGGGGATTTCGCTGGAGGCACGTGCTGCACACGTACCTCCGATCCGCTCCAGGAGCCCGTCCCGTGATGTCCCCGAGATCGAGCAGCGTCATGCTTCCGCCGCGAGTCTCGTTGTGATAGCCCCCGAGCGCGAGGATGTCCCGCCCCAGAACGGGTAGCCGGCGAAGCGTGGTGTGAGCGCCGCTCGCGAAGTATTCGGCCAGGACTCGGCCCTGAGAATCGAGTTCCTCGAGCACCGAGGGGAACCACTGTCGGTGTGTGCCCAGCAGGAAGAGCCGCCTTTTCCCCTGGTGGTCAATCAGTGAGTAAATAGAGTTGGCGTTGAATCCTTCGTATTCCTCGTCCCCGTACTTCACCGTACGCCCCGCCTGCTTCCGGAACCGTTCGCTCCCATCGGAGTTGAAGGCAAGGAGCATCGGGAGTCCGCCGGCTTCGACCGAGGCGGTTAGAAGCGCCTCCCAGCTTCCATCCCCGTCGATGTCAGTCACCAGGAGCTTCGGATTTCTCGTGAGGGCGTCTGCGGTGAACGCCCTTTCGTCCAGCGGCGTGCCGAGGTCTCGCCGCCAGAGGACCCGGCCGTCCTCGTCGAGTCCGCGCAGCATCCCGCCTTTGACATCGGCGGTGCAGAGGAATGGGGTGGGGACGGTCTCCGCGGTGCTCGGCGAGAAGCGCCAGGTCACTGCGCCGAGAGCCATCGCGGCGACCAGGGTAGCGGCGAGGGTCGCGGCGATGGGGAATCTCCTGCGTGCCACCGGGTTGCCGGCTGGTCGAGCGGCACTTCGCGAGCAGATGTCGGCGAGCACGGCCTCGGCGGTGGGATAGCGGTGAGCGCGATCCTTCTCAAGCAGGCGCGCGGTGATGGTGGCGAGCCACTCGGGCACGCTATCCCGCGACGCGCGCACGTCCGGCGCCGGCTTCGTCAGGCGCGCGACCAGCGTGCCGAGCGAGGATCGCGCCCCATGGAGTGCGTTGCCCGACAGCAATTCGTAGAGGACGACGCCGAGCGCATACAGGTCGCTGCGACCGTCCAACTCCTCGCCGAGTGCCTGCTCAGGAGAAACGTACTCGAGCGTGCCGACGATGGCCTGGCTCTGGGTGGCGCGTGGTTGTTCGTCGGCCCACTTGGTGACGAGGCCGAAGTCGGCCAGCTTGGCACGTCCCTCTCGATCGAGAAGGATGTTGCTGGGCTTGACGTCGCGATGCGCGATCCCGTGCCGATGAAGAGCTGCGAGACCCTCCAGGACGTCTCTCGTGATGCCGACCGCCTCCTCAACCGTCAGCGCACCCTTGCGCATGCGGCCCCGAAGGGTCTGGCCCAGGATAAGTTCCATGGCGAGGAACGCGTTGTCGCCAAACCTGCCGAAGTCGAGGACGCGCACCAGCCGGTCATGCTGGAATGCGCGCGCGGTATCGGCTTCGCGACTGAGGCGCTTCAGCGCGGTGGGGTTCAGGCGATCGGCGCGGAGGATCTTGAGTGCCACGGGGCCGCCCGTCGTCTCGTCGGTGACGGCGTAGACGACGGCGTAGCCGCCACGTCCGAGGACGGAGAGGATCGTGAACCGGCCGGCGACCTTGAATCCCGCCTCAAACTCGACGGGCCGCGCGGCCGCGGTTTCGTCATCGTCTTCGAATACGCCAGCGGACTCCGTGCCCCTGGATGGTCAGTCTCGTTCCGATCCGCGATCCGATTCGCCCCACCTGCTCAATGGTGACTCGCCCCCCGGCGGGAAGTTTAGCCCCGCCGATCTCGCCATGGTTGGAGTTCAAGTCATTGTTCTTGCGCCGTGGCCTCGCACCTTCTCCAGATGTGTCACGCCTTTGAAGACTGCGAAGGTTACTCTGCGGAAGTCACCTACCTGCGTGATCGCGACGGCCGCGAAGTGGACTTCCTCGTGCTTCTGGACTCCAAGCCCTGGTTCGCGGTCGAAGCCAAGTCTCGGATGAAGCCGTGGACCCGTCTCTGCGGTACTTTCAGGACCGCCTGAAAATCCCGGAGCCCGGCAGATACTCGGTCCGACCGGTCAGTCGGCTTTGTGGAATCCGTTGGTGATGCCAAGCCGCTTGAGTTTGAGCGCCAGGCCGTTGCGGGTGATGCCGAGACGCTGGGCCGCCAGCGTGCGGTTGCCGCCGGCCGCCGTGAGTGCCACCGTGATTGCGTGGTGCTCGACCTCGTCGACCTGTGCGGCCAGCGTGGGGCCGGTGATTCCCCCCCTCGGCGTCCCTCCGGTTGAAGCCGGCCTGTCGGCCGGTGGGTGAGGTGGCGTCGGCGGCGCGGGAGGAGTGATGCTCCACCGGAGACTCCGTTTCACGCTTCGGAAAGGGCCGCCGCAGCGACTCGAAGTAGCGGCTCGACAGCGTACCGCCGTCGGGACAAAGCAAGACGGCGCGCTCGATTTCGCTTCGCAGCTCGCGCACATTGCCCGGCCCATCATGCGCCTCGAGCAGATCGAGGGCGCGTCGGGAGATGCCCGCTACGTCCTTGCGGTGGGATTCAGCGGCCCGGTGCGCGAACGCGAGGGCCAGCAGGGCGATGTCTTCCAGTCGGTTCCGCAGGGGAGGCAGCACGAACTCCAGGCCGCGAAGCCGATAGTAGAGGTCGGGTCGGAAGTGGTTTCCCCGGACCATCGTGCTGAGGTCCTTGTTGGTTGACGACAGCACCCGCACATGGATGGGTTCAGGTTGATGGCCGCCGATCGGCATGACCTCGCGTTCCTGAAGGGCGCGCAACAACTTCGCCTGAAGGGTGGCCGGCATGTCGCCGATTTCGTCGAGGAAGACACAGCCGCCCTGGGCGCGGGTCAGAAGGCCGGTGCGTGCATCGACGCCGGTGGCGACCCTGGCCTTCACGCCGAAGAGCTCGGCCTCGAGCAACTCCGAGGGAATGGCCGCACAGTTGATGGCGACAAACGGTCCGCGAGCCGTTGGACCGGAGTCGTGAATGATGCGGGCGACGTACTCCTTGCCCACGCCGGTCTCGCCCAGGATGAGGACGTCGAGGTCGCTGCGCGCCGCCGCCTGAAGCTGATCGAGCAGGCGGCTCATCGCCTCCGACCGGCCGCGTACGAATCCGTTCGGGAGGACGAGCGCCGCCGCTTCATCGAGGCGTGCCGCGGGCGCCCTGCGCGCAGCAATAGGGCGAAGGCGGTGCGCGAGGTAGGCGAAAAGATCGTGGCGCCACGGCTTCAGCCGCGGCACGGTGAGCGTGAGCAGGCCCACCAGCACCTGCGCCTCGCGCGCCGCGCCCAGACGGCTGACCATGACCAGGACGTTGTCAGGTGCGAGGGCCGAGGCCACTTCCTCACCAGCCGTATGCTGAGCCAGGTCCACGGCCGCGTCCACGTGCCCGTGCCCGTTCGAAGGCACCGCGCCGTTCAGGTGGCACAAAGCCGGGACCCTGCGCCCCGGAGTGAACGTGAAGAGCGACGTCGCGCCGAGGATTCGGGTGGCGCGGTCGAGGAGTTCATTCCCCCGCGGGCCCGCAAGGTCGACCCCGGACTCCTCGACATCCCGAAGAAGCGCGATCGCTTCAGCGGGGGTGCTGTCGTGTCCGTCCGTGGCAACGGTGTTCGTGTCGGAGTCACCACTGGCTTGCCGCGCGCTGCCCTGAGGCCAGCCTGGCGTTCTAGCTGTCTCTTATACACATCTCCG
>ENA-ORBV01008955-ORBV01008955.1-microbial-mat-metagenome-genome-assembly--contig:-NODE-8955-length-16635-cov-6.159802_pt1 | contig 16635 bp, 12 predicted proteins | sample MGYA00237777_ERZ505514 | MGnify/ENA primary metagenome ERZ505514 (study PRJEB26160, sample SAMN06269048) | microbial mat metagenome | isolation source: Oligotrophic lake microbial mat | place... | reverse complement strand
TTCTTGAAACAGTTTTGTTAACATCTGTAGGGTTAGGGTTGAGCGAGCGAATGTGCTAACTAAAAGTAGGAAAAAAAAGATGAGCGAATGTGCTAACTAACAGTAGGAAAAGCCAAAAAGGGTTAGGGTTGAGCGAGCGAATGTGCTACCTAATTGTGGGAAAAACAAACCAAAAAGCATCCTCCTCCATACCTCCTCCAGAATCCGCAACTACGTCTAGCGGAGTAATGACTACTAATACTGGTAATGGTTTAATTGCTTTTTATTATCTACTAGCTAGCTATCGTGATCTGGACAAGACTGTGGCGGACCGAAGAGGCCGCAAGAGTACTGAACTCTATATGCGCATCATGGCGACAAAGAATAATGCATCGACTTCAAATACCAAAGCGTCTGACAGCATCAATATTAATGACCAGCAAGCGAAAAGAGCTCGACGTGTCCGCTATGATCACCCATCCGCCGACCCAAGGTTGTCACCCCATTGGAAATCCCTGGAGCACAAAGAGACGGACACTCTTTTGCAAGATGTGGATGCCGTCAAGGCAGCCTTTGATTCCGACCTTTCCCAATTCGATCCTACTACTCTCGCCCTCTGGAGCACCGTCTGTGGCTACTGTGAAGCTCTGACAACCCACAAGGATCCCCTCCAACGTTATAATATCTATCCCCTTCCCATTGATGCGCTTCGTCGTCTAGTCCATGACGAATTTCTTCCATTTTGTCGGCAATTATTGTCGGAATTACCCGAAAACAAAAGCAACCACCGAGAAACTGTCCGGGCTACAGCCAATGCGGTGTGGAAAAAAGCTTTCGGTAAATCCAAAAATGCTAAGGACGAGTTGCATGCCAACTCAATGTATGTTTGTTTTCGTGGGAATATCGACAAGCGATCATTGGATTGCTTTGGAGCAGCTCTGGTAACGATGGCGACCTTGTATAACATGTTTGACGACAAAGTCGCCAAAAGTTTCTTGACACTGAGCGAAGATCATGCTTATGAAAGTCATTTTCAAAGCATTGACAGTGTCAATGGCGAAAAGGCAACGATGAACAATGGAAACGACAACAAAGAGTTTGGTACTTGCGAAATTGCCATTGCAGGCAATACCAAGGACGTGTTACAAACAAGAGGATCAGAAGTAGCGCAGGCCCTGGAAAAGGCTCACAAACTGAAAACCTTGCCGTACACAATATCCCCGGAAACGTCATGGCTCTACATGCGAAAGAATCCTGTGATTTGTGACACCATACCTATGACCATTGCAGCACTTATCGGCAATATCAACTGCAGTATTACCAACAACAATAGCGCCGCCAACTCAGGGTCTGCAGCCAAGGATGATAACGCCAGTGGACCGCTCATGGATTTGAAACGGGAACTACTATGGATTCTCAAAGACCAGGGCCACCTTTCCAAATTTCCGTTTGCGCTCATGGAGCTGGGCGAATGTGAGGAACATCGGACGACAACTCGTGGGAGCGAATGGGTTGATGTCTCGCATTTCGAGTTTGGTATTGACGAGGAGGTTTTGGGAGTGGAACAATTGTATTTGGAAGCCATTTCTATTTCTAAAGCAGTGTATGCCGATGCCCAGGCCTATCCCTACTTTTATGCCGGGCATTATCACAAAGACGCCGTATGGCAAGAACAACAAGGCCGTGAAAGTGCCACTTGCTCTACCTGTATATTCGATCCAGAGCAAGAGTACCGACTGGTAGAATCAGTACGGCTATATTCGGAAGCGGCTCGTGTTGCCAGCCAATACCGATACGATATGCAATTGATGAAACACATGACGAAAGCATCCTTGCTCATGATGAATGATATATTCACAACACAACAACAAGAGGGGCAGCAGCAGCAGGCCAGAACATGGGCCAAGGCAGAAAATGCAGTTGCCGCTGGGACGTGGCTCGTTGCATTCTTTGATTCGCTCTTGCTGTGGGAAGAGCAATGCGGTAAGCAATTTTGTGAAGTTCTCACTCCGAGCCACAAATACTCCATGGAGAAAGTATTCCAGCAATTTTCCATGGACATTAGGCAGAAAATAGTTGACATGCTGTACTCGGAGGCTGCTGTATCCTGCAGTGCTTCGAATGGCAACTCCACTTCGACAACCGCGTCGAGCGACAACAATCCGTCATCTATTGCAATTACGGAAGGAAATCTACGTTACTTTTCTCACCCGCGTTCCAAACGACTCCAAAAAGAATCACTTCTATTGAAATCTCTTGGCAAAGCCAAAGTATCTATTCGAGAAATGGAACTGACGATTCCTTTATCTGGGGATGACGGGCGACGAGCTAAACGGGCACGACGATAGGCTTTGTGCAGTATACTTCTATCAATGTCACAATGGGTCTTCCATCTTGACAAAAAAAAAATCCTTGACCTAATGATCAAACAATCAACCACAAAGAACAGGTTGCATTTTAGTGGACGACAACAGCCTAGCTAGACACGGACTAGGCATTGCGCAGAGGATTACTTGTCACTGAAACGTCAACCTGCACTGCATAAAATAATTGTACAATAGCCTTCCAGCGAGAGCACCTTGTTTCAAAATCTAACGCTTGACCTACTAGTAGTCTAGCTAGTAGTAGCTTTTCCTCGACCACCACCATGGTATGCCCTGCCAATTAGTGTCTAGTAGTATTGTCTACTAGCTACTAGCTAGCTAGAGTTTTCTGAAGACCTACTAGCTACTAGTAGGCCGCCGTTACGGAGATTCCCCATGATTCGATTAGCTCTCGTACAACAAGGACCAGATAGCTAATAGCTATGTAGATAGCCAGATAGCCAACTGCCCGGCAGCGACGACTCGTAACAGTGCCTCCTACGACGAAAAAGATAGAATTTTGCTCATCCCCGGCGTGAAGGTGCTTTAGATGCTTCCGAGCCGACCGCTTTCGCATAAATCTATAATTTTAGAGAATGGTAGCTGTCCCTCGGCAATAAAATTCGTAAAAGCACTGTTTACTGTATGAAAATAGTTTCTTAAAAATAGGGGAATCGTGTGTTTTGATGTGGCGTAAAAACACCGGCAAACTCATTGCAACGGATCTTTCGGCAGTCCCACCGCTGGCGCGGTACGTGTACGATACATAACGCTGGATTCCGTTCATCCTTCATGGCCAGAAAGTCACACCATGAAAAAGTAACAGTAGAAACCAATGATACATCCAACGTTTCGTGCCATTCGAATGGATGTGTTGGTCATCCCGTTTCTTATCAACAGAAAACCATCTTCTAGTCAATAAAGCTCTCACTTTTCTAGTTGTACTGTACAACTCCTACTACTAGTAAGAGTCTTGCTTGTTGGCGATAGTACTAGCTAGTATCCTTGCAACAACAATAGCAAGCCTACTACACAGTTTTGTTGTTGCGAAGTAGTAGTCTTGGTTTGGATTCTAGTATCCCTCGAAACAAGTCGACGACCTCCTGATACACTGTGAGAACAAGGCTCGATCGATTGCCGATTAGCTAGAGAAGCCTGATCAAAATTACCAGGAAGTTGTAAACAGCCTTAAAGGAGACCAAAGCTTCCAACTCTGAAGGGGTATATTTTGCTGTCTTTTGGGAATATTCGCTTGTGAACCGACTGGAAATTTGGACAATCCAAGCTGCAAACTATTGGCTGAGGCAATTACAAAATCTGACAAAATGAGGTGCAATCTAAACATGACCACAACTCGTTATCCACGGCAATCCAGAACCATGTTTCTGGAGAGATACAGCAGCATGGCGCTTTTATTGTTGGCTTTAACAATGCACTGGATGAGTGCACCTATGGCGGCTGCTCAAAACCTCGGAGACTATGCTGCAGGAGCTCCAGGAGCTGCAGCAAGGCCCAACGCCACTGCTGCCAGTGCCACTGCCAATAACACGGCCGTGGTCAATGGGACGGCGGGTGTGGATTCCTTACAAGAAGTTCCCGGGCAGCTGCCTGAGACACCGGTACCTGTGACAACACCAGCACCTGAGACAACAGCGGCACCTACACTAGGGGTTCCTGAAGTCACACTGGCACCCTCCACAAAAGCACCTGAACCCACAGCACCTGAACCCACAACAAAGTCTCCGACGTTTGTCCCCGAAATCGAAACAGCTTCTCCTACTGTCGCTGCAACAACGAAACTTCCATGGACGGGCCGACCAACCACAATGCCGACCTTATTCCCGACTACGTCACCTCCTACAGTTGCAACTCCACCTCCCGTGGCTGCCACGGAAAAGCCAACGGCTGCTCCAAGCAAGGCAACCATGGCCCCCGCAGTCAAGACGGATGCACCTTCCTCCAAGGCGCCTACTACTTTTGCTCCGACTATGACCGTCACCACGGCCGCTCCAACAGCTCCGACAGTTTCCCCTACGGTTTTGGAACCAACAGAGGCACCAACACTAGCGCCAACGGGCGAGCTCCCCACAACGAAAGCACCATCCATGATGCCAACCGCAGGACCCACGTCAGGAGCCACCGAAGAACCTACCTTTTCTCCTACGGTCGGTACAACGACTTTGGCACCCACTGTTCTGGATGTCATCACCACAGGGGCACCCACTTCAGAAGCTCCCACCACGGAAGCTCCCACAACCGCCGCGGGCACTACTCCCGTACTCGGTACTATCCCTGGTTTGGAAATGACCCTCGTAGGAATGAATTCACTTATGGACGAAGACGCCAAAGCAGATTGGGTTTCCGTCACAAATGATCACATCAAGGGATACTTTACGCGAAACGCCCAGCTGGGAATCACCGCTGTTGAGACGAATGTGCAGGTTATCCAGCAAAACATTATTAGCGTGGAACGGCGGCGACAACTGCAACTACGACAACCAAAATTCGAACCAGAGGACGCAGACCATAGTCGCCGATTGGCTACGGCCAGTATTTTGGTCCAGTACTCGCAGGAACTCGCGTATTCCACCGCAGACGCCGATAGAGATACAATGGAGGTCATTGCCTTGGCTCCCTTTCAAACTCTATCGGATCTTGATGACTATGTGGCGACGCTCCAAGATACCAACGTCGCCTTTTCCAGTGTGCAACGAGTTCAGGACGTGGGAGAAGATACAGGCGGTCCTCCCACACCCTCCGCGTCGCCCATTACCGGTAATGATAGTGATAAAGGTGGCATGTCGACGGGTGCCATTATTGGTATCGTTGTTGGCTGTGTCGGAGCATTGCTTCTTGTAGGTGGTGTTGGTTATTTTGTATCACAACGTGGTGATGATGGTGGCTACGTCACGACTGGAAAGACACCGCCCAATGAATTGGATGTTGGTTCGTCACCGGACGAGGTTAGTACACTGGCGGAGCCCCATACGATCCGAAATAGTAGTGGGATGGCGAATACCATTTCAGGCGACGTGAATCAATCAGGTTCGGGAGGAGGATACGGTGATCAAAGGTATGTGTGTGGTTGCTTCTGCCGTGGCATTTTAGCACAACGGGCAACATGCTTTTGGTAATCCACGTTGGGATCGTTCATCTGATTTTTCGTGTTGCCTTTCGTTCTGCTCCAAACTTGCAGTGTTGCGACCGTGGATTATGATTATTCCAAAGCCTATGGTGGTGGGGGCGATACATCGGTCTCCTCGGCAGGTGGTACATTCGGATCACGGACGCATACAGATGCAGCTGGAGGTGCTGCTACTCTATCGATGGGTGGTACAGCGAGTGGTGCCTCGGGACCTGTTGGAGGAGAAACTGGATCACAATTCCGAGGCCAAAATGCCGCTGTACGAGAAGAATTGATTGACATCTACGCACCTCCAGGTAAATTGGGCGTGGTCATTGATACACCCGATGATGGAGCTCCTGTGGTACATGCCGTGAAAGATTCCTCTGTCATTGCCGATAAATTGCAAGTGGGAGACAAGCTGGTTGCTGTTGATGATGAAGATGTTCGATCAATGACAGCGATTAAGGTATCGAAGCTAATCAGCCGAAAGAGTGCTAATGCATCAAGAAAATTGAGTATCATCCGGACTGTGGTTGCAGAGGAATAATGTGACCACCCGTTTATGGATAACAATTAAAAAGTAAAATAAGATCTACCTAAGAATGGTAATGCCGTATAGTGCACTTGCAAGCGCTGTCCTCAATTGGTAACCTATAGCCAGTCGGAAAGTTTGACCTACGCTGAAAGCCTGTCATAATCATAGATTAGTTGGTGGCGGGTACGAGGGACGAAGGTACACAATCAATCGTAGTTAAAAAACTGAATACATTATGTTTTTCCTTTATCCATTATGTTTTTCCGTTATCCATGACTGCTGGATTGCATTTCTTTTCAAACCTGTACATCTAGTATTCCTTCCAGTACAACTTTGGTTATGAACTTCCCCAAGAGCAAATCAGGCCTCCTATTTTCGAGCCTTTGCATTAAGTATTCCTTTCAATACGTACATTTTTTTTATGAATTTTGCCAGAGTAATCGGGTACCTTGTAAGTGATGGTCTCGCTGGAGAGCGTCTAGGCAGTGAGTGACGGAGGGGCTGACCTTGGCTCAGTCGCTTCCTGCCTTGCTTGTTTGGTGAGTTTCTTTTCAACGCAACACCAAAGGAGCTCTCTGCTGATCTCTGGCCTTATGAAAGTTCTCCCAATGGAGAAGGGGTTCATCATCTAGGTCCATTCCGTTGTTGTTCATGTAATAATTGTCTTCTTGCTGCTGGATCAAGCCCATGCGTTCTCGGAAGGGCTCCAAGGGTTGTGAAGTACAACGAGTGGATTGGGAAGTACAGCGACTAACTCGCTTGACCCGTTTGTTACGAAATTTCTTGGGAATGACGGGATGGAAGCTTCGGCTTATTGGTTTTTGTTGTGCCTTGTAAGTGCTGCTGTTGCTGTTGCTGTTGCTGTTGCTGCTGCTGCTGCTGCTGCTGCTGCCGTATTGATTACTGCTGCTGTTGCTTCTCCCATTTTCCGTGTTTGAAGATACCTTTCCAGGAATAGGAGCATTTGGGGAGGAGAAGTTTGGATGCTCCGAGTAAAGATCGAAGCGAGTTGCAGATTTAAAACTACCATGACGCTTGTGGCCGAGACTGGGGTTCTTTAACCAACACAAGCTCATCTTTGATCTTGCAACTACCGAATCCAACAAAACTTCCTTTCTCTTTTTCTTTCTTCTTGCTATGCTACAGCTTTATCCTGCCAGATACCTTGGTATTGCTGAGATCTGAATTTCTGTGAATGTATCTCGTTGTGTGGGCGAATTCCTTTCTCTTTGCTTTCTGATTGACGGACGTTTTGCTTCAAATGCTGCAAAACTTGACTCTGCCAGTTGCCTTGCCTTACAGTGCTTTTGGGCGAGTAGAGTGAATAATATTGCGTGGTGGGACTGGTCTTGGTTGTGGTCGTGGGTACCTACTTGTGCTTTAATATGCTACTACGTGGAAATTTCTTGCGTTCGCTCTCATTTTTCTGGCCTCGCCTTTTGTTGGCGGGACAGCGATTGCGTGAAAAAGTGAGAATCCCCCGGCGACGAAACAAGAATGAATTCGGTCAATCACGTGGACATGTTTCATGAATAAGTCAAGTGTGCGACTAACCATAAAGATTTCGGATCGCATCGATTTGTTTTCTAGAGCTTTTTCGAGAAGCTTCGACATCAAAAACCAATCCCATCCACAACATGCATAAACATCCACAACAACATTACTAAACAACAACACAATCTACATTCATCTAGTAGCTAGATAGTCTACACAACCGATTACTACATAAATCAACTGCACGATACTCACCATGGATCCTGTAGAATGCAACGGCCATTCTCATGATCACGGCGATCACGGAGATGACTTGGGTTTATCCTTGCGACCTCAAATGGATCTGGACCGAGTCGTCTGTTTGAATGAAGAAGTCGCGAACTCGGGACGGGCCATCTTAAAGTTGCACGAAGAACGGTTGACTACCACTCCTGCCCTGCAGTCACCCGAAGACGATCCTGAGTTGCTCTTGACAATTCCGTTTACAGAAGCAGTCACGTGTCAAAGCATTTGCATTCGTAGTGGAAGTGAAAATTCGGAAACGGCACCCCCTCGCATCGTCAAGCTCTTTTGCGATCGTGAAAATATGGATTTTGAAACAGCACGAGAATTGGAACCTGCCATGAAATTGGAACTGCTGCCACCCGACCACATGCCCGATGCTGGGACGATTGATTATCCCTTGCGACCGGCAGGCCGTTTTCAAAACATTAGTTCCATGACGATCTTTGTCGAAACCAATTACGACGACTCGGGCGAAGCAGGGTCCGAAATCACCTATGTGGGAGTCAAGGGAAAGGGCACCAAAATGAGAAGGGCCGCGGTGGATTGCGTCTACGAGTCGCAAGCCATGCCCAAGGATCACCAAACACCTAGTGGCGAATATGGGTCCACTGATGTCATTAAGGATTCTCACTAGTATTAGAGTTGCTGGTCTGGTGTTGACTTCGAGACGAGACGACTAGGAGTATAAATTTGGCACTCTCGTTAGAAGAGGATCTGAATTACTTCAAGGTGAAAATGACTCCATTATGCAGCCATCTACTGCTTTTAAAATCGTTTGAGGATATTACACGACAACCGCGAGTCCGAGTTGCGGAGGACTCTGTGCCTTTTCTAGTGCTGATATTTACATCTTTAGTTGTGCAATCGCATCAGTATGTACCCCAGTGCATCAATTTAATAATGATGAAACCATCGATCGTAGCTATACATATAATGCAGTATTTAGGACAACCCTATCCTTTATTTTGCCAGTGCTGCTTGGTATTAGTTCCAACATTTGGAACACAAACACGAGAAAGTGTGACAACGCCTCTCATCTCTGCGGACCGATGATGCCCAAAGGCCACTGATAGCGTATCTGACCTTTCTCCATTTGAATGGATCCCGAAAGGTTACCGAGCGGAAGTCTAATTCGTCCTGGCTGTCACACTGTTTTTCTTTCCAGTTGTTGCAACACTCAACTCGTCATAGATCGTACATACATCCCGCGGAATAGCCAAAGTCTACGGCAAAAAGTAAGATTTGCTCATCCATTGAGAAAACACTATTTGCATGGCATCCAGACGCCATTTCAAAGAAGACCTCTTTCAGACCAATATTGTTCTGAAGTTCTTGTACATCCCTAATTGGAGCTTTTACTACAATTCAAGCTATTTGCTGACTTGTCATCTTATCAAAAGACCTGGTTTGACATTCTCCGCGTAACTTGTTGTTATTTCTTTTGTCGTTTTCCCTTGTGAAAGCTTCACACAATTAATACCCAGGACCTATACAACATCTATTTGTAAGCCGCCTCGAGACCTGCTTGCTGCTTTGAGATTGTTCGCCGGCTCCTTGGATCGAGCACAAGACAACCATACGGTGATTCTCGGTAAACCGAAAAACAAATGGGCCACAATATGCAGGAAGAAAAGAAAGCAATTTATGAGTTCACCGTGCAGCAGTAGTATCAACAGCTTATCCGCTGTGGTGCCTCCCGGAAGAACCCTAGACTCCACGAGAGCTACCAGGGAGTGGTGGATTCCGGGAATGAGAGAAAAGGGAGGACCGGCCGAATCAAACCGTAGGCTAACGTCAAACGAATGATACATAAAGTACAATACGCTATACTACGAAAAGGATGTCGTTGATTGTTTTCCCTCTAACGATTGATTAGGTGTTGGCTATTATTTTTCTTTCATTCATTACAACAGAAGCTTAAGACTCGGTTGCGGCAGCTTCGCCACTGAGCATTGCCAAATCCTTCTTTTGTACCAAAGATGTCAGTGCCATGTCTCCTTCGCTCTTGAATCGAATGTATCCAGCAAGGCAGTAAGGAGTAAAGTCGCCAGTGGCAGTGCCGGTCACGGGGTCGACATTGACAACATTGATTTGCACACTGGAGTGGTCCTTTGCTCGCACCAATCGGTTGGTCCAAGAGCACTTTCGTGGGACGTATAGATCAACGTTTTCTCCGGCCTCGTTTTGCATGATGAATATTAATGTATAGTTCTACGGTGGGTCAATAATAACAATAAAGTGATGATATGCGGATTGGTGCGTAGTTTCGCGTTGCAGGTCAATTCGAAACGAGGGACGTGGGATAAAGTGAATATACAAATATCAAGTTAGCAAAATGATTACAAAGAAACAGTCAAACGATTCTACTGCTGTGCAACTGTGAAGGTCTTACCTGACTTTAACTACTGTAATGATGCACTGGTCTATCTCTCCGTTAGTTGAGGGATGCAAGTGTTCATGGCCGGCTGTTGCTGCGTGCTTGTTTCGTTCAGCTGATATCGTTGCATGCGAGAAATTTTTAGTAAGGCGGTAAAATAGTTTTGACGCACAGTAGTCTTTTTCAAATTGGACCGTTGCTAACTCTATCCCTCTCGGCGCGCGCTCCCCTCCATCTACCTAACCCGATCTGTCGACAGCGGTACTGGTACGTAGCTATTCTGGTACTTCCATGTACTAAACGTAGCGGAAATGCATGACGGCACGACGAAAGAAGCTAAGCAGCGCCTCATTCACACTTTTTATTTCTGCCGCAATACTATGTACGTTGGACTCTTCCTCTGACAACTGATAATTTAATCGCATTGCTATAAACAATCCCTACCGTATTTACCATGCCCAAGAGAAACAATGATGCTATGGAGGTGGCTCGAAAATACGTCGCCTCGCAGAACATGGACGTTGAGCACGATGGCTACGGTGCTGGCCGCGTCAACGAATACTCGCGCTTGAATAATTCCGAACGCCTCGCTTTCTTGAAGACAGAGTTTCAAGGACATGCCGTAAAGCTTGAAGATAGCTTTCTAGCAGAGATCAACATGTTGCCTCTTCGTTGTACCAACATTGGCCCCGTTTTGGATCGATATTTGGACGCGGCCAATGCCCTGGAAAGCATTTATTTTGAGCGTAAAAGTCATCTTTTGCCTACAACCGGTACTAAGACCAATCATGTTGAGGTCATGACCGTTGACTCTCCTGAACATGCTGAACCTGGTGTGCCCACTATTGGCACTACGATCAATCGTGTTGCGGTCATGACCGTTGACTCTCCTGAAAATGCTCCTGAAAATGCTGGACCTGGTGTACCCACTACCGGTACTACGAACAAGCGTGTCAGGTTCATGACCGTTGACTCTCCTGAAAATTCTCCTGAAAATGCTGTACCTGGTAGCCAAGCTCTTCTGGACGAAAGAAACGGCGCCACTGCTCCCGCCGCATCCAAGGGACATACCGTGACTTCTTTGTTTTTGTCACCCAGTGGAAGTGCCGGCCCATCCGCAGAAGCGAAAATGCCAATCTTCAAAGCTACGTACATGGACCAAAATGCCGCTTCTACTGTGGATGGCGTTACCCAAGGTGCGGCTGCAGAAGAATCGAAGGATTACGAACCAGAGATCTTCGAAGGCGATGCGGACAAGGACTATACATTGGTGACAGAGATCAAAATTGTTAGCATTTCTAGTTGGCAAGGAGACAAGTTGATTCCCATTGTCAGGCACTGTATTCTCAAAGTGCAGAAGCACAACACAAGTGCAAAGCGTCGCATGATTGTTCGTACCCGATACAATGGAAGGGTCGTTTTCAATGTGGCTCTTTCCTCGGATATGAATTTTCATTCCTACCCTCTCAAAACAACGAAAGGCGGTGCGACGATAGAATCAGTTCTTTTCATGGGCATTGTCGATCAGAAGGTGGGGGCGCAAAAGTTGGTGATGAAACGATATTTTAAAGATACAACGTCGTTGGAAGAAACGTTGATGGCGGCCCGGGGCTAACTCTATTGGTGAAAACGATGCACCCATCGTCTGAGAAGAAGTTGAAATCTCTCCCGTTCTTTCGGCTGAGTTTCCTTTCTTCGGCACTCGTGATGCAAGGACATTGCTCTTTGTGGGTACTTTGGAAATACCGGCACGATCTGATTCCTTTGATGTATAGGTTTCCAACGTTGATTAGCAAGCTAAGAGTAGCAGTATTATGTTGCATTTATTTATATTTTAGATTGGGATTCTCTAGTAGGCGGGATACAAAGATGGTACTACATGCATACTCTACTATAGTCGAGATACATAAGAATGCTGCGTTTCTACTTTTCAATAGATGTGGTTCGTGGACGAACCAACATTCGTGAGAGACAGGAAAGGGGAAAGAGTGAATATGCCAATCAAACAACGAATGAGACACCTCCACCAACTTCGCCGCGTAAACAGGTTTTGACACTTGCTCAAGGTTGGTCCCGTCAAAGTTTTCTCTAAAATTACGGATAAATAGTCTCCGGATAAATGTACGATTGCTGCTCAAAATGATACTATAAATAGCTCTATGAAAAGAGCAGACTCGAATTAGCGATGGTGTCCAACGGGGCGTCGCCTAGCTAGTAGCTGTCGTCTGGCGCGGCAGTTCTACGCCTCTGCAATTCTTTCCATGAAGGATGCATACTAGTGTTGTGCGAGTCTTTGATCGCGAAGACTTTGGTCTAAGGATTTCTTGCACTTCGCACTATTGGGGCACAGCATTGTCGACAAAATCTCAAGAGCGTGTGGCTGCAAGGGATATAGGCACAGTAAGTCGAGTCTCGGCTTTTACTTGGAAGGCTCCAATGACGGCGGTGGCTCTCCCACACTCACTGGGACGTTCCGCCAGCTTGCACAAACGCTCTCTCTGTTCCCGGAAGACTTCATCTCTAGTTACTATCAGCGCCTTCAAGCGGAGAAAGGACGAGAGGTCAAAAGGTGCGCCCTGCGAGTGAGCGCGCCACGTAAAGCACTCTCACTAGTCTAATTCTAGCCTGCCATCAATGCAGGGACAATCCAGGAACTAGTGGTGTTGATTTTAAGTCAAATGCCTTCTTTGCTGTCAAGTCCATCGGTGACATAAAGCTCATGCTGGCACACCTTTCCTGTCAGCACTCCACTACCGGTACCGTACCGAAGTGCAATCAGACTGCCCATTGAGGGTGCTGGATCTGACGTACCCCAAAGGTGTCTTTTAAATCGTGCCCATGCAATTGCAATAGTAGAAATCGAAGTGGTACTTGTATGTAAAAGCCACTGTGTTAGAAGTCTATTATGAAGAAAGATATATATAGCTTGCGATTCCAAATAAAGATTTCTCCCATCAATCACTGGACATCAGCCCTTCTGGACCACTCAGGTTTGGCCCTATCTCATAGCATGCCAAAGCGCGACAGCACAATTGTCATGACATCTGCAAGGCATGTGGCCAAAAGCTGGCGAATAGAACACTTTGCCATGGGGGTCTAAGTGCAAACCTGCCATGGCAAATTTCCCCCATCCCATGTTTATGTGGGCTGATCAAATCAGAGTGGCTCAATAATTGGATTCAACTGCAAACTCAAACCACCCCAAAATATCAAAACAAAGATCCATATCCTATTGGCATGTGGATCATGGGCAACAAACAAGTAACTGGATACCTGACATCAGTGTCAAATGATGAGAATGGCAATCCAATTGATTTGGATCCCATGGTTGTAGGCAAGAACCTCTCCAGAGGCCACTCTTCTATGTGCGAGGCCACAACAACAAGAGCTGAAAAGCTTGAGTTGCAATGCCCAAAAGGCAATGGCATCCACAAAGAAAGAGAGATACTAATTAACAAACATGCAGCAGTTTGATAGACATTTTGTTGTTTTTTGTGTCAAAGCTTCCTTGGCAATTCTGCTTGCTTATCCACATGGAGCACAGCCCATGCTTTTATGCTTAGAATGTGCTGCAGCTACAAGCAAGATGCCATTTTTGTGTGCAGTTTAAGTTGTTCATTTCAAAAGCAAGTTGGTGGGGTATTGTTGTGAACACCAGATGCTGCCATAGCCAGCTTTAAAATGGATCTAACTTTCATCGTGACTTAGACCTGTTATGAGCAAGTTGTGTTGTTTCCAACTGAAGCACTGCACAAGTCTTCTGCTGTCAATCATGTTGATTTTGGCAATCTGCAACTCCATTGGAAGATTGTTTGAGTTTATGACAGCTAGACATCCCTCATGAACCCATGATGATCTCCATTCCATTTGTCCTAAAGTTCATCTATGGTGTTTTGTGTTTGCTTTCATCAGGAAAATGTTCAATTTCTTGTGTGAGCCAATCCGTTCGATTTTCGAACGACTTTAAGAGGGGATTTGTAAAGGGGCTAGTTGTGCAAAAAATTTGCAGTCCCTCACTGTCTAAAAACTGTACACACTAGGTAATTTAAGATGCACAGCGCAGAGCCAAAAATGTCTCATCAGAAACCATGTCAAAACATGCTAGTGAAATTGCACACAAACTGCTTGTAGATAGGATGTTTCCAACCCGTGCTTTGAGTTCTTACAGACATGGATTGACGATTTGCCTTGTCTTAACAAAGTGTGTCACACCGGCACAGAAGCTGTTCCAGGTCTCCATGCTTGGGATGCAAAGCTTTTGGGATGCAAAACCCGTGCGGGAGCCTGGGCAATGAGCGAAGCGCAGCTTATAACCTCTAGCTTCTGATGCACCCCTCCTGAGTGAGGAGTGAAGTGCAGCTTATAACCTCTAGCTTCTGCTGCACCCCTCTTGAAATCGAACTGCTTTAGCTCCTAATCTCAAAATGATTTTCCCAACCCAGGTGCTCACATTTAAATTTTGAGTTTTGGAGGTTGTTTTGGGGGCTTAGAGTTAAGGAACCAGCGTGCGTCTTAGGAACCATGTACACGTCAGAAAATGGCAAAGGGCGACAAAACATGATGAATCGATCTGACATGATGAACAACCCCAGGGCAGGAACCTTGCAACATGGCGTTGACAATTGTACTGCATGTAGAAGCAAAGCTTTTGAACTACTTGATGTAGTTTTCCGCCTGACAGAGATTTTACAAACAAGTTGCCTCCACAATTTATATCTATTTGATTCACGATTTTTGCTTACAAAATGTTCGCTCGATCTCTTTCCTCGCTTGTTCTGAAACGACCAGCATCGTCGACCTCAACACTGGCAGCACGGCGATTGGTCCACATTGAAAAACGGATCGAAGAGCTCAAATTGCAATTGCCTCCTCCATCGGCACCTAAGGCGAATTATGATATTTGTTGTCGTGCCAATGGTAACATGATGTATGTGAGCGGTCACTTGCCTACCACCATGGACGGATCATTGCTGACAGGGAAAATTGGACCTCATGCCGATGGAGGGAAATCTACCGATCACGGATATGCCGCGGCACGGTTAGCAGGATTGGCCATTGTATCTACCCTGAAAGAACAGTTGGGAGATTTAGATCGAGTAGAACAAGTTGTCAAGGTATGAAATGCTATGTCGTTTCTTGCCAAAGAAAATATTTGGAAATGTAGCATGCAGTATGGATTGCTTGTGAAGAAATTCCCCTCACGTTTTCCCAATCTCTATTCGTTTGTTTAGGTCTTTGGAATTGTTCAATCCACCGATTCCTTCAAGGATCAGCATCTCGTCATGAATGGATGTTCTGATGTTCTAATGGAAATTTTTGGCAAGCCAACTGGATATCATGCGAGGTCGGCCATTGGAACGAATACTTTGCCTCTGGACGTATCCGTCGAAATAGAAGCAGTCGTTCAGATCAAATAGATCGTTTTGTTTTTGTTGAAAATTTACTAAATTTAAGTGTAGACTAAGAGATGGGAGCCTAAACGACACTCAGCAGATGCGCTTGAGACATTCTGTCTGGTTCAGAAAGCAAATACCAACGATTCAGAAGAAAATACTAAGGAATACCAATGCAGATTCGAATCCATCTTTTTTGTCCGGTTCAAAAAGTTTCTGAAACATGGCCCCAAAGCTCGCTACGATACAAATTCCTCATGGTTTGGAGGCACGGTACTGACCGATCTGAATTGGTGGGCGGAGGGATAGTTCTGAGTGTTTGTTTTCCTAACTAGCAAGTTTGTTTTTGAAATAGCCCGATAGTGCTAGGTCTCTAGAGTAGCACTTGTAGCTAGTAGTAGAAATAGTAGTAAATGTAAGGGTCTGCCACCGTCTTGTTCAGATCACGATGGCTAGATAATCACAAGCAATTAAACCACTAGCTACTAGGCTCAAAAAAAAATGTCAAGCTAATACTAACTGTGTAGTCTATTATTGCAAACACTTGATTGCGAGCTATCGCTACAGTACATGCATTACTACTAGTAGTCTAGCTAGCTAGTACATGTAGAGAGTAGAGAGCCGGACTTCATGTTGTCAACGAATCTGATTGATGAATCTGATGGTACTAGCTAGCTAGTACAGGAATAGCTATCTACTAGCCACTACATAGCTAGCTAGTACCGGTATTACAGCCGTTTCGAAAAAGTGGGGTCTTGACACCGCTGACGTACCAGCAACCTCAGCAAATAGGACATGCGTTTGTTCTCTTCAAACTATGCACAGCGTACCGTTAGTGCTAAGGAGTGACGCCAGGGGGATAGACTTTGTCTCACTTTTTATGACGTGGCCGTTGGCGAGAGGTGAATAAAAGGGACGTACAACATGTTGAACGCAGTGTGCTTCAACTTGTCAGAAGTTAAGAAGGCCAAATAGCTCCCCGTTCCAACCGCCTGTTTCCATAATAATAGACCTGTCTCTTATACACATCTGACGCTGCCGACGAATAGAGAGGTGTAGATCTCGGTGGTCGCCGTATCATT
>ENA-ORBV01008954-ORBV01008954.1-microbial-mat-metagenome-genome-assembly--contig:-NODE-8954-length-16638-cov-7.502144_pt1 | contig 16638 bp, 18 predicted proteins | sample MGYA00237777_ERZ505514 | MGnify/ENA primary metagenome ERZ505514 (study PRJEB26160, sample SAMN06269048) | microbial mat metagenome | isolation source: Oligotrophic lake microbial mat | place... | reverse complement strand
CTCTACTATTAGTGGCTCTCCTTATGTTGTCGTTGTTGACGCGTTGGTTGGTTTCAAGACGGTCGTTAAAATCTTTTCCCATTGAATCCCCTTGCTCCACCACTCGACATGAGCAAAATCCTGGTACTTCCCCTCTTGTTGTTGTTCCATGCCTTGAATGACAGCCGCAGCCGTTTCCACGACCGATTCCAGGGAGGGAGCAAAGACCACACGTCCACATTTCTGGTAACGTTCCATGCCCAGTGTATCGGCAAATTGCTCCACGACGGGAATGCACCCAAAGGCGGACAATTCCGACAGTCTATGATACTCTCCTCCCGACGTGTCGGAATACGAATGCACCACGAGACAGACTTTGGCATTGGCGTAGGCCGTGGCCATGCGTTGCAATTGAAAGGGTCGGACGTGGGCAATGTCATTTTGGCGTGTCCTGGTGTTATTATTATTAAGGGAAGTGTAATTTTGTAGATAGGCCTCGGATTGTGCTAAAAGGGAGTGTCGACGCTTGGTCAAGAGTCAAAAAAAGACCATATCCAACGTTCGATTGTGGAGGGGCGTCAGAGCACTTGTCTCGGGAAGAAAGGCCTTTAATCGACTGGGTTGTTGCGTCATGATGGGCAACAAGACAAAGGAATCTGCCCATCCTTGTTCCTGGACCATTCGATAATTGTAATCTGAAAATTCCAAGACCACACAATTGGGACCCTCATGACAAGTTTTCAAATGGGGCCCCAATTTTTGTTCCGATTGAAGGTAAATTCGAAACCTGTCTTGACATTCACGTGCAGGTGCATGAATGGGACAAGGCGAATTGGTAAATTGGGTTTCCACCAGTGTGATCGTGCTACTAGTATCATTGGTGGGGCGTTCTCGGATCCGCGTCAAGCCGTACCCTTCCAACATGGACGCCATCGACACTTGAATGGGGCTGAAAATGGGAGCCCCCAAGTCAATAAAGAAGAGCTGATGGCCATTATCGAGGACATGCCGTAGCTTTTGGTAGGAAGGAGAACCCGGCGGACTGGAATGATGGAACATGTCCAGCGCCAGTTGATGCAGAGAACCTTCTGGGCTGGAGCAGAAGGCAGCGTCCTTTTGATATGGATTATTTTGATCTTCTTGATCTTCATTGTCGCGTTGCGTCAGTGTCTCCAATTCGGTACCATTGCTCACAGTCGCACTCACACTAGTATGCGACCCTGCCGTCCCATTGAAATTGAAATTGTCATCCAATACACGTACTGCCCGTGCACTTGCGATGGAACGGTCAAGGCCAATGTCGATTCCTTGCCACTGTACAAACGCCCAGAAACTTAGTCTTGGCTGCAGCAGATTCAGGCCGACCAGCACAACAACTACCCCTGCAACGGACATCCAACTTTGAAGGGCCGTCCATCGTTTCGCATTCGTTTTCGTTTTCTCCTCCTTTTTCGTCCGATTCCACTGGGTTGGCTTTCGTGGCATACTATTAGCTAGTAATAGACTCTCCTGCCGATGTGGAGTCCTCACTTCATCACGTAGCTACTACCAAAAGTTCTTCTTTGGCATGGCGCTGCAGTTGTTACTATCTACTTGCTATAACTGCAACACAGCTCTATAGCTACTAGATTGCCACCACAAGATAGTAAACGCGTGGGTTATCGCCATGGTCGCCCATCCGTTTTATGTCAACCGTTGGGATTCGCTTATTCTTTTGAAGGTCGTGGCTCAGACTCTTCTCCACCAGTGATTCAAACAGTCATGAACTAAAATGACAAAGGAGGAAATCATCAAACAAAATGTAGCCATCTCAGCTTTGCCCTCCTGTGACCCTGTGCTGCTTGTTGCACATGGCACTGACCTGCTCATGTCAATCCCTTTGATCCACCAGCCTTTGGATTTTTTGTGCTTCTCTCATCTCAAGCTAAAGAAGGGAAGTCTCGGAGCAAAAATTAACCAATGGTGATTTTTCTTGCTTGTTGTCTCATCAACTGCACAAGACAGAAAGGGCGACTCCACATGATCTGACAAAGAAAACAACAAACAAATGACAACCATCACCATTTTTTTTACAGTTGCAGCTGCAACATTGGTGGTGTTCTGCGTTGTCTTCAAAATGAACATGCATGTGACAGAAAAGACAAACACTTGTTGCTGGGCAGTTTTTTGTGTCCTCAATGACAACTGATGGTTGCTGACAAACAGATCACTTTGCTGCAAGCAACAGCTTGTTTGTAAATCTGCAATGCACTGGACAAAAACAAGACAAAAACAACTTTTGATTGACTGCGTGATTGAACTCATCCCCTGAACTGAAACCACAGTTGGACCAGAAAACAGTGACTGCACCATCATCCGCAAAGTCTCACATTTGCCATTGAGCAGATCAAATTTAGAATTGGAGAGTGATTGATTGATTCAAAGGCATTGTGTTCTTTTACTGACAGTGTCTGACAAGCGTTGTTCAAGATGATTTGATCACAAAAGGCCGACAAAATGATCCTTCACCTTTCCCTTTTTGATTGACATTCTTTTGATCAACAATCCAATGCTGATGGCATCTGACAACGGTCTGTTAGATTGCTAGCTATCATGCATGGACCAAGAGCAGCACAGAGACTTTGTTCAATTGTGAGAGCACACAAGAGAACCAACTTGATGCTCCAAAAAGTAACCACCCCACGCTGCTCCATGCCAGGACTCGAACCCGCCACCTTTGAAAAAGAAAGTCGTACTTATGCTGGACGAGACAGAAATAAATAACTCGGACGCACAAGCATACCATAGCAAATAGCCCTCGCTCCCAAATCTTTGTGGTGGCGTGGATGGTTGAAGTTTTCGTCATTCTCACTGTACGTACGTACTACGGTTAGATGAGCGACCTTGCGTGTTTGTAACTTTCGTATCGGTTGGAAGGCGAGAAAGATGAGCCGATCGATCGTTGTTATGAAGATGATGATGTCAGCCCATCCTTTCCTCGTCCTTTGTGGCGGTAGCTTAGGTTGATGTTTGTGTAATGGAGCTGATGGCTTTGTCGTCTGCCAGCTGTATGCTCTGCTCTAGCTAGCAACGAGCTAGTTGCCTTGCGACATTTTCTCTGATAGTTCTACTTTTACAACAACCAGTAGCTATCTTTGGTCTAACAAAGACACACACAAAAACAATTCCCAAACCATACACTCCTCACCCAACTAAAATCATGTCCTTCTTTACTCGAGCTGCCGTCTTGGCTTTGGCCTTGAACAGTGCCACTGCCTTTTGCCCTGTCCATCAGCAGAGCCGTGTCCCCATGACTGCTGTAAAGAGTGCTACTGCGGATACTACGTCGACCAACTTTGATTTGAATGCGTACATTATGGAAAAGAATGGTCCCATTACCGAAGCCCTTCAAGACAGTGTTGTCAGCACCGAACCCCAAACAGCCAAGATTTGCGAGAGCATGTTGTACAGTTTAATGGCGGGTGGCAAACGCATTCGACCTGTTTTGACGTTGGCAGCGTGTGAAATGTTCAACAATGGCGATGGAAGTCCCGCCATGCCAGCCGCTGTCGCTGTGGAAATGATTCATACCATGTCCTTGATTCACGATGATTTGCCCAGTATGGACAATGATGATTTACGACGTGGAAAACCTACCAATCATGTACGTACTTATATGTTATATAGTGGGGTCTTATGGGACTTGATTTTGCTTTTGTGGCTTCTATTTGGTATTCTCTTCCAGCTTGGAATGTATAGCAATTTTTCTGACAATTCCATTCTTCATTCGCATAAAAAAATTCCCGACCACCTTGGATATATCTTTCTTGTGTCTCTTTTTTGCCGAACGCTCTACAAAAACACCCTCGTATTGCCAACACTCTTCCTCTACTACAACCAACGTAACACAACACAAATCCCGCAAAAAAATCAAAACAAAAACAACAACAAATCCTACGAATAAAATTGCCGCATTCAACTAACTTCGGTCGATCATATCATCGCACAACTTCTACTTCTTCTCTGGTCCACTTCTCGTGGCCACAAAAACAAATATATTCTCTTTTTATTGATGAAAAAATACTGCAAAATACAAAGGTCGTCTACGGTGAAGATGTAGCCATTTTGGCCGGAGATGCACTCTTGTCGGAGTCCTTCAAGCACGTTGCGGAAAATACCAAGGGCGTCGATCCTGCACGCGTTTTGGATGTTGTGGTACGCTTGGGCAAATCGGTAGGACCACGTGGTTTGGCTGGTGGACAAGTCATGGATTTGGAATGCGAAGGACGTGGTCTCGATGATCAAGAAGTTACTCTGGAGGATCTGGCTTGGATTCATACCCACAAAACGGCGGCGCTCCTACAAGTCTCCGTGGCAGCCGGTGCCATTTTGGGAGGTGCGACACCCGAAGAAGTCAAGGCATGTGAAACCTACGCCCTCAATATTGGTTTGGCCTTTCAAGTCGCCGATGATATTTTGGATGTGACTGCCTCCTCGGAAGATTTGGGAAAAACTGCCGGTAAGGATTTGGTAGCCGATAAAACCACCTATCCTAAATTGCTGGGTATGGATGGAGCGCGTGCCGAAGCTGAACGATTGACGAAAATTGCCAAGGACGCCTTGGAGCCCTTCGGTGAACGAGCCACACCCCTCTTGGCCTTGGCCGATTATATCATTGATCGCAAAAACTAAAACAAAACCTACGTTTGGATGAAGGCGCCAGTCAGGGCCGGAATTTGGCAAGTGTGCCAGTATATAATTATTTAATCAAGGAACGACTGGATAAATAGAACAACTTTTGATTACGACATCCTGGTTGGGGGTATGGCTCGTTTGTATTTGGGACTGGCAATCTGCGCTGTTAGTCTGATCTTGCATCCTATGCTGATGTTTTCCAAAGAAGGGCGTGTTGTCATTCTGCTCTGCTAATAAAAACTGCCTCGATCGGTTGTTCCAACACCCTGCAGGTCCCATGAATGAAGAAAGAAGGCTAGCTACTTAGATGACCGTGCAAAATAACGCCCTGCAAGCCAGAGATGACAGGCTAAAAAAGCTTTTAAACCCCCTTAAGTTTGGCAAACTTGAGACAGCAATACTTGTAGCTAGAAATTGAGTATTTCTTAAATTTATTCTTTTTTGAGAACGAACCTACTCTTCCCCTTTCATACGCGTATTTCGACCATCTCATATGCTTTCTATTTTCACACAGAACTCAACATGCTCACTTCGGTAGGTATTGGGAAGAACTAAGCTGTAAACTCAGGGGTCCTTGTCATCGACCTTGAACTGGACCTTGTCCCTTATCTTGTGACTGCGTTGACCCAGTAGGTATGCATCAGACCTTTGCCCTTGACATTGATCATACCACGGGACATGACTTCTATGCCAGGATTTTGCTTCTGCAGCAGCTTGGCTGATGGTTCCGAGCAATGAATGCGATTCGCTACCGAATAGCTCTCCATACGATAGGATGTATTGACGGTATCACCAAAGAGACAGTATCGTGGATTTATTGAGCCTACCACATCTGCCACGACAGGACCTGAATGGAACCCAACACGAATATTGAGATGGCCCTTCATTGGATCCTCTGTGTCCACCAAGGTGCTGTTCGCGGCAGCAATAGCATCAGCAGAAAATTCGGCAATTCGTTTCACGTGATCTTCCGATTGGTCCTTGACCAAGTTAGTCACAGCCATGTAGGCATCACCCTGTGTAAAATACGATGCGACACAAGACGGAATAAACAGGTGCTCATTAGAAACATGTCGGATCAGACAAAACAATACTATAATGGCGAAAAAGAACCTACAATTGTTTCCACTTTGAAGACTTCATGCTTGCTGGAGAGGGCATCCAGCTTGTCATATAGTCGGCCAAGCATATTGGCAACTTGCTGGGGCTCAAGGCGAGCAGACAAATCCGTGAAACCAACAATATCTGAAAAGAAGATGGTGACAACATCTTTATGCTCCGGCTTTACTGGACGCCCTGCTTTCAAAGCTTCAGCAATATGATTGGGGAAAATGTCGAAGAGCGAAACCGACAACTTCTCCTGCTGCGTCTCCACTTCCTTCACTTCCACACGCTTGAGGCGCTTATCGAGCTCTTCAAAGGTCGGACGGCCTTCTGGATCCGCCACAAGGCAATCTTTCATGATGGAATCAATCTGTGGAGGACACTCTTTGGGCATGGGTGGACGTTTGTTGACATTTTCGTCACATACAAGTTTCAATACTTCGATTGGATCCTCTCCCTGCGTGATTTATGGCGAAAAGAAAACTGTTAGAATGGATCAGAATTCATAGAAACTTATTACGGGCCCTTAATGCTCACCTCATATGGATCCTTTCGCGAGAACACTTCATAAAGGATAATTCCAAAGGCGTACACATCCGAAGCGGCAGTGTTACCTGTCTTTTGCAGCAATAGCTCAGGGGCCATCCAATAGGGGGTCCCTGATAGACCGGCAAGAAAAATGATAAGTTTGAGCAGTTGCGTCGGAAACCATAGAAATTTGAGCATATTCGTCAACAAATTCACCAAACAATCATCAAGGGCAAAGCTTGCATGTGTACTCACCACTGGCTGTATCTTTTCGGTCTTGGATCGAGAGGCCAAAGTCTGCTACCTTGGCGCGAAATCTAGAATCAACCAAGATATTATTGGCCTTGAGATCACAGTGAACTATTTTGGGGTCAAACGAATGCAAGAAACGAACGCCCTGCGAAATATCACACAGAATTTCGAGCAGCATGGATCCTTCCAGGATCATGGTCTCATTGTGAAGAATATCATAAAGTGATCCATGATTCATGTATTCCATCACAAGCATTGGTTCATCCTTGTTGTTCATAACAGCGCCAAGGACAGTGGTAATGCTGTGGAATACATCGCATGCAAATTGCAGAAAAAAGTGTGAGAATACAACACCTACAGAACGAGCAGCAACGAAGAAGAACCATCGTCTGAGAGAGGACCTACCAAGGGTGCCTCAACTTGGATAAGAGCCTCATTTCTTTGATAAAGTCTTTCTTCAGCTTTTTAAGAGTGGCTTCAGTGCCTCCTGACTTGGTACCGGTCGTAGCCATATGATCACCGGAAGAAGTCATGTTATTGCCTTCTCCCCTTTTGGACATAAGGTCACCGACATTGGCTGTCGAGAACATACTGGATGGTGGTTCACAAACACAAGCGACAACAGAGTCTTCATCCTTCACCCATCCAACCAACGAAGCGGTACCCGTATTCATTCCTGTAATGGCTTTCCTTTTCTTGGGAAGGACACGCTTCACGGCCACCTCCGTACCACGATATTCGCCCACCAAGACCAGCCCAAATCGTCCACGTCCAGCAATAATGGGTGGCTCTTCATATTTAATTTCGCTGGCTTCAATTTGCCAGATGGCATCATTCATCTTGTTCTTTTCTCGCAGAATCAACAACACAGCTGCCGCACTGAGGGCAATGATACCGACAACAATAGCCACAATGGGACCCGCCCCCATTCGACTGGAGGCATGGTCATCGGGGTTGTAAATGCCCAAGTTCCGTTGATAGGCTTCCAACAAGGGAGGAGACTGTACCTTGTCATAATCGGTAATCACTTCCCTCCAAGCTGCACGAAGTTCTTGTTCGGTTTGCCACCGTTCTTCCTCGGTACTCAACAAATTGTCTCCCTTGATACCAGCATCCATGCGTTCTTGGACCTTCTTTAAGTGGCGTCTCAAGGCATCATTGGTGGCTTGCTGAAAAGCTGATGTGGCAGGAATGCGCATATCCAACACCACATTGGTATCATCCAATTGGACCTTGATGGTTTCCAAGAAGTCCCGAGTGGTATTTTCGGGCAAGCCTCGTTCGACCCAATCTTCCAAATTGGTTTGACTTTTACGATATGGATCCACCCCAATAAATGGTGCTCCTGGTTCCAAGGGCGTAATATCGGGAATGGTATCGACGACAGACGTCTCTGGACTTGAAATGTAGCCCCAGAATTCGGCACAAGCTTCTTTTTGAGCTGGCGTTGTGAAGTTGGAACAGCCCGCCGTCCAACCCGTATAAGCAGCATACGGCGCGGAATTAATGCAAGTGTCCGACTCCTTGCCCGCGAAATAGGCGTTGCCACAAGAACAAGAGTCTTCGGTACAGGGCTCCAACATTTGGCTATCTCGATTCAAAAATTTGCGAGAGCCAGGCGTAAAGGCTGATCCCACAAACCCAGAGACGTACGAAGTGGGTGCTGACTTGGAAGACTCCTTGTATAGATCACCCCACATGTAAGTTAATGCACATTTGCCTTGATTGAACTTATCGATATTGATCGCTTTAAAGTCGCCGTCGTATTCGCCGTCGGCTCCATAAATCATCTGTTCTTCCATGTACTGAAGAGTTTTGACGAAGGCTTCTCCCAACAAGGGTTCCATATTCTTGCCGTTGCGAGTATCAAAATAGGCCCCTTGACGAGTGCCTTCAAATTGAGTCATGGAGGACATGATGAGAAAGACCCAAAACTCGGTACGTTCTTTCTTGCCAACACAACTTCCAGAGATTGGGACCGTCCTGTTGGTCCCAGGAACGACTTCTTCCTTGCCGTGAAAAAACTTGGCGAGCTCGGTGTATTCTTCCCATGTGGCGGGTGGGACTTTGTCGTACTTGGCAAACAAATCAGCACGAAAATACAAAGTATGGACATCCCCATCAATGGGAATGCCCACAATCTTCTTGTCGTAGACAGCGCCATTTTCGCGATAAAACAAAAACATATCATTCCAAGCAAAATCAAAGCCGGCCATGTTTCCAATGGTTCCGCTTTTTACCATGGGCGTCAAGTCGTGCAGTCCTTCCACCAAATCCAAATCTCCAAACAAATGAGGACCCAACGTGTATCCGTCATAAAGACCGGTTTGCAGCTTGGCATCACTGAAAATTTCTTCATGAAATTCATCACGATTCATGGGAGCCGTGAAACAATCCAAGTTCACTTCGATACCAGTCCTTTTCTCAAATTCTTCAATGTGCAAGGAAACACGCAAACACTGAATGTCCCACACCATGAAGCTGAGAGAGGTCACACCAAGTGCATTCGTGCCAGCAGCAGTGGCTCCAACGTCACTAGTAGAAGCTTCACACTGGCACTGACAAGCATGTGTCTCCACATTACAAGTCTCCAACGGAAACTCAGTGGCGAAGGCAACCGTACTGGCGGCCGGACTGAGGGTTGCCGCCATGGTCTTGGTCTGCAAAAGAATATAAATCGTCAAGCGTTGGAAAAACTTTTGATAGAGGGTCGTCGCCATGGTTTTTGTCTTTAATAATGTCATACCCTTGCAGAAGCGGTAAACCTTTTGCAGAAGCGGTAAACCTTTTGATTTTAGTCTTCGTTTGCAAATGCCATGGCAGGATTTCTAAACATTGTGCCTGGGAGTGTTCTCGCCTACAGCACCTGTGGGTAAAAATGGATTTTAATCTGCAAAATCAAAAACTAAATTAGCATTTACCCCCAGGGGCTGCTTCCTCCAAAAGGGAGCCAAAGAAGACACTGTACATCCGCTGTACATACTAATATCACGGTGCGGTGCACCTGACACAGCAGCGTTTCTAATTCGTCATTCTCAGTCATTGGTCTTTTGCGTCGCCAACAGAAGGATTTCCAGAGGACTAAATAATAATTAACCATTCAGCTACTGCCATTCTGATTCGTCGGATGAACGAGAATTGAAGCAATTCAGAGGTCTTTTTGGAACAGCGCTCTTATACCTGTAAAGTCATTCGTAAAACCAGACATTGTTTTAAATGGTTAGGGTTACGGTTAGACACTAACTGATTGAAATTGCGTTGGTGACAATGCTGTGCTGGCACCAGGTAGCAGCCTGCAAGGCTGCAAAAAAAAGAACGCCGCAGTTGATGCTCCAGTGCCCCAAAGAAGAATTTTGAATTTTTTCCATTGTTGGGGGGTCAGTGGCCAATGATTTGGGACCCTTTGACAAAACAGAAATCATGTTGGCAGTTGGAAGCAACAGCAAAGCTTCAACTCGCATGAAAGGCCCCCATGTGGTTGCCTCCACTCAAGTCTTGCCACTTTGCACCAGAAGCATTGGCCTGTTTGTGTGTGCACAAACGCGCCTGCTGTCGGAATGTCTGATGCTTCAGTGAGTGAAGAGTCAGCCCAGGAGGTGAAGTGCTTCAGTCATTGGAACGCAAAACAGATTTTTAGTTTTTTCAGGGGGAAGTGGCCCATGTGCCGCCATCCCACTTTCGTGTTTTGATCAACGAATCACGCCAAACTGCAACCTGACCCGCAACACAAGATTCCACGGACTGTCCCAACCAGTCATCTGCTTGCTGCATGGTGTGACAAAACAAACTGCAAGAGCTGGCGCTGGTGCACATGCTGGCAGCTGGCTGGCAAGTGGCAACATGAATGATGCTGGACCCTTGAAAATGGGGTTTCCTGGTTTGGGCACACTGGAGATGGGGTCATTGGGTAAAATCTTCAATGATTTTCAGCTCTGTGAAGGCTTGTCAAAAATCAGAGGTTAACACATCATTCGAAAGCCGTGAGTGAGAAACATCTTTTTGAGCAAAACAAAGAAACATGTCTTGTGCGGCAAAATTGGTCCAATTTGAAAATGGAGATGTCATGTTTGACAAATTTGTGTCATGCAGGTTGGCTCAACAACATCAACAAATGACAGCTGTTAGCAATGAAAGCACAGATTGCACCTGCGAAGATCCCTTGCCAGGGAAAACAATGTCATGACAATTTGTGATGATTGACACCAATCCAACAATGTTCAAGATGCAACTTCAGCCCTAACCCTAACCCATGTTTTTGAACATGCATTGTGCAGACAAATTGGCATCAAACACCAATGGACATCATCCAACCCCTCCAAGAACAGCAGTGGGCATCTTTTGTTGCTCTGCCTGTGACGGCAAAGAACATCAAAAATGCAGATGCTGACAAGAAGGTGTGTGTTGTTCTAACCATGAACACTCAAATTTGAAGGCCCACACATTTCTTTCCAATGACTTTTTGTCAGGCAGAGTTGATTGCAAGCACCGGCAGTGACACTCGAAGGCAGACGTTGAAGCCTTCAAAGGTGGTCACTTGATTGGGAAGAAGAAGAAAGAGGGCCACACCACAAAACTGCACACAAGCCGCCCCAAAGGGCATGGGACAATGCTTTGATCGAATTGAGAAGCATGGCGTGACGAGGGCCCCTCATTGGCGTTTTTCTCTCTCTTGGTAATAAGCACCCAGAAGAACCAATTCTACTAGGCTTGGTCGTTGAACATGACAATGGTGGATTCAAGTGCCAATTCTAGGGGTCAAGACACTGCATCCGCATAGCGTGGCCAATGGATCGGTCTCGAGAAAGAAAAAGCGAGCTTCCCGTTATGCATTCCATTGCCTGGCGGAAATAACCACCCTGGCGGAAATACATTACAGTCGCACCAACCAAATATACCGTAATTCGGGTGCTATGCCGTGGAACCAATGGCTATAGTAGCAAGAATAGGTTGTTCGACGAAACAACGTAGTTCAAATGTTCGTAAAGCGACAACTGCATGCATCGATCTACCTGCACATTTAGATACATAACAATACTTTGTTGCTATGTTTTTATATTCTATTCTTACGTGGAAGAAAGATTGCCTGGCGGCCAACGACGAGTGTACTCACACACATAAGTGGAAAAGCTTGGACAGAGCAATCATCCGTTAGTTACACTTGTCCTACTCCTTGATCCCCAAAATTTCTCGTTCCAAAACGACAATTCGTTCCTTGTAGGAAGCACCTTCCGGAGGTACAATTCCATACATCGATTCAATCGCTTGAAAACGTGCCGGCATGGCTCCATTCGGATCCGCGGCGTCCGCTGGGACGCGCTTGTTCTTGGGCAGTGCCTCCTTTTCCAATAGTTCCAGTCGTTCTGGAATGCTCAAAATCTTGGCCGCAGAAGCAAAGGTTACGGACAGTGGAGGAACGTCTTTGGCATTAGCATCGCGGAGCTGTTCCGCTGGAACGTGATCCCCATCGTTCTTCTTGTTTTGGTTCTTGTGCTTGTCCTTGTATTTGATGTACTTGTCGGTAGCACATCTGGCTCTAGCGATAATGTGATCGAGCGTTTGTCCATCCTTGACATATTGTTGATAGACGGATTGTTCGACGGGGGTTGCAAAAGCGTTTTGAAATTCACCTTCAAGCATACGATTCGAGGCATCCACGCCGGGTGCTACAAAGTAATAGTTGGTAAGATTGGCGGCCGTCGTTTCGGTTTCTGCCACGGCATCATCGTGGACCCAACGCCACTTGGCAGTCGCAATCAAGACGTGCACAAGTTGATCGGCAATGGTATAATCATCATTGGCATCTTCTCCAGCATTGACGGACACTTCCGAGCCGACGATTGCGACAAGCGCAAGCAAATCTTCGTCTTCCTTGTTGTTGCTGGTACGTTGACGCTGAGAGCTTCGCTCGTCAATGCTGTCGTCGGAAGCTTTTCTCGTATAACCTTGCATGGTGGATAAGAAAAGTAGTTTTGCAAATTGTGATCCAATGACACTGTAGTTAGTGTGTGAAGTTGAGTTGAGTTGAGTTGAGTGGAGGTGATGGATTGAGTAGAGTTGATGGATTACAAAGAGGAGGTGCTACTATGCATCTACTACATCAGCAGTTGGCTTTCTGTAACAGAGACCTCACAGGCAACGCATCATCTGCCATTCAAAAGTGATGATGCAAAGTTGATGCAATGCAGTAATTCTCTAATTTGGGTCCTGTAGAAGAGAACTTCTACGAGAAGATTCGAGCGAAGATTCTCACCACGATGTTACTGGTACATTATGCACTACAGCTAGTAGCTAGCTAGCTAATAGTAGGTAGTTAGTAGTACTCGAACCCGGAGTAGTGCAGAACTATTGTATGTATCTTTACAACCTTTGCTCGAATGTCATTGGACAGTTTAATATTACCACGATTCACCGCATTCCGGGAAATGCAGATACTCGATCGACTGATCCGTGCACCTGCATAAGCAAGGTTACACCACGTCAATCTTGACCCAAGCGGCTCTGGTTCGAACCCGCTGCATGGCAATGTTTTTTTATGCTTGTTGTTTGGACTGCAGGAAAACATTCAATTAGCTTCATCATATGAATCAAATTGTTGGTGAAAATAAAAAGCTGTCAACCCAGAAGGGATCAAAATAGCTGCATGTTTAAAAGTCACCCAGAGAAGGCTGATGGTTGTTTCAAAGTGGGGTGGCCTAGATGTTCAGGGAGTGTTGCACTTGCAACAATCAAACTGCTCCATGCAAATTCTTCAACACCAACACCAGAAATCAAGAAACATTTTTTTTAAACATTGCAAGACTTATCATCAAAGCTAATTGGCTTCAATGCTGTTCCGTTTGATGCAGATTGTGGAAATCACACCAAACAGCAAAGAGTGACTGATTTGTAGCAAATTGTTGGAATTGTTTCTAAGGCTAGTGCTCTGGAAACAAATAGAAAATAATTTCTTTTTGTTGGTCCTCACAGTGCTTCCAGTTAGACATCAACTAGGCAAACATTGCACCTAGTAAAATCTGTGGTAACTTCATGTGTTGGGCTGGCTCTTTCGTCATTGATTGACTCATCAGTGCTGGGGGTGGTCTGCTTTACATACCTTAAATTTTGGGAGACTATTACAATTACACACTACACTGTTTTCTCTTTCTCTTCATCTTGCCCTTTCAATTGTTCTTTCTTCTTCTTCCTAAATAGATCATGCTTATGGTTCTCGAAACATTCAACATTTAGCTCCATAGTATATCTTTCTCAACAGAACCATGGCGATGCTGGCTCTTGAACTATGGGCCTCGAACGATCATTTCCTATATTTGCCCACCTTCAATCCACGGATACCACCATGTTTGCTGACGGACGATGCATCGTCGTCCTGGGCAGAGAGAAACGAATACGGAAAGGTTATGAAGTCAAACCCACCGCCACTGTCAATGTTATCGAAGTCAAAAGCATACATTTCGACCAGGCCGGTCTCAGCGCCGTACTGTTCTAGATTCCAAGAGTCTTCAACACGAATCACCGAAAGGTCGGCGCCCCAGTCCACCACTGTTTCATTAAAACCACCAACAATTTCGTCAAAAAAGCCGTCTTCGGTGGACCAGGCAACAGACACGATTGGGGCAATTTGTCCGCCAGCTGTTTTGGGGATCTCACTTGGCGTTCCGAATGCTCCTGAGGTGTACAATGCAAAATTGGCTTCACCCGATTCAGAAATCGTAAAGAATACCTCGCCTTCATTACAACCAAGAGAATTCACTGCTGCTTCGACCTCGACAATTCCGACGAAGTCTTCAGGGGAGCGCACATTGTCAGGTGAAAAGTAGCACACGGGAAAAGACTTGAGTCCATCTCCATAGTCATAAACGAAGATATTCTCGGTTACTTCGGGAGTAGTGAGGTAAAAATAGTAATAGTCCCATATCGCCGTGGCAACAGGACCAGAGTATGTAACCGCAACATCGCCACCGTACAAATAGAAGTAGGCCTCTCCCTCCTGAGCCTTTCTCTGACGCGCAGCGAGACGTCGACGACGGTGACTGCGGCCACGACTGCGGCCACCCGCCTCACTTGTGTCCCGTGGTTTCGAGTTCATGATTTTGTCTTGAAGCTTGCGCGTGCCAAGAATATGAGTCAGATTGAGTCCATACTCAACAACTACCACATCTGTTTCGATGGTGATGTCGGATTCGACAACACCGAAGAGGGTCTCAAATTCAATGGTTGGATTCAACAAAAGCTGACCTTCATACTGTGGCTCGATGGTGCTCGCCAAAGAAGCTAGGCACACGGAGTCCTCGCTGCTCGCTGCCGGAGAAGTAGAGTTCAAGAAAGTTGCGAGAAAGTCAAGCCAGGTTGGTGCATCGTCGTTGTAAGAATCTTGAAAAATAAATGAAACGTAGCCCTCTTCCATTTCCTTGTAGTCATTCTTGAGAGGCCAAGTTATGTGCATGCCCGTGGCCATGGCAGTGCCATTGCCCACACCTCGCATAACAAATTGATCGTCATATGCCGTCATGGTTGAATCGATGAGCGTTTCCAATGGACTACCTGGAGCTACTTCGCAAATACTGCGAAGATTTTCCAAGAAGTGACCAATATCAACGGCATCCTTTCCAAAAAGCGCGGACTCGAACGATAAGGTCTGGCCTCGGGCTCTTGAGAGGGCAGCATAGAAATTTAGGTCGCCAAGCAGAATCAGCATTTCGGCTGAAAGCTCTTCCCAAGCTTGATGAAAGACGCTGAAAAGAGCCGTGTCCACAAGCGCCATAATTTTGGGCGTGTCATGGACGTCAGGCCAACCACATTCCACACAGGCCTGCGTTTCGTTAATGTAATGCAATAGAAAATTTTCAGCCATGTCCAACGCACTAGCCGCTGTATCCAGCTTATAGTAGGCCCAACCTAAGAGAATGGGGAAGAGAAAGAGCGTGTGTGTTAGCTGCGTGGGTGATATAGCTGGCCATGTGGCGTGGCCTTTTGCGTGAGGCGCTGGTATCTTACCGTGTCCTGGTTCAGTCGCCTCAGAAGCCAAAACGTAGTTCGCGACATCTCTGTACTCGTCAATGGCACCCAAACCACTCATGAGGCATGCGTCGAATCCGATAACATCGAGGCGGGCAGGGGCGCCTTGCACATCCGTGAGAGAAGCGTTGATGGCATCCACAATATTTTGATTGGGCTGAAGAAGCTTACGACGAAAACCGCCCATATCGGGGTTTCCCTTTGGAGTCCTGCTATCAGCCTCTTCGGCGTTGACGGCAACTTCAGGTTCGTTAAGGTCGCCTCCATACCCCAGAAATCCTCCTCCGTGCGAGGAGAAAATCATAAAGTATTCTTCAGCACCATTGGCGACACAATCCGTCAAGGCCCACGTCATGAAGTCATAAACAGTTAAAGGACTGTCAGAATCCATTTCAGCCGCGTACGTCGCATTCACCGTCATCTTTGACAAGTCGTGGTCGTAATGCAAGATACGACTGCCCTCAAACTTCTCTGGCGGAAGATCAGATCCGTCGAAATCGTACAGGAGAGGTAATTCTTCGGTGACGGGTGCACTGCCATCCTCATAAGGAAGGTCGTCCAAGTCCCTCTGATCCAAATAGATCCAAGTGTTCAACGATTCTTGGGTGATCGCGGGTGACTGGATCAATTCAACAATATCTAGGCGGAGAGCTGCCTCGAGGTCGTTATCTGAAGACGATAATTGGGATAGGCATGTTAGATGCTGCTGAACAAATCATTAACCTTCCTTTGCACGAAAACAAACTTACCCGCCATGGAATACAACATCAAACAAACTTTTTTGTTGCCCGACATCGCTGCCTCGTCCGTTTGCCCCTTGGCTAGCAATGGCAACAAAGCGGTTGCCTGCAAGGCAGCGAGAAGCACCTTGCGAGAGATCATGACTTTATTTTCTACTGTTGGGAAGACTTGCGGATGAAGCCAAGAAAATATTATGAGAAATTCTAAACACAAAAAAGAGGAGATTCTATGAAGTTTTGGGCTGAGAAAGGTTTGGCAACGAACGTCTAGCTAGCTGTCTCTTATACACATCTGACGCTGCCGACGAATAGAGAGGTGTAGATCTCGGTGGTCGCCGTATCATTA
>ENA-ORBV01008953-ORBV01008953.1-microbial-mat-metagenome-genome-assembly--contig:-NODE-8953-length-16639-cov-5.065572_pt1 | contig 16639 bp, 12 predicted proteins | sample MGYA00237777_ERZ505514 | MGnify/ENA primary metagenome ERZ505514 (study PRJEB26160, sample SAMN06269048) | microbial mat metagenome | isolation source: Oligotrophic lake microbial mat | place... | reverse complement strand
ACGGCATACGAGATTCGCCTTAGTCTCGTGGGCTCGGAGATGTGTATAAGAGACAGTCCCGGTACGGTCGATAACCGTACAGTGTCAGAGTGCTGGTGCCAAGATTGCCCGTGTCGCCACTGGTCTGGTCAAGGGCGGTCAGACTCCAGTTGCCCTGTCCGCCTTCCCCCATCGTCCAAACGCTGGTGCATGACAGGTTGGAATAGTTGTCGTTGGCGTCAGTGCTTCTGCCTTCTACCAACACAGTGGTCCCGCCTGGTGAGACGAGCCTGAAGGACAATTGCCCACGCGTTGCGTGTGTCGCGTTAATCGTCAGCACGGCCCGTTCGACCACGAAGTCTGAGGGTACCGCCGATAAGTCGAATGACGCCGTCAGACCGGCCGCGCTGTTGTCTGGAATGATCCCACCGGAGGCACTGGCCGAATAAGACTCGACCGGCGGTAGGGGCACCCAGGTCGCGGCGGCAACGACGGCCGTCGAAACATCGATCAGCCCAGCTCCACTCGAATCATTGAACCGCAGACCCGCGGCATTGAGAGTCGTCGTTCCGATAGGTCTGGCGGTAAGTGCCAACAACCAGGGCACATCACGCCACGACAACTGCGGATTGGCCTCGATCAGCAAGGCGGCTGTTCCCGACACCAGCGGGGCTGAGAAGCTGGTGCCGTTAGCAACCGCAGGGGCCGATGCCGGCGTGACGGAGGTGTAGTTCCCCGCCTCAAAGCCACGTGTGGGCGACCCAGCATCGGACCGGTCGCAACTGACCATCGCGGAGATATCATCACCCCCACCAGGAGCGGCCACCAGCACAGCTAGACCGTGCTCACTGTAGCTCGCAGGATTGCCATCCGGACCCAAGGCGCCGACAGCGATAACCCGACGGTCATTGGCGAACTCGTTGTAGTCCATTCGGTCGAGGCCGTTCCCGTTGCCCGCAGAGAAGACATAGACGGTTCCCCGGCCGCTACGCCCATGGATCACCCCGCTCTGGAGAGCCGTGTCGATAGTAAGACCGATCGCCTCGGTGCCGGTGCCGTCCAGTTCCGGCCCCCAGGAATTGTTGCTGACGGCGATGACCGAGGAGGTTGACGCGGACCGATGTCCTAGCGCGCCGGCGACTTGGGCATCCGTGATAAACGTCCCACTGTTCGTCGGAATCAGCCGCAATGGCACCAACGTGCTGGCATAGGCCACCCCGACCCCACCCACGCTGTTGCGGCGGGCCCCGATCAGACCGCCGACCACTGTGCCATGACCGAGATCGTTGGTGACATGTTCGGGATTGGTGTCATTGGACAAATAATCGAAGTCCACCGCGCTATTGATCGCACCGACGAAGTCTTCGTGGCCAGCCTCGATCCCATCATCGACCACCGCGATGTTGAGTCCTGCGCCGCCCAGCGGTGAACCCGTCGTCCAGTACGGGGCGATATGAATATCGCTACCGGCCACTCCGCCAGCGACCTGGCCGGAGCCGGTATTGACCAGATGCCATTGCTGGGGGACCAACGGGTCGCTCGGCACGGTGCCGTGCAGACGCAGGCGACGGCCGATCTGTTCATCGACCTCGACTCCGAGCGCACGCAGGTCAGCACCAGACTGCAGCCCAGCAAGTGGACCGGGGGCGACCGGCTCGACTACCAATAGTTCGGGATTCCAGTCGAACCGGCCGACCAGGCGCAGTCCGTGGCCTGCTAGGTCGTGCTCAGCGAGACGGACAACCAGTTGTCGGGTCACGAGCAGGGGTTGCCCATGCTGACCGACTCCACGTATCGCAGTGGCAGCGGCAGCGGCAGGCGTGAGCCGCATGGCTGCTGCACGCATGGCAGTTGGCGCAATGGGTAGACCTGTAATTGCCGGTGCAGTAACCTCAAAGGCTGTCGGATCCAAAGTGATCCGTAACGGCCCGTCCGACCGCGGGACTTCGACCACCATCGACTCGCCGGCTGACAGGGTGGCCAGCAAGCAGAGTAGCGTAAGTCGTCCGATCATGGTCAATAGTACATCCGTCCCATGTGAGGGACAAGCCGTAGCGGACACCTCCTCGACGGCCTCACGTTAGGCCAATCGCAGTGTAGTCTTGGCTAGGTCCATGCGAACCTGATCAGCCCAATCCGGTGCGGTCGCCCAGCACGACCAAGCCGCGCATCGACAGGTTGCGCAGGAACTGCAGGGTCAGCAGGCGCGCTTCGTTGAAGTCGAGTTGCTCGCTGCTGGCCAGCCAGTCGACGATCTGACCCAGCGACGTCCGGTCATCGACCCGTTGCCACATAAGCAGGGCCATACCGTCGAGCGACACCTTCTTGGCGGTTTTGGCTTTGAGCAGTCGGGGCACTGGTCCAAACCAGCGCGGATACGTCACATCGACTTCGAGGATGGCGCGGACAGCCGTCTCTTCAATCAGGCGCACCTTGGCATTGCGCAAGGGGACCAGCTTTAACTGGTCGAGCGGCGACATGATCGGACTAGCCGGCATGGCTGAACTCCACTCGTGGGGCCTTCGGCGGACCGACCTGCTCAATCGCCAGGATGCGGTTGCGGGCCTCGTCGTGCCACCACCATGCCTCTCCGGGCCAACGCCGCCAGGCGACCCGATCGAACGTGCGTTCCCCGATGATGCTGAACGCCGCACGCACCGCGGGACAGCCGCCACGCACGGTCTCCTGCACCTGGTCGATCCTGCCCTTGTCGGCAAACATGCTGCGTCTCAACCACGACGACAGCTGTCGCTCGGCCAGCAGGGATCGCGCGAGGCCGAATCGGCGCACGGTCACGCTGACGCCGGCGCTGTCAGCATATTCGATCCGCACCACGCCTGGCCGGGCATCAACCTCGACCGCTGCGAAGCGGCGCGGAAGCAGGACTGCCGTACCGAACAGCTCCCAGCGCAAGGTGTCGCCCGGATCAGCCACCAGCGATGCGAGCAAGGTACGCCACGGCAGGTCTGCATCATCCCCCTCCCAGGCCGGAAAGGTCCAATGCAGCAAGCGTTGATCGTGAGCAATCCACGTGAGCGCCTGGAACGGTTCACCACGGGCGGCATGCGCCACCAGCCATGGTCCGTGCTTTACAACCTCTGCTCCAACCTTGTCGCGGCCTGCCGAGCGCAGTTGGCGATCGGTGATGTCGCGGGCTAGGCCCTCTATATCCGGGCGACCAGCCATGCGCACCCAAGTCAATTGCGCTCGGTCGATCAGCCGTTGATGGAAACGGAATTCCCCACGCCGCGGATCGAGCCGATAAGCAGTGATTTCCCAACCGTGCGGCAGGGTAAATGAAAAACCGTGCCAGGCGAGGTTGGAGGTCATGCGATGGCGTCCATTTAGGGGATCTGCCATCAGGGCAAAGCGGCAAAACGATCACAATCCTGGAGCCAGCGGTGCTGCACAGACCGGCGATCAGTGGCCGATGCTGCCCGTACTGATGTTCATCTCGCTGACCTTGCGGATCTTGTCGACCTGGCCGCCTTTGATCCACACAATACGGTCGGATACAGCGAGCATCTTGTGGTCGTGGGTCGCGGAGATGACGGTGACGCCGAGTTCGGTCGACAGCTTCTTGAAAATGTCGATGATCATCTCGCCGGTCTTTAGGTCGAGATTCGCGGTCGGCTCGTCGGCCAGCAGGATGGTCGGCTTGTTCGCCAGGGCGCGGGCGATCGCCACGCGCTGCTGCTGGCCGCCCGACAGCTCGCCAGGCGTATGGGTCATGCGATCGGCCAGACCGACGTAGTCGAGTACTTCGCTTGCCCGCCGGGTCGCCTCGGCGTCGGACGCGCCGAGAAAGATGATCGGCAGCATGACATTTTCGAGTGCGGTCAACGACGGGATCAGGTTGTAGCTCTGGAACACGTAGCCGATGTGCCGGCCGCGGAAATAGCTCAGCTCGGTCGACGACAGCTTTGGCAGCGACACGCCACCGACCATGATTTCGCCGCGTGATGGACGGTCGAGGGCGCCAACCATGTTAAACAGGGTCGACTTGCCCGAACCGGACGGACCCATGATCGCGAGATATTCGCCTCGTTCGATGCTCAGTTCGATGCCGCGCAGCGCGTACACCTCCTCGGCACCGCTCTTGTAAACCTTGTCGAGACCGCTGACCGTGACGATGGAATCTGCCATGGTGTCAGTAGGGAAGGGCGTTTGCGGACTTGGCGAGGAACACAATGCCGATGCACAGCATCGACACGAGGCCGAAGCCACAGGAGACGCCGGCCGCCAGCACCGGCACGTACTGGCCCCACATCAGGCCCATCTTCTTCTCGAAATAGTAGCGGCCAATTAGGGCGCCAATGATCTGCGGGATGATCACGTGCGGCATGGTCTGACCGATGCCACGCACCAGACCGTAGCACAACGTTACTGGGGCAGCTACCGCGCTGAGAGCACCGAACAGGACGGTGCCGACCACCAGGCCGATGCCTACCACTTGTCCGGACAGGGCTTCTTGGAACTGGCTGTAGCCACCAGACGTGGATGAGAACACCAAGCATGCGTTCTTCGCGTCCAGTTCCCAGATCTGCTGGGCATAGGGATAGACTGCGGAGGGGATCTCGGCGAGACCCCAGATGAACGATGCGAAGACCAGCGTCATCACCATCATGACTGGGAACACCGCCGCCTCCGCTTTCCACAGCGAGGTGAATTTGGTGCCGGTCAGCTCAGCCTGGCGGTACAGAACGGTCTGGGTACCATAGTTTGCCTGCGGGATGGGGATGAACCACACCGCCACGCCTTGATAACCGGATACGATCAACGACAGCTCGCGGATGAACGGGATTTCGACCACTTGGCCGGCGATACCCTCCAGCCGGGCGGTCACATAGCTGATCAGCGGCGTGTAGACGAAACCGAAGAATACCAGCACCAGCATCACGCCGGTATGCCAGTCGACCAGCCAGCCGGAAACGCCGATGTAGAGTAGGGTGCAGATAAGGTAGATCGCCAGTACCCACCGGTTGGGGATATCGCCACGGCCTTCGGGCAGCCCGGCCACGGTGCGGCCTGCGGCGAGTTCGATTGCATCCAACTCGCGCTTGTTGCGCAGGGCGCGCACCATCCCCCAGATGCCGACCACCGCGACAGCCAGCGAGATGCCGATGCCGAAACTTAGGTAGAAATCGACATTGTTCTTGAACATTGTCTCGACCGTCGAATCGCCTGGCGTCCAGCTGCGCAGGATGCCGGTGTGATAAAGAATCGGATTCATCACGAAGGTGACGATCAGGCCAAGAAACGAACCGACCATGGCCCAGAACGGCAGCACCATGCCGATGATCAACTGGGTGAAATCGAAGCTGAGACCTGTTGCCGTGGCCGGCAGAATCTCCCGGGTGTATTGGGTGAAATCCACAAACGGGATCGGCAGTATGCTATATTTGAAATTTTCGCCGAGGAGATTGGCCGACAGGGTCGGCAGACCAAGATAAACGAGACCGAAAATCAGACCGAGCGCTCCGCCAATTGAGAACACGCGCCAGCGCCAGCCGCCGCTACGATCCTGGCCATCAAGGTCGTCAGCCAGGGCCATCATGCCCTGGGCGCCAATCGGGGCCATCGGGAACGGCAGCTTCTCGACGTCGCTGGCCAGCCGGAACAATCCATAACCCGCCACCGCCGAATCCAGCCGGGTAAACAGGCTGCGGAAGACCATCAGGCCGATGGCCGGCAGCCAGGCACTCGAGAGGAAGCTACGCGTCTCATAGGCAGCCGGATCGCTCGGTGCGAACCAGTCGGGGAACTGACCGGCAAGACCGAAGGACAAGGCAGCTTCACTGCGCACCAGGAACTGGTTCCACAGCGGTGTACTTTGCACGCTTTGGTAAGCAAAGGTACCGGCCATATAGAAGAGCACGAAGATCTGCGCCCGGCCGAGTTTCGCATTCGCCCGCTTGGCTACTTCCAGGAACAGGATCAGGGTCACCCATTGCGCCGCCGAGCCCACTCCTTGGCCGGCCAGCAGCTGCATGTACAGCGCGCCGGGGATAAGGACCATCGCCACCAGGAACACGCCCAATACGGATCCGACCGAGAAGCCTTCGCTGAAGGTCCCCGGCGGCGTCATCAACTGGCGATAGCGCTCCAGTTCAGCATCAACCCTGGCCATGAGCGCCTCCTGCAGCTGCCTCGGCCAGCACACGGCCAGCCTCGGATTGGTAGTGTTCGACGGCCTCGGGTGGGAGTGAACGCCAGACCAGGAACTGCTCGCGCAGGTCCTTGATGAAAGTGCGGTTGCCGCGCAGCCAGGTGGCCTGCGCGCCATTGAGCCGTTCGATCACTACCACAACCTCGTCGATGCCAGCGATATCGCTGGGCCGGGTGCTCATGGTGAAGCGCTGGTAGACCCCCAGGTCGAAGGGCGCCAGCGCGATCTCCGAGCGGATGCCGACACGGTTCCCGTCGACCTGGAAAAGCGCGACCTCCTTGGCAGCGAAGACATCTAGCGAGGCGTCGCTATGGTTGCCGAAATGTTCGCGCACGAAAGCAACGATGCCGCCAAAGCTCTTCTCTGGCACCGTGAAGGGGAAGGTGAATTCCAGGCGATCGCCAACCGGCTTGGGCATTTTCCAGGCGCGATTGATGCCCGGGTTGGCGCTGCGGCTGGCCATCAGGGCCGGATATATGGTCGATAGCAGAACCATCAGCATGACTACCAGAATGGTGATCAGCGACGACATCGAGCTGAAATTCATGTCCGGTACGCTGATCAGGCCGTGTTCTCCGAGCGTGTTCAGCAGCTTCGAGGCTCCTTGTCCGATCAGGTACCCACCCATGCCGCCGACCACAGCGATCACTGCGCTTTCAGCGAAGAAGAGCATGCCGACATCGCGGGGGCTGAGCCCAAGCGCGCTGTACGTGAAGATCTCCTTTTGCCGATCCACGATCGAACCGAGGAGACTGGAAAAAATGATCAGCCCACCGAGCAGTAGGGGCACGATCAAGTCGCCCAAGCCACCTCCGGTGACCTCGCGGGTGTAGTAGAACCGGCGCGATCCCTCGCCGCTGGTCGCGTAAATCGGTCCATTGAAGCTCGCCGCGATATCGCCGGCGGTCCGGGCGATGTCGGCGGTGGCCTGGGGGTAGAGCATGAGAACGTTAGTCATGCCACCCAGTTGCAGTACCGCTTCATTGGTGGTGATGGCGGTCAGGGCGGGCGATGAGAAGATAAATGAGTTAGTTGGCAGGTTCTGCACCACCTGGTTGAACGAACTCTGGTTGCCGACCGACTGGCTGCCCAGTGCGGCGAAGGTCGATTCGAAATCGGGTGGAGTCAGGCGAGTACCGTCAATATTCTCGACCGCCTTCAGCGACTCGTCCTTGAAGCTGCCGGCCAGGGTGAAGATCGCACCCCGGATACGCACTTCTGAGCCCGGCTCCAGGCGTTGGCGGGCTACTATGGTCTCGGACAGCCACAACGGAGGGTGAGCGCCGCCCGCCGCCGGGACCACCAACAGGCCAGCAGGCAGGCGTGGTATCTCGCGAGTATCGAGCCCTAGCAAGGCATCAAGCGCAACCGCCTTGCCGGTGGCCGGGTCGAGAAGCACGTTGACCTGCTGCCTTTCAGTCTCGTTGTTCGCCATCGGATCGCGTAGGCTGGCAGTCCGACGCAGCACGGTAAACTGGTCGCCATGCAGCGATTCGATGGCGTCCGCCAAGCGGTCTGGGATGCGTAGGAAGGATGGCTGGTGCACTTCGATGCGGTCGATTCCGCGACTACGGCCGAGGTAGGTTTCGACCACCGCGCTACCGCTCTCAAAGGAGGCGAACACCAGGATGGTGAAGGTCAGCAAGGTGACCGTGCTGGCGGTCAGAAAGGTCTTCAGCGGCCGATTGCGCATCCCGGCAATGCCGATGATGATCGCAGCGAAAGCCGTCGAATTAGCATTGCCCGCGGAGTGAGATTTCTGCGACAGGCCCTGCATCGCCTTCAACTCATGCTTGAACTTGCCCATCACCACGCTGATTACGAAGGCCGACAACAAGATGATCACGAAGGCAAGGAAGATGATCAGCGGTGCATTCGCCAGGGCGAACGCCGGATGGGTGAAGTACAGGATCGTAAAGGTGGTCAAGAAGATGCCGACGAAACCCAGGATCTGCCGGTAGATCGACACCGCTCCAAGCACCAGTCGCTCGAGCGAGAAGGCGAACGGGATCGACAGGATGAGCAGAATGACGACTGCCTTGAGTAGGTCGTTGGCACCCTCCCGGAGTGGCGCCTGGGCCCGTGATGCCAGCACGGCGGCGATAGCCTCGTGGGCGGCGGCCGAGCGAATGTCCCCCTCTTCGCGCGCCGATTTGGCGCTTTCAAGATGGTCCAGGCAATCGGCATGGACGCGTTCGACCGGACGGTTGACCAGATTCTTGCTGCGCAGGATGGCGAGGCGCTGGCCGTTCAGCAGGGCCGCATCATGTGCCGACGTACGCAGCACATCGGTGGACAGCATGGCCTGGGCATCGGGGTACAGTCCGGCACCGGTGACTCGCTCCTCGGTTGAGCCAAGCAGGAAGAGGCCGCTGCCAATCAGCTTATAGGCCCGTTCCTCGTTGCTGTAGAAGCTCACCCCACCGGTACCCTCGCGGCCGAACTCACGTTTGACCGTCGAATCGGTCCGGCCAACCAAGCGGCTCAGTGATGTCTGGCTGCTGTAATCCTGCGGATTGAACGGGATATAATGAGCATTGCCAAAGCCGGTGAACAGGCGGATGTTGAATGCCATCGCGCCGGTGGAGTTCTCGCCATCATGCAACGCCCGCGGCGCACCATCCTCGCCGAAGCCGATAGCAGACACGCGCTGGAGAATCCATTGGTCGTTGACGTGTGGGCAGAAGACATGGCCCGCAGAGTTGACCCTCGCCATCGGGCCGTTGTAGCGGCCGCAAACGACTTCGGCATCGGTCGCATCAGGGCCAAGCCTGTTGGGCTGATTGACAAACAGGATTGAACCTGCTGCGGGACCAGCGATTTCTTCAGAGCCTGGCGAGAGTCTGTCGACGCGCAGACCTTTCCAGCTGGATCCGCCCCACCGCCAGACCAGTTTCTCGTCATAACGGGTTGCAACATTGTATCCGGTTTTCAATGGCAGGTCGACGCCGGCCAGCGAACGCACCCAGCCGGCCAACGGACCAGCCGCCGGCAGCAGGTCAGGAGCAGCTTCGCCGCGTGGCATCTCATCGCCATCCAGCGGATCGCCCTGAGTGACCAACTGGGCACCCATCAGGCCCATGCTCAGTGGTACTACCGAGGCAACCTGCCGGCGGCGCGGCTGGCTGAGCTTCTCATAGCCGTAGGAGGCCGAAAGGTCAGGCGAGCGCATGCGCAATGGACCAGTGTGTTCAGTGGCGATTCGATCCCACGCCTGCTGCCAGGCGTCGATGTGCTTGACCAAATTGCCGGGCTTGGCTGGACCCTGCTCCAGCGTCATGCATTCGATACCAAATGGATTGGCCAGCCACGGGCGGTCGGCAACGGCAAGATCGATACCGGCGTGCGCAATAATCGCCTTGCCGGTCAAGGCCGTCTCGAGCTTGCCGGCCGCGGCCAGCCGCCCCCGATCGGCCTCCAGCCCTTTGAGCAGCCCGTCCAGTTCGATGGCGACGGCCGACGTCAACGTCTTCCAGGTTTCCGCGTCCTCGACGGTGCGCTCGTGGATCTGCCGGCGCATGTCATTGAGCTTGGCGATCCTGGCCCTGATCGTCTTGGCATCGGCATCCAGACGTCCAGCTCCGGCCGTATCGCCCTTCACCGACAGCTCCTTGGCGGAGAGGTTCGCGTGCCGGTAGTCGTAGTTTAGGTTATTCACCCGGGCGGTCAGTTCGCGACGAATGCGCTCGCGCAGCCAGAACGCGTCATCGCCCGACTGCTGCAACAGATCCGACTTGGAGAGCATGTCCAGGCGCCGGGTCTGCACCGCGATCTGTTCGTCCGTCCAGACGACGCGAGAGGCGATGGTGTCATCCTCCTTCGATCCGCGGATGACCTTGTTGACCACCCAGTACAATTGCCGAGCGCCATCTTGGCCACCGTAGTGGCTGCCAAGAAAGCAGATCAGGATGTTGCGATCCGGACGCTGCTGGGACAAACGCAAGGCCAACTCAGCAAGCAGCGCTAGATCACTTTCGGCGGCTGATGGTGGCCGCACCCAGCACCCTGTAGGGCGGCTGAAGTCAAAAGCGACACGCCGTCGTATTTACCCAGAGAACCCCTCAAAATGATTGATCCTGGGATACTAGAAGAGTGATTAGTTTAGTATGGTGCATTCGTCATGGGATTAACTCCACTGATTCGACTGACTGATGGTGTGAAAGCCCTATATATCAAAACGGCTACAAAGTTAAAAGGCAGTGACCGACGTCAGTTCATGGCAGAAGTGGTGCGAGGACTAGGGATAGGGGGACAAACGCTGGCAGAACGAGAATTAGGATGGAATCGGCGGACGATTCGCAAGGGGATGCGAGAGTTGACCCGTGGCGAACCGATTGTGGATGGTTATGCACGCAGTGGACGCAAGCGGATCGAAGAGAAATTGCCCGATTTGCTTGCAGACATTCAAGCGTTGGTCGATCCGCAGGCTCAGACTGACCCGAGTTTCAAGACTACCCGCTTATATAGCCGGTTGAGTGTAGCCGAAGTGCGTCGTCAACTGATTGAGCAAAAGGGGTATGAGGATGAGGCATTGCCCAGTGTGGAAACGCTTCGGCGGCGGCTCAATGCGTTGGGATATACCGTCAAGCGAGTGGTCAAGGCGAAACCGCAAAAGCGTATCGCCGAAACAGAAGCAATCTTTGAGCAAATCCATCAAATCAACCAGCAAGCCGATGCCGACCCACACACCTTACGGATCTCGATTGATGCCAAAGTAGCAGTCAAGGTGGGCGAATTTGACCGAGGGGGGACAACCCGCATCCCAACGGTTGCTTTAGACCATGACTTTGATGCCACGGCCACCCTCACCCCTTACGGCATTTTTCTACCCCAATTCAATGAGTTGTCCCTGTTCTTTGTGGCCTCGAAATTAACCGCAGATTGTATTGTCGATTGCATCGAGCAGTGGTGGGAGCAGTCCAAACACCGTTTTGCTCACATTCGTCATCTGGTAATTAACCAGGACAATGGTCCGGAAAACCATTCCAGGCGGACTCAGTTTATGCAACGGATCGTCGAGTTTGCCCAACGCTCCCAACTCAACTTGCAGTTAGCCTACTATCCTCCCTATCACAGTAAGTACAACCCGGTCGAACGCACCTTTGGCTGGTTAGAGCAGCACTGGAATGGAAGTTTACTCGACACAGTGGAAACGGTACTGCACTTTGCCAAAACTCTCACCTTCAAGGGTAAACAGCCTGTGGTCACACTCGTTGAAACGGTTTACAAAACTGGAGTCAAACTGACTCAGCAGGCAATGGCTGAGTTGGAAAACCAGATTCAGCGACTGCCTAATTTGCCCAAATGGTTTGTCCAAATCTCGGGTAAACCAACTTGACTATTGGATCATCTTTTCTGTGGAGTTCTCTTAGAGAAATTACAGTTCAACGTTTCGCAGTTTTTGGATGGGTTCAGCCTCAAAACCAATCTCTAGTCTGCCCTCTAAATTCATCTGCTGAAACGATTTATGCGATCGCTACAGCCACTCTAACTAGATGCCCTAACTAGTTAGAGTGGCTGGGGGAGAGGGCGATCGCCTCTGTATCGGGTGCTTTAGCCTGTGCGATTGGTTTTAAATTCTGAAGAGAGGGGCGATCGCTTTCTGCTGATGACATGATTTTGACTCCTGATCGGCTTAATTGCATAGAGAGTGGCGCTGAGCACCTGAAGCCATCTTAATTCAGTAGAAGGCTTTACCACTTAACCAAAACGTTTTGGTTAGTTTGCTGGACTTTTCTGGATTTTGTTAGCCAAACCCATGATAGAATCAAACCATACCTTTTGGTTATTCAACCTATGCCAAGAGCTAAGTCACAAGCGACTCCTCTCCAGCCTCAAACTACACCCAAAATTCTAGCGTTCGCCAATCAAAAGGGTGGCTCTGGCAAATCGACAGGAGCTGTTCATGCAGCTGATTGGTTTACCCGACGCGGCTATTCAACCATCCTGGTGGATGCTGATGGTCAGCAGAGTTCGTCTAGCTGGCTGAAGGAGCTAGACTTGCCCTGCAAAATTATCAGTGATCCAGAGATTTTATTTGATCAGCTAAACTCATTGACTGAATCTTACGATATTGTGATCGTCGATGGTCCCGGCAATGCCAGCGAGGTCACAAAGGCGATGTTAATCCGAGCTAATTTGGTCTTGATTCCCTGTCGAGATTCGATGATTGACCTAGCCAGTACGGGCAAAATTGTCCAATTCGTCCGTCAGGCCAGAGAAATTCGGGGAGGACTACCCGTGGCAGCCATTTATTTGAATGCTGTCAAAGACAACACGGTGCTGCTACGCGAAGCAAGAGAAGCTCTTCAGGATGGCTTTTTACCGCTGCTAGGTACGGCTCTGCCTGATCGACAATGCATTAAAGATGCCCCAGGGCAGGGCAGTACAGTGTTTCGAATGAAGGGAGCAACGGCTAAAACAGCAGCCGAAAGCTATACCCAACTCCTAACCGAAGCCTTAAAACTATTTGAAGAGAAACTATGATGACTCGCCGCAAACTTAAAGATGCGATCGCCAATAACGAAGAATTAAACTTTGTTTTTGGCCAAGCTGCTGTTCAAAAAATTACCCAAGTAACTGAAGAAACCCAAGAACAGCTGCTTTCCATTGACGACCTGGTTTGCTCTTTCACGTTTGTCCCAGATGGCAAACCCGTCCGGCACTACTACGACCCTGAAGAGTTAGAGCAATGGGCGTTAAACGACATCAAACCCAACGGCATCCGCTCTCCTCTCTGGGTGCGTCCTCACCCCACTCAAGCCCAGAAATATGAGCTAGTTGCCGGACTGCGCCGATTAAAAGCTGCCGCAATCATTGAACTAGAAACGGTTCCGGTAAAAATTTTTGATTGGGACGACCGAACAGCATTTCACGCGGCCATTTCCGAAAATGCAAATCGTCGAGACTTTAGCGCCCTAGAAGAGCTAGATAACACGATGAGACTGCTAGAAATCCAGTTAGGATGTGGCCTGGAAGAGGTGGTTAGCGTCCTGTATCGGATGAACAATGCCACAAAAGGTGCAACTAACCAAAACGTTTTGGTTAGCGAGGAAGCGGAAGCGGTGAAACAAATTTTTGACTCTTTTGGGCGCATTACTTGGCAGTCATTTGTGGCAACTCGACTGCCCTTATTGAAAAAACCACCTGAAATCTTAGAGGTGATCCGTCAAGGCAAAATCCATTACACCAAAGGTATTGCCATTGGTGGCGTAAAAGATATCGAAGCAAGAAATCAACTATTAAAAGAGGCCGTTAAAGATTCGTTGAGTCTGTCGGAAATCAAACAGAAGATTAAGATTGTTGGGGGAGAAGCGAGGGGAGCTGCACAACCGCAAACAGTGAAGCAGCGTTTTGTCCACACAGTTCAGCAGGCTCAGAAAAATAAAACTCTTTGGCATGATCCAGCGAAAACTCAACAGCTAGAAGATCTGCTGAGTCAACTCGAGACTCTGATGGCAGGATAAAGGCTGGCGTTAGTTACCCTACTGCTTCCAACTTTCCCCTCGAATGAGTACCGATTAATCCGTTAATCATAGAGAGCCAAGTTTTCATTGGGGTTAGATTGCTATTCGCAATATTCGAGCAGCGTCTCTTACGCTAAAATTACGCTAAATAAAGCCCCTGATCGTAGGGTCACTGCTGAATTCAGCGCCGACACCGCTGCGCCGCCTCTTGAACTCGGTAAAGGTAACGACAATGCCGCTAGGTTCGCAATCTAACTCAGAGGAGAATTATCCCCTTCACGGCGTGCCAAACTGAGATGGGGAGCATTGCTCAAACCAACTCTCTGGATCTACTGTCACAGTTAGTGGATAGTTCAACAATGCATTCTGTACCACCCTGGGAAGTAGTTTCAAGCCAAAGCTTGCCTTGATGGTTTTGGACAACAATTCTATAGCTAACGGATAGCCCAAGCCCTGTCCCCGCGCCAATTGGTTTAGTTGTAAAAAAGGGATCAAATACTTTCGCCTGATGCTCTGGCTTAATTCCTGATCCGGTATCGCGAATGCGGATTTGAACGCGTGGATTTGAAGCGTCTGCCGCTTGAACCCTGCAAGTCGTAATCGTAATTTGACGCGGTGAGGGCTTCTCGCTCGCTTGATTTACCGCATTTACCGCATCAATCGCATTATTCAACAGATTTAGGAATACTTGATTAAGCTGCCCAGGATACGAATCAACTAGTGGCAGATCTTGATAACAGCGAATCACTTGAATGTGGGGTTTAAGCCGATGCTGAAGTAAAAGTAGCGTGGCCTCAATGCCTTCATGTACGTTAACCAACTTTTTCTCAGTTTCATCTAAGCGGGCAAAATTTCGCAGCGTCAAGACAATCTGTCTGACTCGATTGGTGCCCGTCCGCATGGAAGCAAGCATGTTCAACAAATCCGATTGAATGAATTCCAATTCAATATCAGAGGCAAATTGAGTAATTTCGTCGGAGGGCTGAGGAGCATGGGCTTGATAAAGCTGGATTAGCGTCAAAAGCTGTTCAGAATATTGGGCGACAAAGGGAATATTGCCATAGATGAAGTTGATCGGGTTGTTAATTTCATGCGCTATCCCAGCCACTATTTGCCCAAGGCCAGACATCTTCTCACTTTGAATCAATTGAGATTGAGTTTCATAAAGCTGATGTAACGTTTGAGCTAGCTGGGCTGCCTGCCGCTGGGCACGCTGCGCCTGTTTTTGCGTTTGGGCATAAAATTGCCGATGTGAGATGGCGATCGCTAGTTGACTCGCAACTGATTCTAGTGCCGTCTGCTCATCTCTTGTCCAGTTGCAGGCATCTGGTTTGAGTGCAATGAGGTAGCCGAGCCGCTCTTGATACACAACGGGCACACTCAACCAAGCCCCGATCCGTTGCTGTTGAAATGTGGCTTGACTCTGACGATCAATGTCATTGGATTTGGTGTTAGTTATCATCACCAGATCTTGGCTGAGCAGACGATGAAGGAGAGCGGTGTCATAGGCTTTGAGGTCAATTTCAGTCTCAACTGGAATTGCAGTTTCTAGACGTAATGGATTTGAACGTTGCTGTTGCCTCAGTTGTAAAGAAGATGGCACAGAGGAGTGTGCAGAGGAATGTACAGAGAAATGCTGCGTTACCTCATTGTTGCTCTCAGCATAATGAGTTACCCGAAAGGTCGTTGAGCCATGTGGAACTGGAACCGCGAAGTAAATCAGTGTGGCTCTAATTAATCCCAATAGTTCTGTCAGCGCCGTGTTGATGGTTGTATCGAGATCTAAAGAGGTACGAATCCGTTGCGCAATGTGACTCAATATCCGTTCGCGTTGAGCCTGATGCTGCGCTTCAAGATAACGCCAAGCATGATGGAGCGCGATCGCTGCTTGTTCAGCGACTAATTTAGCCAAATGCATTTCATCGGCTGTCCAGAGGCGGCAAGAAATAATTTGACCTACACAAATACTGCCTAACAATCGGTCTTGGTAGACAATAGGAATCATTAAGGGAGAATGCATTTCTGCCGTTTGTAGCAGTAACTGTTCAGCTTCTGAGATTTGAGCCATGGATACATCTTGCACAATCCAGGGATGGTGCAGTTTTTTGGCACTCTGCCGTTCTAGTTCTAGCCCTAAAGGCAGCGTCAGCCCCACTGCTGTGGCGATTGAGTCTTGGCCTGCCTGGACGCGGCAAAACGCTGCCGCCACTTCTGCCGTTTGCGTCTCTAAGTCATAGAGAATTAGCTCAGCACAATCTCCTTCCAAGGCACAACAAAGCTCTTGAACAATGGCTTCATGCAGAGTAGCTTGATCTAACGATGCATGCATCCGACAGGTAATTTGGTGCAGCAAATGAACTTGATCGGCAAGGTAAGCTTTTTTCATGTGAGCACGATCATCAATAACAGTTCTGAGCCTGGTTGATGTAAAGGCTGCAAAATCAAGATAGGACTGACTGCCAACTTAGCCCAGAACTTAGAAATTCTCCCATCCTCGACTTGACTGAAGTAATTGACTGACCGCATACCAATCTCCTAACCGCACAACACATCCAATAGAGCCACTGCGTCTCTAGGAGAATCTGATAGCAAGAACTGCCCCAAACTGCAAGGAAGAACAATGGCAAGAATATATAGGTAGAGCATATGGCGTAGATGCTGAATTGCTAAATTAAATGAGCGCTGATCTCAACGGGTACGACCAAGTTTCACGGGTAAATGGAGAACCGCTGACTCGACAGTCAAACACCTTGAAAGAGAAGCTTGACCACGTCGAGATTCCCCGAGAAACATTTTGCTCCTCATATTTTGACCCAACTCTACTGCTAAAGCCAAATATTTTGTTGCTTTTATGAAAAATATGATTTGTTTTGTTACAAACCGCAACTCTTCTTGATGTTGGCGCGATCTAACGAAGGACAAGCAACTGTAAGCTAGTAGAAGATGGTGCAAGTTTAGCTACCGTAGGGTGGGCATCTTGCCCGCGCAGGCTGGAAGCCTGCACTACGAACGGTAGGCAGATTTA
>ENA-ORBV01008949-ORBV01008949.1-microbial-mat-metagenome-genome-assembly--contig:-NODE-8949-length-16645-cov-9.761045_pt1 | contig 16645 bp, 17 predicted proteins | sample MGYA00237777_ERZ505514 | MGnify/ENA primary metagenome ERZ505514 (study PRJEB26160, sample SAMN06269048) | microbial mat metagenome | isolation source: Oligotrophic lake microbial mat | place... | reverse complement strand
GGACGGCGCGGATCAGACCTACGCCTCGCCTGAGGAGCTGCGCGCCCGCTTTGCCGCCGCCGGGGTCGACATGGATAGCCTCGACGAGCGCGAGGTTGTTGCCTACTGCAATGGCGGCGTCTCGGCCACGCCCACCGCGCTCGCCCTGGAGATCGCCAGCGGCAGGCGCGTCGCGATCTACGACGGCTCCTGGAACGAGTGGGGCAACGACGATTCCAAGCCGCTGGAGCGCTGATGGAAGAAGACGAATTTTTGCTCGATACGCCCCGCGTGCGCCACTTCGTCGCCGAGGTGCGCGCCGCGTTGGCGGCCCAGCCCGTGGCCGAGGCCCTGGAGGCGCTGCGCCCCGCCTTTGTCGATCTCCTGGCCGACCAAACCTGGCTGCCCGAAGCGCTGATGCAGCCCGTCGAGCAGGGTGGCATGGGCGGCGGCATCGCCACCTGGCTTGTCTACCGCGCTGGCGACGGCGGGCTCTCGCTCTTTAGCCTGGTCGTCCCGCCCGGCAGCGCTACGCCCGTCCACGACCACCTGGCCTGGGGGCTGGTGGGGCTCTACGTGGGCGAGCAAGACGAGCGGGTCTACCGGCGTGTCGATGCGGGCGACACTCACGACGAAGGCCACGCCTCGCTGGAGCTTGTGGAGCAGAACCATCTGCGCCCCGGCGACTTCTACCTGCTCATGCCGCCCGCAGGCGACATCCACAGCGTGGCCACCGTCTCACGCGAGCCCTCGGTGAGCATCCACATGCTCGGCAACGACACCGGCTGCATCTGGCGCCACGCCTTCGATCCCGAGCATGGCACCGTGCGCGCCTTCAAGTCTGGCTGGAGCAACCGCGAGTGCGGAACTGATCCACCTACCCCATGATCGCGGCCACCACCGTATCGGTGTTCGCAAGGTCGGGCAGGGCCACATCGGGGGCGTGGCTCAGTAGCTCGGCGAGCGAGTAGGGGCCAGTGGCCACAGCCACGGTGCGGGCGCCGCTAGCCTTGCCGCACGCGATGTCGTGGGGCGTGTCGCCCACCACCACGATCTGGGCAGGCTCGAACGTGCGCCCGTAGCGCGCCCTGGCGCGGGCCGCCGCCACCGGCACCAGCTCTGGGCGGTGGTGATGATCGTCGCCGTAGGCCCCGGCCTCCACGTCGAGCAGCGGCAGCAGCCCCACGCACTCCAGCTTGAGCCGCGCCACGGCGGCAATGTTCCCCGTGAGCGGCGCCTGGTAGGCGAGCTCGGCCAGGGCCTCCAGCGCCGCCCGCACGCCGGGGAAGAGCCGCGAGCGCGCCCGCAGCTCCGCCTGCTGCGCGTAGAGCAGGCGCAGGTACACGGCGGCAAACTCGTGCAGGCGCGCGCCAACCTCCTCGGGTGGCAGCGAGGGCAGGCTCTCGCGAATGATCTGCCAGTCGGTCTTGCCCGCATACGAGGTGCGCGCCATGGGCGCCGCAGGCCCCACCACCTCGCGCATGGCCTCGCGCATGGCCGTGGCGGCGATCCCGTCGGTGCTCAGCAGGGTTCCGTCAACATCCCACAGGATCAGGCGCTGCATCGCTCATATCCCCACAGCGCGCAGCTCGGCGGCGTCCACGTAGCGGCGCACCACCTCCAGCAGCTCATCAAGGTCGATCGGCTTGGCTAGGAAGCCATCGAAGCCCGCCTCCACCGTGCGCTCGCGGTCGTCCTCGCCCAGGCCGCTCACGGCGATGGCGGGGCAGGCGCCCATGCCCGGCTCGCGGCGCAGGATCAGCAGCAGATCTGGCCCGTCTTGGTCTGGCAGGCGCATGTCGATCAGCAGCAGGCGACACTGCTCGCCGCGGATCATGTCCAGGGCCTCCTCACCCGTCTGCGCAACCGACACGCTATAGCCCTGGCTCGTCAGGAAGCGGCTGATCACCTGCTGCATCAAAGGGTTGTCGTCTACGAGGAGCACCTGCATCTGGAAGCCTTTCGCGCTAGCCGCAGGGCCGGGGGGTTCTTAACGACAATTATACTTGATAGCGTAAGTTTCCGATAGATACTCGTTTACCTACGGATAGACCCCGCGCGTGTCGTTGGCGTCGGCCACACGCTGCACCGAGAGCAGGTAGGCGGCGGTGCGCAGCGGCAGCTTGCGCTGCTCGGCCAGCGCCCACACCTGATCGAACGCGCCCACAATGATCCGCTCCAGCTTATCGTTCACATCTTGCTCGGTCCAGAAGAACTCCTGCAGGCCCTGGACCCACTCGAAGTAGCTGACGATCACGCCGCCCGCGTTGGCGAGGATGTCGGGCACCACCGTGATCCCGCGCGCGTTGAGGATGGTGTCGGCGGCGGGGGTGGTGGGGCCATTGGCGCCCTCGACGATCAGCTTGGCCTGGATGCGCGCGGCGTTCTGCTCAGTGATCTGGTTCTCCAGGGCGGCGGGGATCAGCACGTCGCAGTCGAGCTCTAGCAGCTCGGTGCCGCTGATCCGCTCCACGCCGGGCGCGCTGTAGCCCTCTAGCATGCGGAAGGAGTGGCGGTCGGTGAAGGTGCGCATGGCGGCGATATCGAGCCCGCTGCCGCGGTAGTAGCCGCCGGTAGCGTCCGAGATCCCGATCACCTTACAGCCCAGCTGCTCCAGCAGGATCGCCGCCGTGCTGCCCACATTGCCGAAGCCCTGCACCACCACGCGCATCCCCTCCAGGGGCTGGCCCCTGCGGCGAGCGCACTCGCGCACCATCAGGCTCACGCCGCGCCCGGTGGCCTCCACGCGCCCGAGCGAGCCGCCCACGTTGATCGGCTTGCCGGTGATCACGGCGCGCACCGTGTAGCCGCGATGCATGGAGATCGTATCCATGATCCAGGCCATAATCTGGGCGTTGGTGTTCACATCAGGGGCGGGGATGTCCTTCTCGGGGCCGAGCAGGATGCTGATCTCGCTGGCGAAGCGGCGCGTCATGCGCTCCAGCTCGTGGATCGAGAGCAGCTTGGGGTCTACGATCACACCGCCCTTGGCGCCGCCATAAGGGATATTCACCAGCGCGCACTTCCACGTCATCCACATGGCGAGGGCGCGCACCTCGTCGATGTCCACCTGAGGGTGGTAGCGAATGCCGCCCTTCACGGGGCCGCGCCCGAGGTTATGCTGCACGCGGTAGCCTGTAAACATCTGCGTGCTGCCATCGTCCATCTTCACGGGGAAGTTGACGGTAAGCTCGCGCTGCGGCACGCGCAGCACGGCGCGGATGCCATCAGACAGGTTGAGCAGCTCAGCGGCCATGTCGAACTGCTGCTGGGCGATCAGGAATGGGTTGGTCTGGTCAGACATCGTTGTCCTTCCTTAGGGCGACAATTTTGGACTTTGGATTACAGCAGCTCTTTGCGCAGGTAGAGCCAGCGGCCGTGCCCGAAGATCAGGCGGGCGAGCAGCGAGCGGCGCACGCGCACCTGGTGGAAGCCGAGGTCGAGGTAGAGCTTGTGGGCGCCCTGGTTGCGGGCGCTCACGTAGAGCCCAAGGAAGCGCTTAGCGCGCAGGCGGGCCTCCTGCTCGGCGCGGGCGAGCAGGGTGCGGGCCACGCCGCCGCGCCGGAAGGGCGCGAGCACGGCCACATCGGTAACAAAGCCCTCCCCGCGCTCGATGCGATGGTCGAGCAGCGAGAGCACAAACAGCGAGCGCGCCGCGCCCCAGAGGCCCAGCTCCTCGTGGAAGGCAAGCTCGGCGGCGCCGCTGTCGTCGCTGGACATCTCCCAGGTGCGCAGCGTAGTCGTGCCGATCACCTGGCCCTCGTGCTCGGCCACGAGCATGCCGCGCAGGGCTGGCTGGCCCTGCCTGCGCCACGCGCTTGCCAGGGCGCGCATCCCCTTGTCGGCGCTGCGCGGGCCAAAGGCGCCGCCAAACTTATCGGCGAAGGCCTCGCGGTGCAGCGCAAGGATCGGCCCGATGTCGTGGAGCCGGGCCGCGCGGATCGTCACTGGCAGCGCCGCCGCCACGGCCTGCGCCGTGGGCTGGCCAAGCGAGCTACCGAGGGCATGTGAGCTGGCAGTCATAAGCAGGGAACAGGGGACAGGGAACAGGGGACAGGGTGCCGGAGGGCCGGCTGCTCCTGCCCTGTTGCCTGTTCTCTCACTTGGAGCCTAGCTCGGCCACGCGCCGGTCGAGGCGGGCGGAGATGTCGCGGTACATGTCGCCGCGCATCTGCGCGGCCTGGAGCTGGCGGCGCAGTGTGAACACGTAGGCTGCCGCAGCGATCAGGGCGAGCAGCAGCAGTGGGGTAAGCCTCATCTTCCTCGTCTCCCATACAGGATTAGGCGTATACCCGCCATTCTAGCGCAGCCCGACGCATGCTACAAGTGCGAGCATTACGAGGAAAGCGCTTATCCACTGTGGAAGATTAAGCGCGCGGGCGCTGGCGCCAGGCCGCGTAGAGCGCGATACTGCCGGCGACGGCGGCGTTGAGCGAGGCGATCTGGCCGACCATCGGCAGGCGCACCAGGAAGTCGCAGCGCTCGCGCACCAGGCGCGCCAGGCCAGGCCCCTCGGCGCCAACCACCAGGGCCAGCGGCATGTTCAGGTCGGCGCTGTCGAGATCCTGGGCGCGCTCGTCGTCCTCCAGGCCCGCCACCCAGACGCCTGCCTTCTGCAGCTCGGCAATCGTCTGCACAAGGTTGCCGATCACCACAATCGAGAGGTGCTCGGTGGCGCCGCTGGAGGCGTTCACCACTGCGGGCGTGATCTCGGCGGCGCGGCGGCCAGGCAGGGCCACACCATGCACGCCCACCACCTCGGCGGTGCGCAGCAGCGTGCCGATATTCTGCGGGTCCTGCAGGTGGTCGAGCAGCAGCAGCAGCGGCGGCTGCCCGCGCTTGGCCGCAAGCTCCAGGCAGTCCTCAAGCTCCACATAAGGGTAGGGGCCGGTCTCCAGCAGCACGCCCTGGTGGTTGGCGTCGCGCAGCTGCTTATCGAGCAGCTGGCGCTCTACGCGCTGCACCGGCACGCGCGCAGCCTCGGCCAGCTTAACGATCTCCGCGATCACGCCCGTCTCCTGCACGCCGCTGGAGAGCGTGAGCCGATGGAGCTGGCGGCGCCGCGCCCGCAGCGCCTCGCGCACCGCATTCCGTCCGTAAAGCTGTTCATTCATAGGGTACAGGGTACAGGGTACAGGGTACAGGGTGCGGCGGGCGTTGCGGATGCAGGCTCTGTGCCCTGTGCCCTGTCCGCTGTCCCCTTTTCAAAGGCCCAAAGCATCTTTGATCCGCCCAAAGAAACCATCGTCGCGCTCGCCCTGCTGATCCTCGGGGTCGAAGGTCTTGGCGAGCTCCTGGAAGAGACGGCGCTGCTGCTCGTTCAGCTTGTCTGGCACCACCACGCGCGTCACCACGATCTGGTCGCCGCGGCCCTGCTGGCGCAGGAAGGGCACGCCCTTGCCGCGCAGGCGCAGGGTCTGCCCGGTCTGAGTAGCCGGGGGCAGGCGCAGCTTCTCCGTGCCTTCGAGGGTGGGCACGTCGATCTCCTCGCCGAGCGCGGCCTGGGCCACGTTCAGCCGCAGCTCGAAGATCAGGTCGTTGCCCTCGCGCAGGAAGAGCGGGTGGGGCTGCACATCGAGCGCCACGTACAGGTTGCCAAATGGCCCGCCGCGCGGGCCAACCTCGCCCTCGCCGCTGATGCGGATCTGCTGGTTGCCATCCACGCCAGCGGGTACTTTTACGGCGAGCTTGCGCACCTGGCGGATGCGCCCCTCGCCCTTGCACTCGCGGCAGGGAATGGGGATCACATAGCCCGCGCCGTTGCACTGATCGCAGGTGGCGACCGTCACCATATTGAAAAGCGGCGCGCGCTGGCGCACCTCGCCGCTGCCCTGGCACTTAGGGCAGCGCGTGGGGTCGGTGCCGGGCTCGGCGCCGCTGCCCTTGCAGCTGGGGCAGCCCTCCAGGCGACGATACTCGATCTCCTTCTCCACGCCGAACACCGCCTCCTCGAACTTGAGGCGCAGGTTGTAGCGCAGGTCGGCGCCGCGCTGGGGGCCACGCTGCTGGCGCGGGCCACCCGCCTGCCCGCCGAAGAAAGCGTCGAAGATCGTGGCGAACGGGTCGGCGCCCTCGAACGGGTCGTAGCCAGCCCCGCCCATACCGCCGGGCACGTTGTGGCCGAAGCGGTCGTACACAGCGCGCTTCTGCTCGTCGGAGAGCACCTCGTACGCCTCGTTCAGCTCCTTGAAGCGCGACTCGGCGTCGGCCTCTTTATTTACGTCGGGGTGGTGCTGGCGCGCCAGCTTGCGGTACGCCTTCTTGATCTCGTCCTGGCCGGCGGTGCGACCCACCCCAAGCACATCGTAGTAATCGCGCTTTGCGCCCGTGGTCATAGACATGTTCCTTCACGGAACGACGGCGGGCACTTGGACGATGGACGATGGACGGTGGACGGTACGCAGACCGCTGCATACCGCTCGCCATCGTCCATCCTGGATGTTCCACCGTCGACCGTCCACCGTCTACCGTCTACTGTACTAATCTACCTTGTACTCACCCTCGACCACATCGTCGTCGGTCTTGCCGGCGGCGCCGGGGGCGGCGGCGCCATTGGCGCCCTGGGCCTCGTACATGGCCTGGCCAACCTGCTGCATCGCCACGCCAAGCTCGGCCGTCTTGTTGCGAATCTCCTGCTCGTCCTCGCCTTCCAGCGCGCCGCGCAGGGCGGTGATATGATCTTGTACCGTGGTGCGGATCAGGCCGTCCAGGCTGTCGCCCGCCTCGCGCAGCGAGCGCTCGGCGCCGTAGATCATGCTGTCGGCGGCGTTGCGGGCCTCGATCAGCTCGCGGCGCGCCTTGTCCTCGTCGGCGTGGGCCTCGGCCTCGCGCACCATCGCATCGATCTCGCCCTCGTTCAGGCCCGACGAGGCGCTGATCGTGATGCGCTGCTCTTTGGACGTCGCCTTGTCCTTGGCGGTCACATTCACGATGCCGTTGGCGTCGATGTCGAACGTCACCTCTACCTGGGGCATGCCACGCGGCGCAGACGGGATACCGGCAAGCTCGAAGCGCCCCAGGCTCTTGTTGAAGCGGGCCTCGGCGCGCTCGCCCTGTAGCACATGGATCTCCACGCTGTGCTGGTTGTCGCTGGCGGTGGAGAAGACCTGGCTCTTGCGGGTGGGGATCGTGGTGTTGCGCTCGATCAGCGGCGTCATCACGCCGCCCAGCGTCTCGATGCCCAGCGTAAGCGGGGTGACATCGAGCAGCAGCACGTCCTTCACCTCGCCGCCGAGCACGCCTGCCTGCACGGCGGCGCCCACGGCCACCACCTCGTCGGGGTTCACCGAGCGGTTCGGCTCCTTGCCGAAGAACTTGCGCACAGCCTCCTGGATGGCGGGCATGCGCGTCTGGCCGCCCACCAGGATCACCTCGTCGATCTGGGCCTGCTTAAGACCGGCGTCGTTCAGCGCCTGGCGCACGGGCGCCATGCTGCGGTCGATCAGGTCGCCCGTAAGCTGCTCTAGCTTGGCCCGTGTGAGCATGATGTTCATGTGCTTGGGGCCAGTGGCGTCGGCGGTGATAAACGGCAGGTTCAGCTCGGTCTGCCCGACGCTGGAGAGCTCCATCTTGGCCTTCTCGGCGGCCTCTTTCAGCCGCTGGAGCGCCATACGATCCTGGCGCAGCTCCACGCCGTGCTCCTTCTGGAACTCGGTGGCCAGCCAGTCGATAATGCGCTGGTCGAAGTCGTCGCCGCCAAGGTGGGTGTCGCCGCTGGTAGACTTCACCTCCACCACGCCGTCGCTCAGCTCCAGCACGCTCACATCAAAGGTGCCGCCGCCCATATCGTAGACCACGATCGTCTCGTCTTTGCCCTTCTTATCCAGGCCGTAGGCGAGCGCGGAAGCGGTGGGCTCGTTCACGATGCGTAGCACCTCGAGCCCGGCGATCTTGCCGGCGTCCTTGGTAGCCTGGCGCTGGCTATCGTTGAAGTAGGCGGGCACCGTGATCACGGCCTGGGTGACGGGCTCGCCCAGGTAGGCCTCGGCGTCGGCCTTGAGCTTCTGAAGGATCATGGCCGAGATCTCGGGCGGGGCGTAGTCCTTGCCGCCGAGGGCCACGCGCACATCGCCGTTGGGGGCGCCGGTCAGCTTGTAGGGGATCAGGCTGAGATCCTTCTGGACCACCTGCTCGCCCAGCTTGCGGCCGATGAAGCGCTTGACCGAGAAGATCGTATTCTCGGGGTTGGTCACGGCCTGGCGCCGGGCCACCTGGCCCACCATACGCTCGCCGGCCTTGTTGATGGCTACGACTGAGGGTGTGAGGCGTGAGCCCTCGGCGTTGGGGATCACCACCGCCTCGCCCGCCTCGACCACTGCGACAACGGAGTTGGTTGTACCTAAATCAATCCCAATAACTTTGGGCATGCTATTCCTCTAAACAGTGCCAAGGTGATCTATCGGTGCCATCAGCTGTCACCTTGTCACCCGGTCACCTTGTCAACCTCTACCCACCTTCACCATACTCGGACGCAGCACGCGCTCGCCCAGCTTGTAGCCGTTCTGGAGCACTGCGATCACTTTGTTGTCCTGGCCCTCGGCCTCTTCGTAGAGCACCGCCTCATGGAGGTTCGGGTCGAACTCCTGGCCAGTGGCCTCGATGGTTTTGACGTTCTGGCTCTCCAAAAGGAGGCGCAGCTTGTGGGCGATCAGCTGGGTGCCGCCCCACCAGGGCGTGCTGGCGATCTCGGGCGGGATGCTGGCGATCGAGCGGTCGAAATCGTCCACCACAGGCAGCAGCTTAAGGATGAGATCCGCGCCGGCGCTGCGGATCAGCTCGGAGCGCTCGATCTCGCTGCGGCGCTTGAAGTTCTTGTAGTCGGCGGCCGCCCGCAGATACTGGTCTTTATAGTCGGCCGCCTGAGCCTCGGCCTGGGCCAGCCGCGCCTGCAGTTCGGCCACACTCTCGCTGGCGGTGGCCTCGGCGCTCTCGCCAGGCTCGACGATCTTCTGCTCTTCGCTCATGAGTCTCCTCAACGCATAGAATTGCAGCGGGCGCCCCTATGGCGCGCCGCCCTCGGAGCTACGATTCTCGGCATTATACAGCTCGGCGAGTAGGTTGCTCATCAGCGACGAGATATAGCGCACCGTGGAGATGGAGCGCGGGTAAGCCATGCGCGTTGGCCCAATGATCCCGAGCACCCCGGCCACAGCCTTATCTACGCCATAGCGGGCCAGGATCACGCTGTACTCGCGCATCTCGTCGTCGCTATTCTCGCCGCCGATGATGACCTGCACGCCGCCGGAGGCCAGGGCCTGGGGGATGAGCAGGCCAAGGCCGCGGCCGCTCTTGAGAATATCGAGCGCGCGGCGCAGACGCTCCACAGCCCGCTCGGAGTCGTCGCGGCTTAGGGCTGGGATGAACTCGGGCTGGCTGAGCATCTCGATCAGGCCATCGGAGTAGATCTGCTCCTGGGCCTGCTCCTCGAACGCCTGCATGGCCCGTGCCAGGCTCTCCAGCACTGCGCGCTCGAAGTCGCCGAAGAGCGGCGGCTTGGGCTGCTGGGCATCGCGGGCGAGCAGTTCCTCCACGCCGCTCAGGCTCAGCTCGGCCAGGAGATCGCTCAGGCGGGCGGCGCTGCGTCGCAGCTCCTCGGGCGTGCGCGCAGCCTCGAGCGCGAAGGTCTGCTGCTTCACAACGCCGCCGTGGAAGACCAGTACGGCCAGGGCCATCGTATCGTGGATGGCGATCAGCTCGAGGCTGCGGAAGCGCAGGCGCTCGGCCGAGCGTGGCGGGGTAACGAGCGAGGCGTTCTGGGCGGTGCGGGCCAGCACGGCGCCTGCCAGCTGGATCCACTGATCGAGCTCGCCGCGCACCTGGTAGAACTGGTGCTGGATGGTGCGCTGCTCATCCACCGAGAGCGAGTGGCGCTCCATCAGGTTCTCGACAAAGAAGCGGTAGCCGGCGTCGGTGGGGACGCGGCCAGCCGAGGTGTGCAGGTGCGTGAGGTAGCCAAGCTCTTCCAGCGCTGCCAGCTCGTTGCGCACCGTGGCCGACGACATCGCCAGCCCGAACTTGCGCACAAGCGTGTCCGACGCCACCGGGGTGGCCGTCTCCACGAAGGCCTGGATCACCAGCTTTAGGATGAGTTGTCGTCGCTCGGTGAGCCCTGCCGTCATGGGTGGTGTCCTCGCGGTTAGCACTCTACACCTGTGAGTGCTAACTGCGCTGGCTAAAGGATTGGCGTGCACCCTGTGCACGCCGATACATATCTTACCATGACTCGCAATTCTTGTCAGCAGTTTTCGCTAGCACGCCCTCACCCCCAGCCCCTCTCCCTCAAGGGGAGAGGGGAGTCCGCTCTCTGCCGCTATTGGACGCCCCCTCTCCCGCTCAGGGAGAGGGGGTTAGGGGGTGAGGGCTGGCCCGAAGTTCCCAAGCACGCCCACCACCTGAAGCCAGGGCGGTTCGGGCAGCGGGTTGCGGCGCAGCTCCATGCCAAGTTTCTCCTAGAGCCCCAGCTCGGCCGTGTGGCCCATGGCCGGTGCGTCGCCGATGCCCACCGATCCCACAAGCTCGCCACTCGCGCGCAGTGCAATCGCGCGGGCACATCTAGGCGCATACCCTTGCTCCGGTATAATCTGCGCAATCTGCGTAATCTGCGGACACCAAACGATGCTCTACAGGCTGGCTAGCGCCGCATCGAGCGCCAGCCCCAGCTTCGCCACCAGCTCGTCGAGCTGCGGCTCCTCCAGCGTGAAGGGTGGCGCCAGCAGCACATGGTCGCCGCGCACCCCATCCACCGTGCCGCCCATCGGGTAGCAGATCAGGCCATGCTCCAGGGCGAGCCGCTTCAGGCGGGCGTGGAGCCGCAGCGCCGGGTCGAAGGGCGCCTTGGTGTCGCGGTTCGCCACCAGCTCCAGCGCCCAAAACAGCCCGCGCCCACGTATATCGCCCACGTGCGCGTGCTCGCCGAAGCTGGCGCGCAGGCGTGCCTCCAGCCCCGCCCCAAGCTCGCGCACGCGTGGGATCAGCCCCCGGTCGCGCACGGCCCGCTGCACCGCCAGGGCCGCCGCGCAGGCCACCGGGTGGCCCATGTAGGTGTGGCCGTGGGCCAGGGCGCCGGAGCCGTCGGCGATGGTGCGGTAGATCGTCTCCGAGCAGAGCAGCGCGCCGATCGGCCCGTAGCCGGCGCCGAGCCCCTTGGCCACGCAGACAATATCGGGCACCACGCCCTCCTGTGCAAAAGCCCAGAGGCTGCCCGTGCGGCCCATGCCACACATCACCTCGTCGAGGATCAGCAGCACGCCGTGCTGGTCGCAGATCTCGCGGATGCGCCGCAGGTAGCCGGGGGCCGGCGTGGCGCAGCCAAGCGTTGCGCCCGCCACCGTCTCGGCGATAAACGCCATCACCCGCCCTGGCCCGGCGGCCAGGATCGCGGCCTCCAGCTCGGCGGCGGCGCGGCGCCCGTAGGCCTCCGGCGACTCGTTGGGCCATTGCTCGCGGTAGGCGTAGCAGGGCGCCACCAAATCCACATCCATCAGCAGCGGGGCGTAGAGCGCGCGGCGGGCCTGGTTGCCGCCCGCCGCCAGTGCGCCCAGCGTGTTGCCGGCGTAGCTCTGGCGGCGCGCCACCAGGCGCCCGCGCTGCGGCTCGCCGCGCTCCACGTGGTACTGGCGGGCCAGCTTGAGCGCCGCCTCCACCGCCTCGGAGCCGCTGGAGACGAAGATTGCCCGCGTGAGCGTAGGCGGCGCCTGCGCCACCAGCAGCTCGGCCAGCGCCTCGGCGGGCGCGCTGCTGAAGAACGACGTATGGGCGTAGGCCAGCTGCGCGGCCTGCTCCGCCACCGCCGCAACCACCTCGGCGTCGCCGTGGCCCAGGCAGCTCACCGCCGCGCCCCCCGACGCATCGAGGTAGCGCCGCCCCGCCGCGTCGAACAGGTACGCGCCCGCGCCGCGCACGGCCACCGGGTAGCTCTGGCCCGTGGTCCGATGAAAAATCGCCGACATTACAGCCCTCCGATTTGCCGTGCAGCCCTCACCCCCAGCCCCTCTCCCTCAAGGGAAGGGGAGAGGGGAGTCCGCAGCGATGCAGGCAAATCTGCGTAATCTGCGTAATCTGCGGATAGTGACGCGCTAAGGCATATGCTGCATCGGCTGAAGCGGCGGCGGCGGCTCCGCCCCGCGCAGCGCCAGCAGCTCGCGCATCAGCCCGAGCTCGCCCTGCTGGCCGCGCAGCACGCTCTGGGCCAGCCGCGCCACCTCGGGCCGGGGCCGCGCTGCCAGCACCTCCTGCGCCATCAGCAGCCCGCCCTCGTGGTGGGTCGTCATCAGCTGAAGGAAGCGCACCTCCGCCTCGGCCACCGGCAGCGTCGTCAGGCTATTCACCTCGGCCTGAGGCGCCATGCCCATCATCTGACCCATGCCACCCATCGGCGCGTCGGCCCCGGCGAACGGCCGCCCCCACTGCTCCAGCCAGCCGCTCATACGGCCGATCTGGCTCTGCTGCCCCAGGACAATATCGGTGGCGAGCGCGCGCAGCGTCTCGTCCTGGCTGCGGTCGCGGATCAGCAGCGCCAGCTCCACAGCCTGCTCGTGGTGAGCGCTCATATCGCGCACAAAGCGCACCTCCGCGCTCCCCTCGCCCGGCGGTCGCGCCAGCCACAGCGCCGCCAAGGCCGCCAGCAGCGCCACCACCAGCATGATCGGCAGGGCGGATTGTGCTGGCAACAATGACGACCAACGACCGACGACCGTCGCACCTCCGCCTTGTGATCGTCCGTCGTCTGTCGTCCGTTGTCCGTCGTCGCCCCCCGCGATAGCTTTCTGGAGCCCTGTGCTAGCGCTCATCTGGTGTCCCCGTGCCGCCCACGCACGCCGCCCCCGGTTCCGGCGTCTGCGTGCCCTGGCGATACTTGGCGACAAACTGGCCCAGCCGCCCATCGTCGGCGCTGTCTGCGGTGAGCTGCAAGCCCCAGGCGCTCGCCGCCACGGCTGTCGGCTGGTCTGGGAAGGGCGAGAGCAGCGTGTAGCTTTTGCCGCGCACCAGGCCCTTCAGCTGCTCCACCTGGTCGGCCGGCAGGTCGGGCCGGTAGGTGATCCAGACCGCGCCGTGCTCCATCGCGTGGACGGCCAGCTCCTCGGCCACGGGGTCGTTGTAGATCCCACAGTTCTGCCACACCGCCCGGTGCTCGCCGCCCACGCCAGGCGTCTGCGGGTACGTTACATCGCCGGCCACGTGGAGATTCGCCGGGAACGGCCCGTAGGTTTGCACCCCGGCGATCACCTGCACCTCGCGCACAATGTTGAAGATCAGCGCGCCGATCAGGGCCGCCGCGCCCACCCCAGCGATCAGCCAGACCCAGTTAATGCCACCTTTTTTGCGCCGCGCCGCGCCCTTCCCCCCGGTCGCCTTGCCGCCTGCCGGCTTCGCGCCGCCTGTCGGCTTCGCGCCGCCTTGCTGCGCGCCCACCCCGGCAGGCTGGCCGCTTGCCGCCTTGCTGCTCGTCGCCTTGCTGCTCGTCGCCTGCCGCTGCTTCGGATTACCTTTGCTCATGGCTCTCTATACTATTCTGATGGCGCGCTCCTGCGCCAGGCTGCTCCGTGGCACAATCCTACCACCGTTCGCAAAGCGTGAGGATGAGCGTTCGCTATGGCTGCCACGCCCGGCACGCCACTTTGCTATAATGTCCCCTGTGATCGACGTACTTATGCTCCAGCTGCCTGTCCCCAGCAGCCCCGCCCTCAACACGCCGCTGGCCGCCGGCTACCTCGCCGCCTACGCCGAGGCCCAGGGCCTGGGCGAGCTTGCCCGCATCACGATCCTCCCGCGCGCCATCGCCGACCACGCCGGCGACGCCGCCCTCGTCGACGCGATCGTCGCCCGCGCCCCCAACCTGCTCGGCCTCAGCCTCTACACCTGGAACAGCGAGCGCTCCCTCGCCGTCGCCCTGCGCGCCAAGCAGCGCCTGCCCCGCCTGCGCGTCGTCGTCGGCGGCCCCGAGGTGCAGCCCGACAACGCCTGGCTCCTCGCCCACCCCGCCGTCGATCTCGCCGTGATCGGCGAGGGCGAGCAGACCTTCGCGGAGCTGCTGCGCGCCCTCGCCACGGGCCAGCCGCCCCTCGCCCAGATCCCCGGCCTGGCCGTGCGCCTCCCCGACGGCCAGCTCCATTTCGCGCCAGAGCGCGTGGCCCTCGCCGAGCTTGCGCCAATCCCCTCGCCCTACCTTGCGGGCCACCTGGAGCTGCCGCCCGACGGCATGCAGATGGTCGAGATCTCGCGCTGGTGCCCCTACGCCTGTAGCTTCTGCCTCTACGGGCGCAACATGGGCGCAAAGCTTGGCGGGCGCTACTTCGCCCTGGAGCGCGTGCTGGCCGAGATCCGCTGGGGCATCGCGCGCGGCGTGCGCAGCGTCCACTTCGTCGAGGCCAACCTGAACCTCGTGCCGCTTTTCTGGCCGCTGATGCGCGCCCTCGCCGAGCTCAACGCCGAGCGCCAGCTCACGTTCTACGCCGAGCTGCGCGGCGAGCATCTCAGCGACGAGGTTGTCGCCGCCCTGGATGCCGCCAACGTCCGCGTGGTGGAGGTGGGTCTCCAGACGGCCAACCCGGTCGCCCTGCGCGCCTCGCACCGCCGCACCGACCTGGCGAAGTGGGCCGCAGGCACGCGCCGTCTCTACGCGCACAAGATCGAGGTGCTGCTCGACGTGATCCTCGGCCTCCCCGCCGACGACGCTGCCGGTGTCGCCGAGACGCTCGCCTTCATCGAGCGCGAGCAGCTCGGCCCCTACGATATCTTCACGCTCCAGGTGCTGCCCGGCACCGCAGTGCGCCGTGAGGCCAGCGAGCACGGCCTGGTCTTCCAGGAGCGCCCGCCCTACTTCGTGCTCGCCACCCGTGAGCTGCCCTACGCCGAGCTGCGCAGGCTGCGTCGCGAGCTCAAGCTTGGCGTTGGCCTCGACCCCGACGCCGTGGAGGGCATGCCCGCGCCGCGTCTGGAGGCTCTAGCGACGACGGACGAGAGCGAGAGCGAGAGCGATTTCGTGCGCCGGCTGGATCTGCGTGGTGGCGTACCCGACGTGCTCTGCGACCCCAACAAACTCGCCGCCCATGTCGATCTGCTGCTGGCTGTCCGAGCAATTCCAGCGCTCACAGCGCAGCTTGCTGCGCTGATGGCGGCATCCCCGGCGACAATCTTCGATCTCTACTTGCTCGCCACTCGCGCCCCGCCCGCCCCAGCCGAGCTGCGCGCCTGGCGCGACGCGCTGCCGCACGAGCCGGGCTACCTGGACCGTGTGGCCGTCTACACGCGTGAGCAGCCCCAGCCGCAGCACGCCCGCGTCAGCCCGCGCCTCTGGCTTGTGCTGCCTTGGGCGGCGCAGGCCGAGCCAGCGGCGTACACAGGCATCGCCCAGATCATCTGGCGCTACGACGCAGCGCCCGACGAGCCGCTGCCGCTCGGCGCGTGGCGCGCGGCGGGCGGCGACGGCATCTGGCTCTGCCTGCCCGCCGCCACCCCAGACGCCGTGCGCGCCGCCATGCTCGCCGAGGCGCGCGCGTGGGCCGCCGCGTATGGCCGCGCCATCTGGTCCCCCTAACCACCCTCACATCACGCCCCGAAAAAACACGAAGTGCGGCCCCGTCGCGGTCACGAACTCCTCGCCCACGCTGGCGAACCCGAGCACCTGGTAGAACCCCGCCGCCGAGGTGCGCCCGTTGCACCAGAGCGTCTGCGCGCCGTGCGCCGCCACGTGGGCCAGGCAGGCCGCGATCAGCGCCCGGCCATAGCCAAGCCCCCGCACCTCCGGCGTCGTCGCCATGCCGCGCAGCTGCCAGGGCGCCGGGAACTCCGCCATTGGGCACGGGCTGCGCGCCACCGACGCAATCCCCACCAGGGCGCCCGCGTGGAAGGCCCCGGCGTGGAGCGTATCTGGCGCGTCGTCGCCCGCGTAGATCAGCTGCTCGGGCGGCTGCCCTGGCCGCAAGATCGCCCCGCGCAGGGCTCGCGTGGCTGCGGCGCTGATGGGGTGAACAGCTCGCTGTTCCATCGCTATTGATGGCTCCTTATAGTTGTGGCCGGCGCTGCCGTCCAACTGAGCGCCCGCAGCGTAACACAAGCTTCACCCAACAGTTACCCCACTGCAACCATCCCCACGCTACAGTGGAGCTGTGTGTCGCGCCGCGTCGTCTCACTCGCCCTGCGGAGGTTGCTATGCTCGAATCGCTGCTCGCCCTGCTCTTCTGCCTCGTGCTGCCTGTGATAGGCTTCATTGCCCTGCTGGTCTATCTTGGGCGGCGCGGCAGCGGGCCGCGCACCGTGAACCCATACGCGGCCCCGCCCCCGGACGCGGCGGCGCCTTCGCCCCTCGGGCTCGCCCACTACGCCGCCTTCGACAAGCTCGTCGCCAGCTGGGCGGAGCAGGGCAGCCTCTCGCCCCAGGCCGCGTCCGAGCTGCGCGCCCGCCTCGCCACGCACGTTGCGGAGCGCCTTGGACCGCCCGTGCCACAACAACCAGTGGCAGCGCCTGCGGCTAGTGCGGCCCGCCCCGCGCCGACGCAAGCTATCACGAGGCCGCTGGCAGAGCCGCCGCCCGCCGCCGCACCCCCACAGGCGGCGCCCGCGCTGGCGCCTGTGCTGGCCGAGCAGGTCGTGCGGCCGCCCGTGCCACAGCGCCGCTCCGCTGGCACTGCGCTCCGCGCTGCCCTGCTCGCGCTCGACACGCGGCGGG
>ENA-ORBV01008948-ORBV01008948.1-microbial-mat-metagenome-genome-assembly--contig:-NODE-8948-length-16645-cov-14.871137_pt1 | contig 16645 bp, 15 predicted proteins | sample MGYA00237777_ERZ505514 | MGnify/ENA primary metagenome ERZ505514 (study PRJEB26160, sample SAMN06269048) | microbial mat metagenome | isolation source: Oligotrophic lake microbial mat | place... | reverse complement strand
ATCGCATCACCTTCGGCAAAGTCGGCCGTGTATAAAACACCTTCAATTTTCTGGCGCTTCAAATCCGTTTTTACATACGGCTTTATGTTGTCAACGGTCACTTCAAAATTTTGTGGAATAACTTGTAACGTGTATTCAAACGTGTTGAGTGCTTTAGGCACTTCAATCAACCGCGATAGCTGAAAGTTAACTTCATAGATCTGACCGGAAACCAATCGCTCTGCTGGCTTAAACTCAACCGTGCGCCTGTCTAGCCAAACGGTTTCACCTTTTACAGCCGGACTGAACTCAAAAAGCTTTGCGGTGGTCGGTGCCCCAACTGCCAAACTATCTACCACATCCTGCGACAGCCCAATGCGAATGGCTGATCCAGAACTAATAACCCCGGCCGTGTAGGACGAAATATATTCGCCAAAAGCGGGGTTGATGGCTGAGTTGAAGGATGTTTTAGCGCTTTTACTGGGGATAAAGTAGAAGATTGCAAGGCCTGCAATGGCTGCGGCAACTACACCGATAAGTATTTTTTTCATGATCCAGACTTAGGTTAATAAGAATAGGAAAGATCGTAAAATGACGAGAGAAATTGCGAACCAATGTATTAATATTTCAAGGTTAAAATTGGAAGGTTCTGCAGGTGGGTTTTACGCTCTTTCGATGAATTTGTGGTAGGAGTATTGGTAATTGTGGATATTAGAATATGAACAATTTTTTTAAAAAACTTACTTTGACCTTTTAGAAACTATTGATGACTCAATGAAAAAGGAACGAATTGTGCCATGACTTATTCCACCGCCCAAGCTGGAATTCTTGCACACTCACCCTTGTTGTGTGTTTTCTTTCAAAAGCAAAGTAGCTCGTTTGTTGGTGATCCTACTCACATGACTAACACACAACATCAAAAAAGCAAGAGCGGAACTCACGCGCAACCACAACAACATGCGTTTAAAAATCAACATTTGTAGTGAGTTAAAAATGATCACTCGCTAACATTGATTTCATAAAACCTTGCGCTCGAATATTTGTGGTGCTCAGGTAATTGGCAAAGACCTGCTTTTACTAGATTGCCGTGAATGTATTCCAGTTTTTTTCTGAAGACATCTTGCGTCCAAAGAGGAATACCCAATGAGTTTCGTTCCCAAACCTGATGTTTGCGATCTTTTGCATTAACTTCTAATTCTTTAATCAGTGCTGAATTTCTTTCGCGTAGCGTAAATCACAAGTACAAGATACTATAAGATTTCTTATATTTTTGTTAGATCAGTTTGTTATAACAAGGTTCCGCTCGTTTGTTGGTGAGCCTTCGCTAATAGCTCACGCGCAACACCAACAAATGCAAGTAATTTGATAACATTGGCAATAAAACCTCAATCCTTCTTCAACTGATCAAACTTTGATTGAACTGCCTTCTTAGGGAAAGCATTGTTGGCCGCATCTACATCTGCCAATTCAAAATTTGGATCGAGTAGTAAGTTTACTACTTCTTTGTCTTTTACAAATACTTTGGTGATCTCGGTTTCATTCAAGCGCCAGATTTCTGCAGGAATATGCTCAATTTCCTTTGAGCCATCTTTAAAGGTCCATTCAATAACTAATGGAGTCACTAACCCACCGTTATTTTTAAATTTCACTTCATAAATGTTTTTCCCCTCTAGGTTTTTGCGCACGGCATTATCATCAAGGCGGTTTTGGAATTCACCATAAAGTCGGTCCGGTGTGTTCGTAATGGAAAAAGGCTGTGGGCCTTTACCAAAGTCGGTAGCCGGGGCATCATTCTTCTGTACGGATAAATCTCCGGCTTTCGCTTTAACAGTTTTCTTTTCAGGATCGGTTTGTTCGTTCCGCAGTTTAAACCACTTCACTTCCTCTACGGATACATCTACATTGTCGGTACCAAAAAACCAACCGCGCCAAAACCAATCCAGGTCTACTGCACTGGCATTCTCCAGCAAGCGAAAGAAATCAGCCGGCCGCGGATGTTTGTACTTCCAGCTGTTGGCATATTCTTTAAAGGCTACATCGAATAACTCTGGCCCCATAATCGTTTCGCGTAAAATGGTTAAGGCTACCGTTGGCTTCTGATAATAGTTTGCCCCGAACGCGTTCAACTGTTCATTATCAGAAGTTGTCATCACGGGGCGCATCGTACTTTTATCACCTTTCATGTAGGGCACAATGTCCTTCGGCACCGTGTGGTGATAAGCAGGATAGCGTTCCATTTCCGTTCTGGTTTGAAGGAACGTATTTAACCCCTCATCCATCCACATCCATTGGCGCTCATCCGAACTTACAATCATGGGAAAGTAATTGTGACCCACCTCATGCACAATGGTTCCAATCATTCCGGCTTTTGCATTGTCACTCATCTTCCCCTCTTTCGGGCGGCCGCCATTGAAACTAATCATCGGAAACTCCATACCGATGTTGGATGTGTTTACTGATATCGCAACGGGATAAGGATAATCAAACGTGTACTTTGAATAAACTTCCAACGCATTTTTTACCGCCTTAGTTGATTCTTCTGACCAAACGGGTAAACCTTCTTTCGGATAGAAAGACATGGCAAGCACTGTATTGGTTGGAAGCTTTACGGCTTGTGCATCCCAAATAAATTTACGCGAGCTGGCAAAGGCTACATCGCGCACGTTATCGGCTTGAAAGCGCCAGGTTTTCTTAGCAGTTGATTTTGTTTTTTCTTTTATCTGGGCTTCCGCTTCGGATATGATAACCAAAGGCTTATCGAATGAAGTCTTTGCTTTTTCAAAAAGGGTTAATTCTTTTGAAGTCAAAACTTCTTTTGCGTTTAATAAGCTTCCAGTCGATCCTACAATGTGATCAGCGGGAACGGTGATGTTAATCTTGTATGTACCAAACTCGAGAGCAAATTCTCCGAGGCGTTGAAACTGTTTGTTCTGCCAGCCTTCATAATCATCAAACACACACATACGTGGAAACCAATGCGCGATTAGATACACATTGTTGTTATCATCGGGAAAATGTTCGTAGCCTTCGCGTGAAAGAAAAAATTGACTACGATCAGTTATCGGATAAAACCAGGCAACAGAAAAACTATATGACTCACCCGATTTGATTGATGTAGGTAAGTCAATCCGCATCATAGTGTTATTGACAGTGATAGGCAGTGCCTTACCCGATTTATCGGTTACCGATTCAATCGTATAGCCGGCTTCAAATTCCATGGGGCGTGTAAGGTATTGCATTTGCAACGCGGGGATGGAGTCGCGCAAGCCCCCAAATAAACCAACATAGGCTTGACCAAAATCTTCATTCCCCTTCTTGTTTATATTCTGATCAAGTTGAAGCCAGATATACTTTAATGTCTCAGGTGAATTGTTGAAGTAGGTAATTGTTTCTTTTCCCTTTAGTCTATTTGCAGGTTCATCAATCTCGGCATCGATGATATAGTCAGCGCGGTTCTGCCAGTATTTTGGTCCGGGTGCTCCGGAAGCCGAGCGATATTCGTTGGGTGTAGGCAACAACTGATCGAGCTGCTCAAACTTACCTTGCCATTTTGGTTGGTCCTGCGCCCATGTTGAAATGCAAATCAATACCGCAATTGAAGTCAGGAATGGTGCTTTCATAATAATGGATTTAATATTCTAAATATCGGGTATAAAAGTAAAATAGTTCTTTCTGGATAGTCTCTATAATCTAATCTTCCGATCTAATGCTTAGAGGTCAAATATCTTTGCAATAATGCCTTTTACAGATTCGAATTCATCAGATTTTATTCTACCAAGACTTTGCTTACTTAGTCGGGTGTCGTCTACAGCTCTTGTCTGATCTAAACATACCTAGCAAAATTTGTTACTAATTCCCAATTCCAACCTTGAAGGATAGCCACGCAAGGTTGTGGTCATGGGGGCTATTATTACAGTACCGAGTACTGAATTCATTTCTTTTGGCGATAGAATTAAGCAAGGCCTTGCTTTCTTCATTTCAGATCCAATTGTAGGATCTAAATTTACCATGTGAACATCAAACTGCTTCACCATGTCCACTCTGTCTGATCAAACTCATTAGGCATGAAAGCAACGGACTGTTTTTTTGATTTAAAGTCAGACCAATCTTTTACATCGTTTAGGGGCTTAACCACGAGGGTTTGATTTTTTACAGTCAGTGTTACCTCTTGGTCAATTCCACACTCCTCCAGTATTTTCTTTAGAATAATAAGGCCTTTTGATTTTCCTATCGTTCTAATTGAAGCTTTCATAAATAAGAATGTTATAACCGAATTTATAACATCCATCTTAAATTTCCAATTACTTCTTACACGCTATACCCTCCACGTATTTCTTAATTACTCCCATTGGTTTTGCTGATTCGCTGCCAGCAAAACCCTTTATGTCGGCATAGGTCACTTGTTTTTTATAAGCCTCTAAAAATTCTCCTGATAATGGGAGATATGACCAATGCCATTTCTCTTCTTCATAACCCGTGCGGCCATTCGCTTTTGAAGTATAGGGTTGACAAAAACCATACTCGGCACCGTGAGCCGTAAGCCACGAATAAATTTTCAATCCTTCACCGTTTGTGAAGTAATCATTATCCAATGAATTCAAATCCATATCGGTACCCCAATGATGGCGCGAAGTGGTAGGCATGGAACTATATAACAAAATCAGGCGAGCTCGTTCCTTTTTATCAGCAACAGTTGTTAAATTTTTTCCTTCCACCATGGTACGGCCTTCCCATTTGTTTTCCCAAATTCTTTTTTGCGAATCAAAGTTTCGGGTTGCTGATATAATGATAAGTTCAACGCCATCTTCTTTCGCAGCCGCACTCATCTTCTTGAACGCCTCATACGTTTCCTTTCGCAGATAAGCTCCACGCGCACTGCCACGGGTATGTTCATCTTCTAATTTTAGAAACTGCGGGTGCGTGGTCGGATCAAATTTTCCTAGCAGGTATGTTTTGTCAACTTGCTGAGCATGGAGCGTTAGGCCTGTGAAAAGGCTGAGTATAAAAACGGATTTAAAAAAAGATATAGTCATAGTTGGTTTTATTTCCCTCACCCCGCCCTCATTCTTCGGCCACCCCTCTCCCTGGGGAGAGGGGGAAGGGTTGAGGGGGATTACACCCTTTCCGCTACTTTATTCATCACTTTAGTCTGCACCTGAATCGATTCATGGTGAATTAATTTCAGCAAGTCAGTGGTGAACTCATCATTCAAGCCCATAGCGCGACACAGCGCAATCCGAGTTTGAATTATTTCTTCCCACCGGTTTACTTGTAGAATGGTAACGTTGTTTTCTTTTTTATACTGACCAATCTTTTCTGAGATTTTCATCCGCGCAGAAAGCTTCTGCATGATCTCATCGTCTAGCTGGTCAATCTGCTCACGCAAAATACTGAGCGTATCCTTAAATACTTTGTTGTCTGTCGACTGCGTGCGCACTACCAACTCGCTGATAATTTTGTTTAACGTAGCAGGAGTTACCTGTTGCTTGGCATCACTCCACGCAGCGTCTGGATTGATATGACTTTCAATCATCAAACCAGCCATATCTAAATCAAGCGCCTTCTGCGAAACGAAAGAAATCAAATCACGATTACCAGCAATGTGACTTGGGTCGCAGATCATATCTAACTCAGGAATTCGAGTCTTTAATTCGATAGCAAGATCCCACATCGGTGCATTGCGGAACGGTCCTTTCTCGAACGAAGAAAATCCGCGATGAATGGCGGCCATTTTTGTGATGCCTGCTTTGTTCAATCTTTCAAAAGCACCTAACCAAAGTTCAACATCGGGATTGATTGGATTTTTTACCATTACCGGAATGTCAACACCTTTTAAAGCATCAGCTACCTCTTGCACCGAGAATGGATTCACGGTGGTGCGAGCGCCCACCCAAAGAATATCAACACCAGCTTTTAAGCAAGCTTCCACATGGGCAGCATTAGCAACTTCCGTAGTTACCGGCAAACCTGTTTCCTGCTTGGCGCTGATCAACCATTTTAATCCTTCTTCACCAGCTCCTTCGTATTGTCCTGGCCTTGTGCGCGGCTTCCAAATACCTGCACGCAACGCATGCACTTTTCCAGTTGCAGCAATTTGCTTTGCCGTAGCCACCATCTGCTCTTCCGTTTCTGCACTGCATGGTCCGCTTATAATAACCGGACGATCTACTTTCATCCACGATGAAATTGGCTCAAGTTGTAATTCCTTCTTTGTCATAATGCTATAAAATTAATTTTTTAAATTCTTTATTTGGTTGTTGTTTCTGATTCTTTATTTGATTCGGCATTTACCTTTTCAGTCGGATCGAGAATTCTACGAATCTCATTTGCAGCTGACATTATCCGATGAATCTCCTTCGTATCGCGCTTCATCAGGTGATAATGAAATTTTTGTAAGTGCATGATGTATTCTAACAGCGCCTGACTTAAGTACTCAACATTCTGATCGAAGATTGGCGCCCACATGTCAGGCGAACTTTTAGCCAATCGTACAGTCGAAGCAAAACCGCTACCCGCTAAATCAAAAATATTTTTCTTGTCTTTTTCAATATCCAACACAGTTTGTCCTAACAAGAACGCACTCACGTGCGACAAATGTGAAACATACGCAACATGACGATCGTGTTCATCAGGTTCCATAAAAATGGTTTTCATCTCAAGCGCATCGAAAACCTTTTTTGCTAATGCCAATGCTTGCTCCGATGATTTATCCTCCTCACAAATAATATTAGTCTTTCCTTTAAACAATCCGTGAAAAGCTGCGGTTGGCCCGGAGTTTTCTGTACCCGCAATTGGATGCGAGGCTACAAATTGTTCACGCTTACTATGATTCGAAACCGATTTGCAAATTGAGCTTTTGGTAGAACCGACATCAATAACAACCGCACCCTTCTTTACAGTATCCAAAACGGATGGTAAGAATGCATGCAAGGCATTAACTGGAATAGATAGAATTATTAAATCTGCTTGTGCGATGGCTTTGTCTTCTGTTAAAATTTTATCCACCAATCCTAAGGCAACGGCTTTGTTGGCATGCTCCGCATTCATGTCAACACCCACAAGTTCTGTTGCAAGTCCAGATTTTCGCAAACCAAGTGCAATTGATCCCCCTATTAATCCCAATCCAATTATCGTTACTTTCATATTAGGCTGATTCAAGCGAAGGTTTTGACTTCTTGGTAAATTTTACAATCCGGTCGTTGGCTTCGTTTAACTTCTCTTCTGTAGCACAAAGTGAAATCCGGATAAAACGTTTTCCGGCATCACCAAAAATAAATCCCGGAGTAATGAATACTTTAGTACCATATAGAATTTCATCAATCCATTTTTCAACATCTTCAACCTGATCAGGGGCCTTCGCCCAGACAAACAAGCCTGATTGTTTTTCAGAATAACTACAACCAAGTTCTTTCAAAATCTTTGTTGCAGCAGTTTTTCTTTTTTTATAAACAGCATTCAATTCTTTAAACCAGGTAGCGTCATTTTTCAATGCTTCCACAGCCGCTTGCTGTAAGCCTAAAAACATTCCTGAATCCATATTGCTCTTTACTCGCAATACTGCATCCACATAGTGTTTATTCCCTGCCACCCAACCTATGCGCCAGCCAGCCATGTTATGCGATTTGCTCAGTGAGTTCAGTTCCAAAGCCACCTCGCTTGCCCCTTCAATTGATAAAATACTTTGTGGCGAATCATTTAAGATTAAGGAATAAGGATTATCATTTACAATCAAGAAATTATTCTCTCGTGCCAGGTCAACCAACTCTTTCAATTCCTTTTGAGATGCTATTCGGCCCGTAGGCATGTGTGGAAAATTAACCCACATAATTTTTACTTTTGATAAATCTGATTTCCTCAATGCCTCAACATCAATCGCCCAATCCAGCGACTCCTTCATTTGATAGGTTCTGGTGATTGCACCAACAAGTTTAGCAACCGATGAATAAGTAGGATAACCAGGATCTGGAATCAACACCTCATCACCTTCATTCACAAATGCCATAGCAATGTGCATGATACCTTCCTTCGATCCCATCAGTGGCAAAATTTCTGATTCAATATCTAAGTCGACCTGATACGTAGTTTTATAGAAAGTTTGAATCGCTTTACGCAAAGCAGGTATACCTTTGTAATTCTGATACCCATGGCTTCCTGCCTTTTGAGCAGTGGCATTCAATGCTTCAATAGTTTCAGCAGAGGGTGCCATATCTGGGCTTCCAATCCCTAAATTAATTACGGGTAACTCAGCAGTATCTAAACTACGCACCTCAGCTAACTTTTTGCTGAAGTAATACTCTTCCACATCCTTTATCCGCGCTGCTAATTCTATCATTACTCTACCTTTAAATTTTTCAAATACTTAACAAATTTACGAAGCGAGATTTACGAATTACGATTGAAATCAGGAAGCTCATTAAATTCGTAACTCGTAAATCTAAAATAGTACTTCATCTATATTCTATCTTTGCTTTTTTGTACTCTCCTAAAATATTCAGATTTCTTACTTGCCGAAGTACCTCCTGAATTGCAAGGTCATAACTCTTTCTTCTTTTCCATTCTACATCAACATGAATAGAATATTCATTGGGCTTTCCGATGATTGGAATAGATTGAATCTTGGAAAGGTTAATGCTATTTGTTTTGAATGTCATGAGTGCATCTGCAAGACTGCCGACCTCATTAGCAACTTCAAAACTCAGTGATGCCTTATTACTTTCAGCAATCGTTTTACTCTTTCTTGTTAAGATTAAAAAGCGCGTGAAATTCTTTTTATGAGTTTCAATTCGCTTTTCTAAAATGGCTAAACCAAATTTCTTAGCTGCATGTTCATTTGCAATAGCAGCCGTTGTCTTTAGTTTTTGTTCTTTCACCTTGCGTGCCGACAAAGCAGTGTCATCACTCTCCATAATTTGCACGCCATTTAACTTGTGTAAATAGTCTGTGCATTGGCGAATTGCCATCGGATGTGATTCAATGTTTGTAATCTCACTCAGCTTAACACCCGGCAGCGCTAGTAGATGCATGTGAATTGGAAGATACACTTCTCCAATTATTGAGAAGTGATATTCTTGAAGCAGAAAGTAGTTTGGTAAAATACTACCCGCTATTGAGTTTTCAATTGCCATTACTGCATAGTCAGACTCACCTTGTTTAAGCGACTCGCACAAGCGATGAAAGGAAAGACATTCAACAGTTTGGATGGGATCCTTAAAATAAGACATAGCCGCCACTTCGTGAAAACTGGTAGCTATGCCTTGAATTGCAATCTTTAATTTTTTCTTACTCATAAATCTTTAAAAACGAGTTCAAAAAAAAATCCCCCGAAGGCGGGGGACTTTTTTGAGTTTCTTTGTTTTATTTTTTCAACAAATCGATTCTCTTTCAAGTCCCACGGGGAATTGATAAAAAAAGTAAAAGTAAAATCGGTTGTTGCTCACAGTCATTTCAAATAATGCATCGAAGAAAAACGAAAAATTCCGCTTCTGCAACGACTCTGAAAAAAATTTCAAATTATTTTATAAAAAGAACTAACCCTTGTTAGGGGTTAAGTCTGCAAAGTGACGCGAATGCTAAACAACTTAACCGTTATCTTTGCCTAAAAATATGCTCATGAAAAACATACAAATCATACTTCTAATAGCCGGACTTACTTTGGTATCTTGTGGGAAGGGTACTGAGAATACTCATTCCAACCATGATGAGCCGATCAATGAAAGCCCCAACCAGGCTCTTTACGATCAAGTAATGGATGTGCATGACGAGGTAATGCCCAAGATGGATGAGATCATGAAGCTAAAGCGCGAGCTTCAGGAAAAGATAGCCAACACCCCAGATTTGGTAGTCGAGAAAAAGGAACAAATGGAAAGAATCATCTCCAATCTGGATTCGGCTAGCACAGCAATGATGACCTGGATGCACGAGTTCAGTCCCTTGCCCGATTCAGTTGATCAGGAAAAGGCGCGTGCCTACCTGGAGTCTGAGATGGAACGGATTAAGAATGTGAAAACTCTTACGCTGGAAACAATTGAGAAAGCGAAAGAAGAAACTGTTAAGAACTAATCATAAAGTCAAATAAAAAATTCCGATTTACTTTCGGGATCTTTTTTGCTTTTTGGACGCCTTGTGATGTGGCAGTTCGTCCTTTGGTTTTTTGCCAGCCTTTTCTCTATTCTTTTGTTCAAGGCGTATGTTGTAACGAATCGCTCGCCAATACTCTCCGCCATAACCAACAAGAATTTCTGAGCCTGCTGGAATATCTTTGGAAGCATCAATGTAACACCGCTTCTTCTCCGTTACATATTCAGAGTTGTTTTTCAAACCTTCCACCCTCGCAATCCCTTTTGCATCATTCGCAAAATGTGCAACGCCTTTCTTTGTTTGCCACGCATCAATACAATATTGGTTATTGAAGTGAAACACATACCCGTTCCTATCCTCGGCCATTGCCTCCACTTCCTTCCAGGTAACAATCTTCCCTTTGTACTCTAACAGGCGCGTGCCTTTGGAAATAAATACTTTTGTAAACAGACCTCGACCCGCTCCGGGTAAGATTGATTTTTTAACTACAAGATTTTTTTTTAGCAGTACCATACTTTTAACGCGAATATAATTGAATTTACTTGCGGTGAACAGCGAGAATTATATGGCCACTATTGATTTGATCAATAGACGAATACTTACCAGAATAACAACAATCCCCACAAGAATCATCATCCGCTTAAGCGGTAATTTACGAGTTAAATGTGCTGCAATTGGAGCTGCTAAGATACCGCCTAACATCAAACCAAGTATTATCTGAATATGGCTAAGGCCGATCGTGGCGAAAAAAGTAAGTGAGCTCGCCAGCGACACAAAAAATTCAGCGAGGTTAACTGATCCCACCGTATATCGAGGGTGCCTGCCCCGGGCAATCAGCGTTGTAGTGACAATTGGCCCCCACCCTCCACCCCCAATAGAATCCATAAAGCCCCCAAACGAAGCAAGCGCAGGCACATTCTTGGTCTTGCGTTTTTTCTTTGTCTGCAGTATTGCTTTGCGAATGATTGCCAGCCCGAGTACTAATGTATAGACAGCCACTAAGGGCCTAATGATGTGGTTGTAATCCTCGAGCCTGTACAAAATATATGCTCCAGCCACAGCGCCTAACATGCCTGGTATTAATAAACTCTTAAACAGTTTCTTGTTTACATTTTGAAACTTAAGATGAGTGAGCCCCGAAACACCACTGGTAAAAATTTCTGCTGTGTGCACACTGGCGCTTGATGCTGCTGGTGAAATGCCAAATGACAGAAGAAAGGTAGATGCGCTTACTCCGTAGGCCATTCCCAATGAACCATCAATCATCTGAGCGATAAAGCCACCTAATACAAACAAAAGAAACTCTGGTCCAAATAGTGAACCCCAATCATATGACGTTATCGTATCGGCTCCATAAAAAATCAAAAGAATAACAGTAATGGAAACTATTACCCCCAATAAAATCCAGATGTGCGCAGGTCGACTTTTGACTCCAGCATGCTGAGGAGTCTCCCCATAGATCAGTTTATCTTCTTCTTCGACTAATTTAGGCCTCATTATTCTTGGTTTCTGAAATCCAAATTATGAAATACAAAAAGACGGATAGCATCCGTATGAACATACTCACTCAATTCAGATTGCTGTTGGAAAACATACATATACCCAAGGTGAGCATTTAAATGAGCAGTGAATTGGTAACCCAAACCCACGAATAGTCGATTTTGATCAAAGTAGTTGATCGCTATATTTTTGCCTGCATTGATATGAACTTCATCATTCAAAAAGATAAAAGGAGTTTTCGGGGCAACCAATTTTCCCTTTAAGGGAATGGTGAATGAGATGTTATACCGAAATCGCCAGTTAAAGTTATAGCCGTTTGTTAATTCTCCTGCCACTACTTTTGTTCGAAACCGCTCTTCAATCCTGAACCATTGCATCAAATTAAAACGATTCTTCTTTTCAAACCACTGTATTTGTTGCCATAATCTACGTTCAGGAATATTTGGGTTATTACCAACTCCATATTGTGTTGCATGTGCATAGCCGCCAGCGAGCCTAACCATGTCGCGCAAATAATAAATATAGGCCACACGCGCTATCGTCACCCTGCTAAAAATCTTATTATTTTGTTCATAAATGGGATTCAACACTTTATTATATCATTTCTATAGTTTTAATAGACTAATGCAAATGTATAGTTCTGTTGATAGAGCACAATAGGCAAAAAATAAAAGCACCCTTTCAAGGGCGCTTTTTTAGACAAAAAAAATAATTAATTCTATACTTTGATCTCCACATCAACACCGCTTGGTAATTCAAGCTTCATCAACGCATCAACTGTTTTAGCGCTGTTTGAGTAGATATCTACCAAACGCTTATAGGTGCAAAGTTGAAATTGCTCACGCGCCTTCTTGTTTACGTGTGGTGAACGCAATACTGTAAATTTTTCTTTTTCTGTTGGAAGTGGAATGGGTCCACTTACTACAGCACCTGTCGCCTTTACTGCGCGTACAATTTTTTCAGAAGACTTATCAACCAAATTATGGTCGTAAGACTTTAGCTTAATTCTGATTTTCTGATTCATAATCTAAACGTCTTTTAGATATTTATTTGGCAAGAGCGCCCTTAACTTCATCAATTACTTTATCGGCAAGGTTCTTAGGAACCGGAGCATAGTGTGCAAATGTCAAGGTTGCAGAAGCACGACCTGAAGTGATTGTTCTCAAATCAGTAACGTAGCCAAACAACTCAGACAAAGGAACATCCGCTTTAATAACCTGGGCACCACCACGGGTATCCATCCCTTTCATAATGCCTCTTCTTCTGTTCAAGTCGCCCGTTACAGAACCTGTATACTCATCAGGAGAAATTACTTCTACGCCCATGATAGGTTCCAACAATTGTGGGCCGCACTTTCTGGCTGCTTCTCTAAAGCCAATTCTGGCCGCCAATTCAAATGAAAGTGAATCCGAATCCACATCGTGATATGATCCGTGGAACAATCTCACTTTTAGTGAATCGATTGGATAACCTGCCAACGGTCCGTTAACCATGGCTTGCTCAAAACCTTTTTGCACAGATGGAATAAATTCCCGGGGAATTACACCACCCACAATGTCGTTAACAAACTCCAAGCCTGGCTTATCTTCTGGCCCCAATACTCTTGGCCCGATTTCAAACACGATATCGGCAAACTTACCACGACCACCAGTCTGTTTCTTATATTGTTCCTTGTGCTCTATTGTCTTAGTCAATGCCTCTTTATAAGCAACCTGCGGAGCACCCTGATTAATCTCAACTTTGAATTCACGTCTCAAGCGGTCGATGATAATCTCTAAGTGCAATTCACCCATTCCGCGAAGAATAGTTTGACCAGTTTCCTGATCTGTATTTACGCGCAAGGTTGGATCTTCTTCAACCAATTTAGAGATAGCCATACCTAACTTATCGGCATCCACTTGCTTCTTAGGCTCGATAGCATAACCAATTACCGGTTCAGGGAATACCATAGATTCTAACACCACCAGACGTTTCTCATCACAAAGTGTATCACCGGTTTTGATATCCTTAAATCCTACTACGGCACCAATATCTCCTGCGGGAAGTCTTTCAACCTGGTTTTGTTTGTTCGCATGCATTTGAAACACGCGCGAAATTCTTTCTTTCTGTCCGGAGCGAGTATTGTGAATGTATGAACCCGACTCTAATACACCTGAGTAAGCGCGAACGAAACAAAGACGACCTACAAATGGATCGGTTGCAATTTTAAACGCAAGACCTACAAAAGGCTCATCTACATTAGGACGAATTTCAACTTCTTCATCAGTATCTGGATTGGTACCAATGATTACATCTTTATCCATAGGTGAAGGAAGAAGTTCCATCACATAATCAAGCATAGTTTGAACTCCTTTATTTTTAAAGGAAGAACCACACACCATCGGAACAATTTTCATGTCGATGGTTGCCTTGCGCAAGGCTGTTAAAATTTCAGTTTCTGTGATTGAACTTGGATCTTCAAAGAATTTCTCAATCAAGGTTTCATCATATTCAGCAACTGCTTCCAGCAATTTCTCGCGGTACTCAGCTGCTTCTTCAACCATGTCAGCAGGAATCGGAATTTCAGTAAAGGTCATTCCTCTGTCATCTTCGTTCCAGATGATGCCACGGTTGTTAATTAAATCAACAACACCTTTAAAGTTTTCTTCAGCACCAATGGGTAACTGCAAGGCAACTGCTTTGCTTCCCAACTTTTCTCTTACTTGCTTACAAACCCCTAAGAAGTCTGCCCCTGAACGGTCCATCTTATTAACGAAACCAATCCGAGCAACTTTGTAGTTGTCAGCTAAGCGCCAGTTTGTTTCAGATTGAGGTTCAACACCGTCAACTGAACTAAATAAGAAAACCAATCCATCCAACACGCGAAGTGAACGGTTTACTTCAACCGTAAAATCAACGTGACCTGGTGTATCGATAATGTTAACATGATATTCGTTCTTGCGATAAGTCCAATGCACGGTTGTAGCCGCAGAGGTAATGGTGATACCACGCTCTTGCTCTTGTGCCATCCAATCCATGGTGGCTGCACCTTCGTGCACTTCACCAATCTTGTGATTCACACCTGCATAGTAAAGAATGCGCTCGGTGGTGGTTGTTTTACCAGCATCAATGTGCGCGGCAATACCTATGTTTCTGGTAAATCTTAAATCTCTTGCCATGTTAAGTAGTCCTTAGTTTTTAGTCTTGAGTCTTGAGTACTAAGGACTCATAACTCATAACTCAATACTATTTTTAGAATCTGAAATGAGAAAATGCCTTGTTCGCCTCTGCCATCCGGTGTGTATCATCTTTCTTTTTGATAGCGGCACCTTCTCCTTTTGAAGCAGCGATTATCTCTGCTGCTAATTTATCCATCATGGTTTTTTCTCCACGTGCACGTGAGTAGTCAATCAGCCATTTAATAGTAAGGTTGATCTTACGCTCAGGGCGGATTTCAATCGGCACCTGAAACGTTGCACCACCCACTCTGCGGCTTTTTACTTCCACGGCTGGCATAACATTGTTCATGGCGCGCTTCCACACATCCAAGCCTGGCTCACCACCGGCTTTCTTTTCTACTTGCGCGATGGCATCATAGAAAATGTTGTAAGCAACACTTTTCTTGCCCTGTTCCATCATGTAGTTCACAAACTTGGTTACAAGCGTATCGCCAAATTTAGGATCAGGAAGTAAATATCTTTTTTTAGGTTTCGACTTTCTCATAGCTCAATTATTTTTTTCCTTTAGCAGGAGCGCCCTTTGCAGCAGGAGCTGCGGCACCAGCCTTAGGTCTTTTAGCACCATATTTAGAGCGGCTTTGTAAGCGGCCGCTAACACCCGAAGTATCCAATGCACCACGAACAATGTGGTAACGAACACCCGGAAGATCTTTTACCCTACCACCGCGGATCAACACAATTGAGTGCTCTTGAAGATTATGACCCTCACCCGGAATGTATGCATTAACTTCTTTTTGGTTTGTTAAACGCACCCGAGCCACTTTACGCATGGCTGAATTAGGCTTTTTTGGAGTAGTTGTGTACACACGTGTACACACCCCTCTGCGCTGGGGACAAGAATCAAGGGCTGGCGACTTTGACTTAAAAGTCAATTTCTTCCGTCCTTTTCTTACAAGTTGCTGAATGGTAGGCATTTATTTTTTATTTATTAACCCTTCAAAATTAAGGACTGCAAAGGTATTTAAAGTAGAATAGGATGCAAAACCTTGATTAAAGAAATTTTGCAATTTAAGGGTGCTCCCGAGTCCGTTTTCCTCTTTGCAGCGGCAATTATAGTCTAAAATAGACTAATCTTCTCATTTCTGTTTCTTCTTCATCGGAAACTCAAATCCAAACCGCACGGCAAGTCGGTCGCCATACGGACTATAGTTATTAGGATCATAAAGATTGTAGAGCACTTCGGTATTGCCTTTGATGTTTTTGTAAACCGTAAAGTCTTTCTTGATCCCTACAAACATACTAGGCACCCATTCGCGGTAAGCCGGAATCTCCAGCACGCTGTTTCGGCATGCAGGTGACTACCATCTTCTATACAACATTGAAAGGAACTATCCACGTCCTTTCATTCGTGGCACACCTCCGCTGGGAAGGGAAATTCAGCGATAAACAGCCGTTCCCATATAAATCAAAAGAACAAATGGAAGAGCGATACTTAGTATTACCAAAATACCTCTTAATCTTTTTTGCTCTACGCTTTCATTTTCAATCCATCTGTTTGCAAATACTCGGTATTTACCCCAGTACCGTATATAGTTGAAAACTAATGCGATTAAAGCTATTCCAATTCCAACCTTAGAACTCTCTTTACTTTACTTAGCCGTCTCTGACAGCGAATAAAAAATTCGCAAAACCAAAAGGAAATCTCTCCAATTATTAATATTTGAATAACACTTACTATACCAATAGCTCTTGGCGCATTACTGCCATCTCTCTTATAACTCCAACGCTACTTCTCCTTTTTCTGCTTTTATCTTTTCTACTAATGCCTTAGCCGTAAATTTTAAAAAATCTAGTTGCACTGTTTCCAACTCAAAACCATTTTGAATGCGCCAGATTAAATGAATATGATTAGGCATCCCGATAGCTATCGG
>ENA-ORBV01008943-ORBV01008943.1-microbial-mat-metagenome-genome-assembly--contig:-NODE-8943-length-16648-cov-10.534066_pt1 | contig 16648 bp, 10 predicted proteins | sample MGYA00237777_ERZ505514 | MGnify/ENA primary metagenome ERZ505514 (study PRJEB26160, sample SAMN06269048) | microbial mat metagenome | isolation source: Oligotrophic lake microbial mat | place... | reverse complement strand
GCTCGTTCAGGGGTAGACCCGGAAATCAGCACATCTGGACTGAACGACTAGTCTAAACGTCAATCTTTCAGAACTCATCGGAAATAGTAGGCGTTACGACATGTCGGCTCCTACAGCTTCAACTGCGTAACTCGGGAATAGTTGATGTGCCAGGCCAGACTTATCGCTCGAACGCTCTACCCCTCTTTTATTTCCGGTACGCCCATTTTGCATTTTGCATTTTGCATCTTGCATTGCGCTAGTCGATCCGGCGCTCGGTGAAGTCGCTGCCATCGAAGGAGAGCAGGCGCTTCTTGTCGTCGATCAGGGTTTCGAGGTGGATGGGCCGCGTCCAGATCTTGTGCAGGTTGCGCATCGTGTCGCGGGCGTAGTCCATCTTTAGATCGACGCCCTCATGCCGGTGGCGCAGATACAGCTCGCCGCGATTGTTGTAGTTCCCGTCCTCGACGTAGATCGAGGGCTGCCCGAAGTTGGTGAGCCGGAACAGCAGCTTCTCCTTGATCTCCTTGAACTCGCGTGAGGCGATCTCGTACAGGTCGGTGTCGCGGTTGTAGCGAAAGGAGAAGAGCTTGTTCTCGATCACAAACTCAGGCGTCAGAAACTCGTCGATGAAGGTGACATCGTTGTAGAGCTTGCGGATCTCGAAGATCTTCTGGCGCCCCAGGCCAAGCTGCTTGTCCCAGGTGCGCTTGGCGCCGAGGTCGTCGCACTCATCGTACTCTTTGCCGAACCGGCCCTTGTTCCAGCGATCCTCCACGTCGCGTAGCAGCTCTAGCCCCAGCTTGTACGGGTTGAGCCTGCCGCCGCCAGTGGCAACCACGCCGGAGTGCAGATCGGCGAACGTGATAATCTCCGACGCCGTGGCGACATGCTGGGTCATGATCGTGGAGTGCCAGTAGCTGTTGTGGTTGATGAAGCCCTGCGCGGCGTAGCGGTGCGTCTCCTCCACCGAAATGTCGTACACATCGGCGCGCCCGCGCTCGATCTCCACGATCTCGTCGCTCCAGTCCTCTCGGTTAAACCAGCGCCGGTTCTCGATGTAGGCCCCCAGCGCCGTCTGCTTGCGCTCCAGGCCGAAGCCGACGTGCCAGAAAAAGTTGATCGTGGAGCGGCCCGTGGTGTGGATGTGCCAGCGACCATCTTTGTGTGGACGGCGTGTGGAGAGCACCCCAAAGTTGAGCAGAAGTAGCTGCACGAGCTCGCCCATGCGCTCGCTGCTGCTGGAGAGGATCATGCCCGCGTTGCCCGCGTAACCGTCGCAGTCGTAAAGGGCGCGCAGAAAGCTCGCCACCACCGGCTTCGGCGAGCGCAGGATCACCTCGGGCACCACCTTCTTACGCGCGGAGACGCCAGTTTTCAGGCCAAGATGCTTGAGAAAATCCTGGACATCCAGCGACGAGAACGAGATCCGCCAGCGGTTGCCGTCCTTGCGCCAGTGCGCCTCGATGCCGAAAAGAGAGCTTACAAGGTTAGCGAAGGTCTGCGCCTGCTCCTCGTCGCCCGTTGTTAGGCCAATGGTGCGCTTGATCTCGCTGATATGGCCGTCGCCGCAGAGGTAGCCTAGGAAGGCGGCGAGCCGCTCGTCCACAATTTCTGGCACGCGAATTGGCTTGCGCTTCTGCATTGGCGGGCCGAGCACAGCATTGGCGGGCTTATACTCAGCCACGAGCGACGCTAGCAAGGCGTCGTGCTTTGTAGCTTGCCCTATGCGGAAGCGGCTGATCGTGGAGCCGTGCAGCTCTGCCCTGGCCGCCATCGTCGCAAGGGTAGGGCGCGCGACGGGCTGCCAGTCAAGGCGAACGTGCTCTTGTGACCAGAGGTTTTGGCCGCCACTCGTTGTTACTCGGTCGCCGACCTGAAACTCATCTAGGCGGCGCCACGAGCCATCAGGCAGCATCACCCGATGATTTACCGAGCCCTCAAGCTTCAGGCCGCGCCGTGTGCGCAGCTTGACTGTCTCATAGTTCTCGAACATCGCGAAGTCGTAGATCTGTTGCGGCCCCTCACCATCACTGGTCTGGACGGCAATTTTATCCCTTACAATTTGCGATATTGGCAATACTCCTTTATCGCAGTACAATAAGGAATCTGCCCCAACGCAAGCCCACCCCTCGTTAAGTATCTTGGTCATTCCCTGGGGCGCAAAGTAGTAGGCTTCGTCGCGCACGATCTCTAGCACCGTGTGCTGCCAACGCTCCAGTGGCGCGAAGTTCATTAGGAAGAGCAGGATGTCCTTCTGGGAGCTCTCGGGGAAGCGGCGCTGCTTTTCGCGCTCGGCCGCCTGCTTCAGGCGCTCCTCCTCCAGAATCGCGGGCGGGTTGATGAACTCGCGCATGTACTCGCGATCCACCCTCAGGCCTTCCTCGACCCCATCGGGGACGGCCTCTTCCACAACGGGCTGGTGCGTCTGCGACTCGGCGCGGCGGATGTAGGGCGAGTGGTAGTCGATCAGGTTCTCCAGCGACAGGCATGTGTCGATGAAATCTTCCACCAGATCGTAGCCGATCCGTTCCACGACGCGCTGTATGCGCGTGGCGTGGTTGGCCATGGCATCGAGCATCTTGCGATTCGTGTGGGCGAACCACATATTATGCTTAAAAAAGTCGACATGGCCCGTCACGTGGGCCATCACCATCTTCTGGGTCACGTCCTCGTTGCCCTCAAGCAGGTAGGCGTAGGAGGGATTCGTGTTGACCACCATCTCGTAGATCGTGCTGCCCGCCCAGACATGGCCCTTGATTAGCTGGTCGAACTCCATGCCAAAGCGCCAGTGCGGGTAGCGCGTGGGGAACCCGCCGAAGGCGGCCGTCTCATAGAGCGTGCGGTAGTCCAGCACCTCATAGATCACGGGAAAAAAGTCGAGGCCGTAGTCGCGGGCGATCTGCTCGATCTGCACGCGGGCGGCCTCGAGCTGTGAGGGGAGGCGGGTGTTCTTCATAGAAACGGGGCACAAGCAAGGACGGCCACGTCGGGCCGCCCCTACTTGTGGCTATTATTTCCCTTTGCCGAGAAAATCCTTGATCGTATCGTAGACATCGTCGCGCTCGGCGATCTCGGAGATCACGATGCGCTCGTCGCTGCCCAGGTGCTCTTCGAGGTCGTGGGCAAAGCGCCCAGAGCCGTAAAGCGAGCGCACTTGCCCGTAGCAAAACAGGTTCACCTTGGGCATCAGCTCCTTCTTGAGCAGCTCGACGCACTCGCGGGTATCGCCGCCGCCCCAGTTATCGCCATCAGAGAAGTGGAAGGGGTAGATGTTCCACTCTGCGGAGGGGTAGCGCTCGTCGATCAGGCGGTTGCAGAGCTTGTAGGCCGAGGAGATCTTGGTGCCGCCACCCTCACGGATGTGGTAGAACGTCTCCTGGTCTACCTCTTTGGCCGCCGCATCGTGGACGATATAGCGAATGTCGATCTCTTTATACTGCGAGCGCAGCCAGGTCTCGATCCAGAAGGCCGTGATCCGCACCAGCTCCTTCTGCTCGGTGCCCATCGAGCCAGAGACATCCATCATGTAGATAATGACGGCGTTGCTCTCAGGGATCATGGTCTCCTTCCAGGAGCGATAGCGCATATCGTCGCGGATGGGCACAATGATCGGGTCGTCGGCGTCGTACTCGCCGGCGGAGATCTGGCGGCGCAGCGCCTCGTGGTAGGTGCGCTTGAAGTGGCGCAGCGAGTTGGGGCCAGTGCGGCGGATGCCGCTGTACTTATCCTTCTCGCTGATGAGGTTCTTCTTGCCCTTGGGCTGAATGTTGGGCAGCTGGAGCTCCTCGCCGAGGATCGCGGCGAGCTCGTCGAGCGAGACATCGACCTCCAGCGTATGCTTGCCGGGCTCGGAGCCGGCCTCGCCCTTGCCGGGCTGCGGCTCGCCCTGGCCGATCGGGTCGCCCACATCGCCGTCGCCCTGGCCCACGCCGCCGCCCTGCTTGGCGCCGTAGCGGAACTGCGGGATGTCGATCTGCGGCACGGGGATGCTCACGAAGCGCTTGCCCTGGCGCCCGATCATCTCGCCGTGCGACATATACTTGCGCAGATCTTTTTTGATCTTACCGCGCACGATCTGCCGAAAGCGGCCGAGGTCGCGGTCCACGCGTTTCATTGACATAGGGTTGGGGGAAGGATGAAGGATGAGGGAAGAAGGGTGAAACCCGGCAGGCCCGGCCCTCATCCTTCATCCCTCATCCCTCATCCTTAGTAGTTACTCCGCGTATCGCCGCGCGCGAAGATCGAGGCCACGTAGTTGAGCACATCGGTGGCGGACTGCTCGTTGTAGCCGAAGTCCCGGATCAGGCGGGCTTTCACCACGTCGATCTTCTCCTGGGTGTCTTTGTCGATCACGCGGGAGACAAGCGAGGTAAGCTTGATGCTGTCCTTCTGGTCCTCGAACAGCTTCAGCTCCAGGGCCTTATGCAGGCGCTCGTTGGTCTTGTAGTCGAAGGTCTTACCCTCGACGGCCAGGGCGCCGATGTAGTTCATGATCTCGCGGCGGAAGTCGTCCTTGCGGCTCTCGGGGATGTCGATCTTCTCCTCGATGCTGCGCATCAGGCGCTCGTCGGAATCCTCGTACTGGCCCGTGTAGCGGTTGCGCACCTTCTCGCGCTGGGTGTAGGCCTTGATGTTATCGATGTAGTTGCCGCAGAGCCGCTTGACCGCCTCTTCGTCGGCGGAGATGGCGCGCTGCACCTCGTTCTTCACGATCTCGGTGTACTCCTCGCGCACCACCGCCAGCAGATCCTTGTAGCGCTTGCGGTCGTCCTCCGACGAGATCAGGGCGTGGTTCTTCAGGCCGCCCTCCAGCTCGTTGATCACCATGAAGGGGTTGATGTAGCCCTCCTCCTGGTTCGACACCAGGGCGTTGGAGATCTTGTCCTGGATGTAGCGGGCCGAGATGCCATCCATGCCCTCGCGCGTGGCCTCCTTGCGCAGCTCCTTGATGTTGTCCTCGGTGAAGCCGGGCAGGCTCTTGCCGTTGTAGAGCTTGAGCTTCTGGAGCAGATTAAGGTTGGGCTTCTTGGGATCTTCCAGGCGCGTCAGCACGGCCCACATCGCGGCCACTTCGAGCGTGTGCGGCGCGATATGCACGCGCACGCGCTTGCGGTTGAAGTCGCGGTTGTAGATCCGCTCCTCGTCGCGCAGCTTCGTCACGTAGGGGATGTCGATGCGCACGGTGCGGTCTTTCAGCGCCTCCATGAACTCGTTGTTCTCAAGCCGCCTATATTCTGGCTCGTTTGTGTGCCCGATAATGACCTCGTCAATATCGGTTTGGGCGAACTTCTTCGACTTGATGCGGTGCTCCTGGCTCGCACCCAGCAGGTCGTAGAGGAAGGCCACATCGAGCTTGAGCATCTCGACGAACTCGATGATGCCGCGGTTAGCGATGTTGAACTCGCCGTCGAAGTTGAAGGCGCGCGGGTCGGAGTCCGAGCCGTAGATCGCGATCTTGCGGTAGTTGATATCGCCGGTGAGCTCGGTGGAGTCCTGGTTCTTCTCGTCTTTGGGCTGAAAGGTACCGATGCCGACGCGATCCTGCTCGCTGAAGAGCAGGCGGCGCACGCGAATGTGGCTGATCACGCGCGACCAATCGCCGTCGTAGCGGCGCATCAGCTCGCGGAAGTGATAGCGGCAGACGGGGCAGAGGTCGCCGACGATCTTGATCTGCTCGTCGTCGGGGCGGCCCTCGTTCATCTGGGTCAGGAAGCGCTCGCGGTGCTCCACGGGGATAAGGTGCAGCGGCTCCTCGTGCATGGGGCACTTTTCCCAGTCGAGCTCGGCCACCTGGCGCGGGTCGAACATGGCGTGGTCGTCGATCTGGCCGAGGTGCCAGTCGTAGGTGTAGAGGGCGCCCACGTCGGTCTTCGAGTAATGCTCGAGGCCCTTCTTGAGGCGGCGCACAATCGTCGACTTGGAGGAGCCGACGGGGCCGTGGAGCAGGAGCACGCGCTTCTCGGTGCCGTAGCCTTTGGCCGCGCCCTTGAAGAAGTTCACAAGGCGCATCAGGGGGATCTCGAGCCCAAAGATCGCGTCGTCGCCGTCGAATGACGCGTCCGAGAAGAACTTGTAGCGGATCAGCCGCTTCTTGGCGTCGATGAACTCCTCGGTGCCGTACGACATAATCATGTCATAGATGCGCTGGAACGCATTGCGCGTCACCCTCGGGTCGTTTGTAGCAAGCTCCAGGTAGTCGACAAACGTTCCACGCCAGTTAAGCTGCTGGAACTGTTTGCGGTCCTGGATCTCGCCGAGCATGTGCATCAACGAGGCTCCGGTAGCTGTAGCCATGGATTCTCCTCCTGGTGAGGGACACCTGTCCGGCGGCGAGGGGCCTCGCGTATGGACAGCTAGACCGCCTGCGGCGCATGCCGTGGGCCTGGTGTGGGATGGACGCTGAGCCAGCGAGCGGTGTTGCTAACGTGCGAGTGCGATCAGGGCTGTGCGAAGGCGGGGGCTGATCTGGGTATAGCAGACCTTAGGGGCGATGCCAGAGCTGCCCCTCCCACGACTTCTATACAGCTTTAGATCTCAGGGAGTCTGCTTGAGGAGTGCCTGATGCTTCAGGTGCAAACATTATAACAACCCACAAGGGGCGCGTCAAGGAATTTATGTCGTGTTAGCTTTCCACCAGGAGGTCATCAGATCCGGTCATTATCCGCAGATTACGCAGATTACGCAGATTGAGCGACCCAGCGATGGGCCGGAAATCTGAGGCATCTAGTGGAGAAGGCGCGCTACAGCTGGTCGGCCACTGCGGCCAGGAAGCGCTCGGCCACGCTGGCCCAATCGTACTGCACAGCGTGGGCTTGTCTATATGCGCCGTAGGCGGCGCGCAGGGCGGGGCGCGCCAGGAGCTCGGCGAGGGCTGCGGCGAGGGCGGGCACATCGCCTGGCGGGCACGCCGTAGTGTGCGCCGATCTGGCGGCGGCAGTAGGCGCTGGTGGTGAGCACGAGCGGGGCGCGGCGGGCGTTGCGCCGCTCCAGGCGCGCGAGCGCCCAGAGCATGCGGCGCACGCCGCCGCGCTCGTGGCGTAGCTCCTCCGCGATCACGCCCTTGACGCTGCACACGTAGGGAGCGGGAGCGCTGCCAGATACAAGAAAGGCGTCGATGTCGAAACCGACGATCAGGTCGTACGGCAGGGCGCGCAGCAGGCAGGGAGGGCGAGGTTGAAGAGCAGGCGGCGGGCCGTGAGGCTGGCGGGGCGCGCAAATGTGGGCGCAACGCGGGCCACATGGTGGCCTTGGGCGCGCAGGGCGCGGCCGAGGCCGCTGATCGCTGCCGCCGTGCTGCTGCCCTCGGCTACCGTCTGGAGCCACGAGTTGAGCAAGGCGATCCGCAGCAGCGGCATAGCTGGCTCCTCGGGCAACCGCGTGCAGTATGCAAGAACCGCACAGCGCCCACCATATAATAGTACAGCAGCCTTGATTTTAGTGACGGCGTGGCCGGGTGCGACGTATCGTTTCGGCCCAGGTGGGGCAGCGGGCGACTGAAGTCGCGCCACCGGGGCGCTGCGCGCCGCGCGTCGGCCTGCGCCGACGCGTCCGGACCCGCCCGCGCAGGCGGGCGCCCGGCGCACCGCGCCCCCACGGCGCGCGTGTACGCGCCCGCCTGTCGACCACGACGTCGTCTTAGCGTGGGAGTGTAAATTCCAGGTATAATTATTGTAGTGGCACCGTTCTTGTAGTAACAAATAGGGGGCATAGGCAGCCCAGCACGCACTGGCAGCGCGGTGACGAACGTCATCTTGCGCGCCTGCGCCGCTCGCTGCTGTGTTCACCACGGGTCTTGGGCACACATGAGCATTCCCCGCCGGCCGCCCGTTCTCCCCCCTCGGGGGGCCGGCTGCTCACATGTGCTTAGCCCGACGCCCTCTCCCATTCCCCCTGGGAGAGGGCACTTCTTTGAGGTTGACACCGGGCGACCTGGCAGGCATAATGCCACCGCACCACCCAGCGGCCCTCCCAGCGCCCCCTTCCCCCATGATCGAGATCGACCACGTCACTTACAGCTACCCCGGCAGTTCTCGCCCCGCCCTGAGCGACCTGAGCCTGCGCATCCCTGAGGGCGAGTTTCTGCTCGTCTGCGGGCCGAGCGGCGCCGGCAAGAGCAGCGCGCTGCGCCTGCTGAACGGCCTAGTGCCCCATTTTCACGGCGGCCACTTCGCGGGCCGCGTGCGGGTCTGGGGCCGCGATACGCTCACCCACCAGCCGCGCGAGCTCGCCGACCTGGTGGGCTTTGTGTTTCAGGACCCCGAGAGCCAGTTCGTGGTAGATGTGGTCGAGGACGAGATCGTCTTCGGCATGGAGAACCTCGGCCTGCCCCAGCCGATCATGCGGCGGCGCGTAGAGGAGGTGCTCGACCAGCTGGCCATCGCCCACCTGCGCCGCCGCCGCGTCTCCTCGCTTAGCGGCGGCGAGCGCCAGCGCGTGGCCGTCGCCGCCGCCCTCGCCACCCAGCCGCGCGCCCTCGTGCTGGATGAGCCCACCAGCCAGCTCGACCCCCACGGCGCCGAGGAGCTGCTCACCGCGCTCCAGAAGCTCAACGCCGACCTCGGCATCACCATTGTGCTCTGCGAGCATCGCCTGGAGCGCGTGGTGCAGTATGTTGATCGGGTGCTGTATCTGGACGATGGACGACGGACGGTGGACGGTGATCCGGGCAAGGACGGCCCTGCGACGCCGCCTTTGATGCTCGTCGGCCCGCCGCGCGAGGTGCTGGCGCAGATCCCGCTCGCCCCGCCGCTCCAGGCCCTCGGCCGCGCCCTCGGCTGGCAGCCGCTCCCGCTCACGATCAAAGAGGGCCGCAGCTTTGCCCGCCAGATACCGTCCACCGTCCACCGTCCACCGTCCACCGTCCACCGTCCACCGTCCACCGTCGTGGCGGCGCTCCACACCGTCACCGCGCGCTACGGCGAGCACGAGGCGCTGTATCGCCTGAGCCTGGAGCTGCACGCCGGGGAGCTACTCGCCCTGATGGGGCGCAACGGCAGCGGCAAGAGCACCCTGCTCAAGTGCCTGATCGGCCTGGTGCGCCCGCAGGCGGGCCGCGTCGAGCTGCGCGGGCGCGACATCGCCCGTGTCGCCGTGGAGGAGCTGGCCGGCGAGGTGGGCTACGTGCCCCAGGATCCGCGCAGCATCCTGTACCACGACACGCTGCGCGAGGAGCTGGTCTTCACGCTGCGCGGGCGCGGGCTGGCACCGGCAGCGGCCGAGGGCGCGATCGCCGAGACCCTCGCAGCCCTTGGTATCGCCCAGCTCGCCGACGCCTACCCGCGCGACCTCAGCGGCGGCGAGGCCCAGCGCGCCGCTATGGCCGCCATCCTGGTGGGCGGCCCGGCCATCCTGCTGCTCGACGAGCCCACGCGCGGCCTGGATTATCTGGCCAAGGCCGACCTCGCACGCCTCCTGCGCAGCCTCTGTGCGCGCGGCACCGCGATCATCATGGCCACCCACGATGTGGAGCTGGTGGCCGCGTGCGCCGACCGCGTCGCCCTGCTCGGCGAGGGCGAGCTGGTGGTGGATGGGCCGGCCCCAGCAATCCTCGGCGACAGCCTGCTGTTCTCCTCGCAGATCGCCAAGCTCTTTCCCGGCAGCGGCTGGCTGGCCCTGGGCGACGCCCTGGCCGTGCTCGCGCCGGGGGCAAAGGAAAGCCATGAATCGCCTGCTCCCTAGCCTGCTGCTGCTCGCCCTGCTGCTCACCCCTGCCGCAGCTGCCACCCCCGCCCGCGCCCAGGAGCCCATCCAGCAGATGCGCGCCTTCTGGGTGGACGCGCTCAACCCCGGCTTCTACAATCATCCGCAGGTCGACGAGCTGGTAGACAACGTGGTGCGCGCCGGGGCCAACACGATCATCGTGCAGGTGCGGCGCCACGGCGACGCCTGGTACAACAACAGCTTCGAGCCGCGCGCCGCCGACCCGCGCCTCGCGCCCGCCGAGGCCTTCGACCCACTCGGCTACCTGCTCGCCAAGGCCCACTCCCAGGGCATCCAGGTTCACGCATGGCTGGTGGTCTCTGTGGCCTGCCGCCCCACAGATCGGCTCTGGGGCCACCCGCAGCACGTCTGCACCGCCCACGGGCCGGGTGCGCAGGGCGCCGAGCGCTGGACGACGGCCACTTTCGAGGGCGTGCAGGTGGGCGATCTCGACTTCGGCCACCCTGCGGCGATCAGCTACACGGAGCGCGTCGTCCAGCATCTGATCGGCGCCTACCCCGCGCTCGACGGCATCCACTGGGACTACATTCGCTTCGCTGGCAAAAACTACGGCTACAACCAGGTGAGCCTGGATCGCTTCAACAGCGCCAACGGACGCGCGCCCGGCAGCCGCCCCGGCCCCGACGACCCCGCCTGGGGCCAGTGGCGCCGCGACCGTGTGACGGAGCTTGCGCGCAGGCTCTACATCCGCGCCAAGGCCCTGAAGCCGAGCATCCAGGTGAGCGCCGCCACGATCACATGGGGCGGCCTGGGGAGCGATGGCAACTTCGCCGCCTCGGCGGCCTACGAGCGAGTCTTCCAGGACTGGCCCGCCTGGCTAGAGGAGGGCATCCTGGATTTTGCCGTGCCCATGCACTACTTCGAGGAGGGCGTGCCGCGCTCGCGGGGCTGGTACGACAGCTGGCTGAGCTTCGACCGGGGGCGCGCGGGGCGGCGCGCGATCGTGGCGGGTGTGGGCGCGTGGCTCAACACGCCAGAGCAGAACTTGGGCCAGGTGCAGCGCGCGCTAGCACCGGATGCGAGCGGCCGCGCACTGGCGGGGGTGGCTTTCTTCTCGTACGCCAGCCCGCGCAGCGGCGCCAACCCGCAGTCGCGGCGTGCCTTTATGGATCAGCTGCGGGCCACTGTCTTTGCGCAGCCCGCGCGGGCGCCCGCCTGGCCTTGGATCGCGTCGCCCAGCGGCGGCCACCTCCAGGGCATCGCCACCGTGGGCGGCCAGGTGGTGCCGGGCGCCAAGATCAGCTTGATCCGCGACGGCGTCTGGCTGCGCGACATCTTCGCCGGGGGCGATGGCTGGTTCGGCGCCGTGGAGCTGCCGCCCGGCGCGTACACGGTGGCTATCACCGCCCCCGACGGGCGCCAAGAGTGGCGCCAGGGCGCCGTAAGCCCAGGCCTTGTGACGAGCCTGTAGCTAAGCTTCCGGGAAGCTATCTTGGCCGCTTGCTCTGGTGGCCCGCCTCCACGGCGCGCAGGTGGAGTAGCAGGTTCGGGTAGAGCAGGTTCAGCCGCTCGAGGGTCGGGGTGGAGAGCGCCCACACCTCGCTTGGGGCGGCGGCCTGCGCGGTGGCGCTGCGCGGCATGCCGTAGAGCGCTGAGCGCCCGCCGAAAAACTCGCCCGGCGCGTGCAGCTCCTCGATCTGTGTGCCGTGCTCGTCGGTAAACAGGATGCTGCCGCGCTTGAGCAGAAAGCCCTCGTAGCCGACATCGCCATAGGCGAAGAGCTGCTCGCCTGGGGCCAGCAGGCGCGGCTCCAGATCCAGGGTCAGGTCGAGCAGGCTGGCCCACGGCAGCTCGCGCAGCACCGGCAGGCTAGCCAGCCAATCGGCCCGCGCAAACGCTGCTGCCAGGCCTAGCTCGCGCGCTGCTGGCCCGAACACCTCCGGCGAGAGGCGCAGCAAGGCCACGCTTCCGCGTGCGAGCATCGTTGTAGAGCGGGCATCGCCAAGGATGGCCCCGCGCTCGCCGATGCTGCTGCCCCTGCCCAGCGTGCGCACCTGCGAGCCGCCGATGCGGATCTCCACCAGGCCAGAGTGGACAATGTAGGCGCAGCCGTCCGAGGCGTCGCCCTCGCTCAGGATCGTCGCCTGGTCGGGCCAGCTGATAATCTCGGCGGCCTTGGCAAGGGCCAGGCGCTCGATCACAGGCAGGCGTGTGAAGAGCGGGCAGGCCGCGATCGTCTCCACGATCTCGGCGAGCTCGTCGTCGGGCAGGGGGGCGCCGAGGCCAACAATGTGGCCGCTACCCGCAAACTCGATCCGCCCCGCCATCGCGCAGCTGTCGTCGGGCAGCAGATGCTTGCTGGTATGGGCCAGCACCAGGCGCTGGCTCTTTGCGGTGAGCGCCTGAAGCAACCGCGGGGTGAGCGTGCTGTGGATCGCGCCGCCGCCAACATCCTGCACCAGCACGCTGGCGCCCTCGGCGAAGCGCACCAGATCGTCGCGTCGGGCGGCGGTGAGCACGCCCCGCTCCACCAGCTCGGCGAACCACTCCTCGTCGTAGCGCATGTCGCCCGAGTAGCAGACCCCGTTTACGCGCACGGCGATGGTGGGAATGGAGTGGACCGCGTAGACCGCCTCGAAGCGGCGCCCCTCCAGCTCTAGCGGTGCGCCGGGGTTAAGCGGGAAGTGATCGAACAGCGCGCGCACGTCGGGCTCGGGCAGGGCGAGCATGGCGCCCAGCACCCGCAGCAGGCTCTGGTAGATCAGATCCGAGGTTACCAGCCGCACGCGATGGCTGCCCATCAGGATCAGCTCTGGCAGACCAGCCAGATGATCCTCGTGCATATGCGACAGCACCACCTCGGCCACGTGGCTCGGCGAGACGCCCAGGTTACCGAGGCGCATCACCACGTAGGCGGCCGCATCGAAGAGCGTCGCCTGGGTCTGCGCGGTGGTGCCGAGGTAGGCCAGGAAGCAGGTGGTGATCCCGGTGGGGTCGAAGCCGTCGGAGCCGCCAATAAACTGGAGCGTAAGCTCCTGGCGGTGCAGGGGGCGGGGCGGCGCCAGCATAAGCGGTGTGGCCACTGTATCGATGTGAGTGCTCAGGTGGGCCACTGGCACGCCGCCCTCGTGGAAGACGAACTGATCGACCTCCAGCGTGATCCGGGTGGGGCCAAGCTCGCCGCCGCCCGCCTCCAGGCTTACAATCTCGGCCAGATCGTCGTAGCGCGGGGCGCGGCCGAGCGGCGGGAAGACAGCAACCGCAGCGCACTCGGCCTGGATCCAGCCGTACTCGCCGTAGCTCGCCAGGCTGGCGGGGCCGCTGATCGTCTCCTCGAGGATGTTGCGCAGGCGCTGGGCCTGGCCCTCGGTGGGCGTGATCAGCCGCACCTTGCGGCCCTGCACAAAGTAGTTGGAGTAGAGCAAGAACTCGACGCTGGCGTAGTTGCTGCCACGGCGCACAAAGCCGCTGGAGCCGAGCTCGCTGCCGGGGGCCACATCGGGGGGCAGCAAGATGATCGCGGGGGGCGTAAGGCCGGCGGCGATCAGATACTTCAGCGTCTCGGGTGGGCAATTCACCAGGACATCACCCGCCAGAGTGTTGACGATGGAGACAGTGTTGGGCAGCGCGGTGATCCGTTCGGGCACGCTGGTCGGCGGGTTTGCGCTACTCATCGGCGAGCTTCCTTTCGCGGACATGTGGGGATAATAAATGCCCCGCCCCAGGCGCTGGGGCCGGCCACACTCCCTCACAGAGTACTAAAGTAAACGCTGCCCGTGGTGCTGTTCGCGCAATATTATCGCACATCTCGCCGCCATGTGTACAGCCCGACCGGGCGTGGCCCTATGCTATAATGCGGGGAACTAGCAACGACCGAGGAGGCACGTATCTATGTCCGGCCATTCGAAATGGCATACGATCAGGCGCTCGAAGGGCGTCGTCGACCAGCGCCGCGGCCAGCTGTTCACCAAGCTCGCCAAGGACATCACCCTCGCCGTGAAAGAGGGCGGCGGCGGCGACCCTGAGATGAACTTCCGCCTGCGCCTCGCCGTGGACAAGGCGAAGGCGAATAATATGCCCAACGATAGCATCCAGCGCTCGGTTGATCGAGGCCTGGGCAAGGGCAACGAGCTGGCTCTGGAGGAGCTCTACTACGAGAGCTACGCCCCCGGCGGGATCGCTCTGATGATCGAGGCGGCCACCGATAATCGCAACCGCACCAACTCCGATGTGCGCGCCGTGATCAGCAAGGCAGGTGGCACCCCCGGCGAGCCTGGCTCCGTAAGCTGGATGTTCGAGCTCAAGGGCCTGATCAGCGTGGATCTCACCGGCACTAAGCTCGACCCCGACGAAGTGCAGCTGATCGCCATCGACGCCGGCGCCGACGACGTGGAGGCAATCGGCGACGAGCTTGAGATCTACTGCGACTGGACGCAGCTCAACACGGTGCGCCTGGCGCTACTCGCCCAAAAGATCCCCATCACCGGCGCCGAGAAGACCATGCGCCCCAAGACGGCGGTGGAGCCCGAGGAGAAGGAGGCGCTCTCCGTGATGCGCCTGATCGAGAAGCTTGAAGACCTCGACGATGTCCAGAAAGTATACTCGAACCTCCACGTGAGCGACGAAGTCGCGGCGAAGTTCGAATGAGAACGCTCGGCATCGACCCTGGAACCGCGATCATGGGCTGGGGTGTGGTAGACGAGCAGGACGGCCAGCTGAGCCTGGTGGATGTTGGTGTGCTGACCACGCCCGCCGGCATGCCGCACCCCGAGCGGCTGCGCATCCTCTACGACGGCCTGTGCGCGGTGATCGCGCGCCACCACCCGGACACCTCGGCCATCGAGGAGCTGTTCTTCGGCAAGAATGTGAACACGGCGCTTACCGTGGGGCAGGCGCGCGGCGTGGCCCTGCTGGCGCTCCAGCAGGCCGGCCTGCCGATCGGCGAGTACAAGCCCCTGGCCGTGAAGCAGGCCCTGGCTGGCTACGGCGGCGCCGACAAAAAGCAGATGCAGGAGATGGTGCGCCTTACGCTAAGGCTCGCCAGCATCCCCAAGCCAGACGACGCCGCCGACGCGCTCGCCATCGCGATCTGCCACGCCTACACCGCGCCCACGCTGCTACGTCGGATGGAGCAGTAATGCCATCTACTCGCCGCCCTGGCGCCCCCGCCGATCTTGAGGAGCTGCGGCCGCAGCTGTTCATCATCCACAACCCCGCCGCCGCCCCCATCCTGCGCGGCGAGGGCGACCGCGAGGGCGACCGCTTCCAGCTTACCTCGTGGCGCCGCGACGGGCTGCTCGCCCGCCTGCGCGTGCGTGGCTTCACCGTCCACACCCTGGAAAATCAGATCGCCGCCCTGCCCGGCCTGCCATACGCAGTGCGCTTTGGCCCGCCTGTGGTGCGCGCCCTCGCCGCAGGCGAGCGGATCAGCTACTTCGCCCTAGACCCGCCTGGCTGGCAGCCTGCCCCGCCCGCGCCTGGCACGCCTGGCAGCGTGCGCCTGCGTGAGGGCTGGGTGATCCGTCGCCGCAAGGGGCGCGGCCCCGGCGCCTACTACCTTGTGACTCCCGGCACGTTGCGCCCGCTCCCCGAGGACGAAGCCTTGCGCCGTGGCTACGCCGCCGTAGACGGCGCGTTCGTCATGGTCGGTATAGCCGAGAACGGCGAGCTGCTGCTGCCCGACCTCCCGCTCCCGCCGGAGCATCGCGTCCTGCTGGGGCGTATCGCCACGCGCACCCCCGATGGCTGGCGCATCCCCCGTGAGCACGCCGAGCTGGTCGACGATCTGCTTGCCCGCCTGGGGCTCCAGATGCGAACGAGATCGTAGGGACAAGGAGACAAGGAGACAAGGAGACACCTAGCGGCGCCGTCAGGCGGTCTCCTTGTCTCCCGCTCTCCCCGCTCCCTACCGCCCCTGCTCCTGCTTCAGCTCCGCGATCAGGCTCTGCGTCGCCAGATAGGCGGGGCGCGGGCTCCAGTCGGGGTTGAGGATGCCGAAGGCCGCCTGCTCGTGGTCGGGGTTGCCCTCCTCGCCCCAGAGCACCGCGAAGTTTATGTTCCAGAGGAACATATTGCCCACGAACGGGTACTGCTCGTAGGTGCGGCGCATGGCGGCGGAGATGTACTCGGCCTGCTGCTCACGCGAGACGAAGTTGCCGAACTCGTAGCCGGGCGAGTTGTTCGGTGTGGCCCAGCCATACTCGGTGATCCAGGCCTCTTTGTCGGCCATGCCGTACTGCTCCATCCAGGTGCGTACGTTCTCGATATGGCGGAAGTAGTGGGTCTCGTCGTCGTTCCAGCAGCGGTCGGGCGCGGGCGTGCAACCCTCAATGATGCTCGGGTTGTCGGGCCACAGCGTGTCGGGCGGGTTGGCGGCACCGCCGGGGTGTATAGCCTGCACGTCGAAGTAGTCGCGCACCTCGCCGCCGTTGTAGCTATACATCAGGCGGTAGAACTCCTCGTCGGAGAGCGCGATGTTCGGGTCGGTTACGCCGCTGGAGGATGAGGCCGCAGCCAGCACGATCGCGTCGGGGCTCACCGCCTTGATGCGCGTGTAGGCCTCCTTGAGGATCTCCACGTAGTGCCCTACGTCCTCGGGCACGATATTGCCGCCATTCTCGACGGCCAGGTTGGGCTCGTTCCAGACCTCGTAAGCCTGGATCTTCGAACCGTAGCGCTGGGCCATCAGCTCCATAAAGCGCCCGAGCGTGGCCGGGTCGTCGGGCAGGCCGTTGGTGGCGTTGTAGGCTGTGGGCGAGCGCACAACGTTCACCAGCAGCTTGCGGCCGTAGGCGTTCACCGTCTCCACAACGCGGTCGAGCTCCTCCCAGCCGAAGATCTTCTGGTCCGGGTCCTCGATGTCGCGCCAGACGACCTGCTGGCGCACCCAGTCGAAGCCGGCGTTCTGGGTGAGCTGAAGCACGCGGTCGCGGTCGGTATAGTAGAGGTGGCCGACAATGCCGAACTCAAGGTAGTCGGGGTTGATGGGGCCAGCATTGGGCTGCGC